>JAESFZ010000204.1_pt1 | contig 70659 bp, 65 predicted proteins | sample 9269561 | NCBI WGS metagenome assembly JAESFZ01 (sample SAMN14515552, study PRJNA621657) | algae metagenome | isolation source: Tildeniella nuda ZEHNDER 1965/U140 and co-occurring heterotrophs from wet... | place: Switzerland: Stansstaad, Zurih | collected 1965-01-01 | reverse complement strand
GGCGACAGCAACGGCAACGACCTGCTCGATGTTGGTGAGACCTGGACCTACCAGATCACCGCCGAGGACGTGGTGCTCGATGCCGACGAGACCTTGGTCAACGAAGTCACCGCGACCGGGGTGGACGACGAGGGTAACGAAGACAGCGACAGCGACACCGAGACGGTGACCGGCACCGATGTGCTGCCTGACATCAAGGTGGTGAAGTCGGCGAGCGTCACCTCGATCAATGAAGGCACAGCCACCGATATCGTCTACACCTATGCCGTGACCAACGAGAGCACGACGTCAACCGACGCGCTCGACATCAGTTCCCTGTACGACGACAAGCTGGGCGAACTGATCGGCAAATACGAGAGCGGCGATACCAACGACGACGGCCTGCTCGACAAGGGCGAGACCTGGATCTTCAAGGCGACGGCCGCCGCTGTGGTGGCCGATGTCGGCGACAGCATCGTCAACGAGGTGACGGTCACCGCCACCGACGAGGAGGACAACGAGGTCAGCGACAACGACACCGCGACCGTGACGGTGGCCAATGTTGCGGCCAGCATCGCCATCGCCAAGACGGTCGATGCCAATGGCGACAATGTCTTCAGCGAACTGGAGACGGTGCAGGCCTTCGGTGACTCGGTCACCTACCGGTACGAGTTGACCAATACCGGCGCCTCGACCGATCCGCTCACGCTCGACGACCTCATCGACGACATGGGCAAGTTTGCCGACGTCAACCTGGTGGTCAACGGTGTGGTGCAGGCCGGTGTCACCATCGAGAAGTCGGGCGGCGACAACGATGCCCTGCTCGAGGTGGGCGAGACCTGGACGCTGAAGTACACCACCAACGTCAACCTCAACCCGGGCGAGAAGCTGACCAACACGGCGACGGTCAGCGCGGTCGATGATGAAGGCGGCACCGCCACGGCATCCGATACGGCCGCGGTGCAGGCCCTCAGCGGACCGGGCGTTCGCACCCCCGGCTTCTGGACCAACCTCGGCAAGCAGTTCTGGGACGGGATCGGCAATAACCAGACGAAGTCCGGGCCGAACTTCGCCGCGAGCGAACTTGCCTACGACATCGACTACAACAATGACGGCGTCAAGGACGGCAAGGCCGGCCTGCTGATCGGCGACTACAACAGGAACGGGCTGACCGATGTGGGCGAAGACACGTTCTTCATCTCTTACGCCGATGCGTTGAAGATCATCGATGCCTCGGCCAAGGACCAGCAGGATACCCGGTTCGTGCTGGCGCGCGACGCGGTGGCGACCTGGCTGAACTTCCTTGCCGGCAACCCGATCGGCGATGCGGCCACGGACCCGAACAGTCCGCAACACTACCTCAACGAAGCGATCGACTGGCTGCAGGTCACCAATGGCGGCAATGCCGGATCGACCTGGGAAAACTGGGGGGGCGGCTCGGCGGTCAAAGCCGGCGGCAACACCATCTGGAACAACGCTTCGAACACCGACAGCAGCCTGGCCGGCAACGAGCTCTCGGGCAATACGATCCACTCCGAGCTCGATTTCTTCAACAATACCGGCATGACGTTCCTGGGCGTGAATACATTCGTTTACGCCAATGACGGTGGTTGATTAACGGCTTTGGTCAGGACCGGCTCAACTGTCGCGCCTCAGCGTGCGGGAGTTGAGCCGGCGATTTGTGAACAGCGTGACAGCAAAACCAAAAAGTGACGAAATCCGCCGGGTGCTGGCGGCGTGTCGAGGCTACTTCCAGGCCGCGGCGCTGTTCAGCTTTGCGACGAACCTGCTGTACCTGGCTGGCCCGCTTTACATGCTGCAGGTGTACGACCGGGTGGTCTCGTCGGGGAGCGTTCCGACGCTGATCATGCTGACCATCGCGCTGGGCCTGGCGCTGGCCGCCCTCGCAGGTCTCGATGTGGTGCGGTCGCGGGTGCTGACGCGCGCCAGCGTCCGCCTCGATGCCATGCTCTCGGGCCGGGTCGTCGCCGCCAGCGTCCACATGCATGGTACCTCGCCCGCCGGCAGCCAGCCGCTGCGGGATTTCGACAATGTGCGGCAGTTCATCACCGGCAGTGGGGTTCACGCGCTGTTCGACATGCCCTGGGTGCCGATCTATCTGGGCGTCATCTTCATGCTGCACCCCTGGCTCGGCTGCTTCGCGCTCGCCTCGGCCGGCACGCTGGTGATCATGGCGCTGGTGACCGAATGGCTGGTTCGGGCACCGATGGCCGAGGCCAACAGCGCGGCGTCGCGCAACTATGCCTTCACCGAGATGAGCCTGAGGAATTCCGAGGTGGTGCGGGCGATGGGCATGATTCCCGGGCTGCTGCAGCGCTGGGGCAGGGAGCGCAACCGCGTGCTCGAGCGCCAGGTGACCGCCAGCGATCGCGCCGCCAGCATGCAGAGCACCATCAAGTTCCTTCGCCTCGCCATGCAGTCGCTCATCCTCGGGCTCGGCGCCTATCTGGTGATCGAGCGCATGGCGTCGGCGGGCGTAATGTTCGCCGCCTCGATCCTGCTGGGCCGGGCGTTGCAGCCGGTCGAGCAGACCGTCGGGCAGTGGCGCGGGCTGGTTTCAGCGCATGGCGCCTGGCAGCGGGTGCGCGACCTGCTGCTGGCGAGCCCGCCGCCGGAACGCAGCACCGAACTGCCGCGGCCCGAGGGGCGCCTTTCCGTCGAAGGGCTGGTGCACGTGCCGCCGGGGGCGAGCAAGCCAATCCTGCGGAACGTCAGCTTCAACCTCGAGCCCGGAGAGTCGCTGGGGATCATCGGACCGTCAGGGGCCGGCAAATCGACGCTGGCGCGGCACATGGTCGGGGTGCTGCGGCCCACCGCCGGCGCCGTGCGGCTCGATGGCGCCGATATCCGGACCTGGCTCGCCGGCAGCCATATCGGCTACCTGCCGCAGGATATCGAGCTGTTCGCCGATACCGTGGCCGCCAATATCGGACGCTTTGCCACCGATGCCGACGACAGGATCGTCGAGGCGGCCAAGCTCGCCGGGGTGCACGAGATGATCCTCAGGCTGCCCGAAGGCTACGACACCCAGGTGGGGGAGGGCGGCGCCGTGCTGTCGGGCGGTTTCCGGCAGCGGGTCGGCCTGGCCCGAGCCATTTTCGGTGATCCGAGCCTGGTGCTGCTCGATGAGCCGAGCTCAAACCTCGACAATGATGGCGACCTGGCGCTCAGCGCCTGCGTCGCCCGACTCAAGCAGCGCGGCACGACCGTGGTGATCGTTTCGCACCGCGCCGCATCGCTGTCGACGGTCGACAAGATTCTCATCCTGCGCGATGGCGCCGTCGAGGTGTTCAGCGAGCGCGCCGAGTTCATGCGCCGGCTGAACCGGCCGGCGGCCACAGTGCTGCCCAGGGACGAAGGGACCGCCGATACGGCGGCGACGGGCTGAAGATGGCCGATATCACGGCTGGAAAACTGCCGACGACGCTGCGGGCAGCCGATACGCCGGTGAGCGATTCCGCGCGCGGCTCCATCCGCGCCGGGCTGATCATCCTCGCGCTGTTCTTCGGCGGTTTCGGCGGCTGGGCGGCCGTCGCGCCGCTCAATGCCGCGGTCGTCGGCGAGGCCGTGGTCAAGGTCGAGGGCAACCGCAAGAGCGTGCAGCACCTCGATGGCGGGGTGGTGAAGGAACTGCGGGTGCGCGAGGGCGAGAGCGTCGCCGCCGGCGACGTGCTGATGGTGCTCGACGACACCAACGCGCGGGCCGAACTCGATGTGCTGGTGCAGCAGGTGGTGAACCTCAAGGCGATGCAGGCGCGGCTCCTGGCCGAGCGCGACGGCGCCGCCGAGATCGCCTTTCCGCCGGAGCTGACCGAGGCTGTCGCCGCCGCGGCGATGGACAACCAGCGCCGCGAATTCATCAGCCGTCGGGAAGCCATCACCGGCGAGACCGGCATCCTGAACGAGCGCCGCTCGCAGCTCAGTGCGCAGATCACCGGCAACCAAGCCCAGGTCGCCGCGCTACGCGATCAGCTCGCCTCGGTGCTGGAGGAACGAAACAAGCTGCAGAAGCTCTACGACCAGGGGCTGATCGAGCAGCCCCGCCTGTTGCAGCTGGACCGGACCGCCAAGAGTCTCGAGGGGCAGATCGCCACGGTCGACGGTACCATCGCGGCGAGCCAGCGGGCGATCGAGGAGAACGCCCAGCAGGTGCTGCAACTGTCGCGGGACCGGCAGGCCGAGGTCACCCGGCAGCTCTCCGAGGTGCAGTCGAAACTGCTCGATCTCGCCCCGCGCCAGCACGCCGCCGCCACGGCGCTCGAACGGCTCGAGGTGCGCTCGCCCTATGGTGGACGGGTGGTCGATCTCGCGGTGTTTTCGGTGGGTGGCGTGATCGGACGGGGCGAACGGCTGCTCGACATCGTCCCCGCGGCGCCGACGCTGGTGGTCGAAGCCAGGATCCGGGTCGAGGATATTGCCGATATTCAGCCCGGCATGCAGGCCGAAGTGCACTTCACTTCGTACAAGCAGCGGATCACCCCGCTGATCCACGGCACGGTCGCCGATATCTCGGCCGACCGGCTGACCGACGAGCGGACGCAGGTTCCCTATTACGTGGCGCATGTCTCGGTGGATGCGAACGAGCTGGCGGCCAGTCCGGAGATCCAGCTCTACCCGGGCATGCCGGCCACGGTGATGATCACCACCAAGCAGCGAACGGCGCTCGATTATCTCGTGGGGCCGCTATTTGCCTCGCTCGACCATTCGTTCCGCGAACGCTGAGCGCGCCGGACCTTGGTCGCCATCGCATTTGGAGGCTGGCCGACTTAGCCTGATCAATGCTCTGTCCGGACCCGAAACGGGCGGAGTATGGCGGACGTTCCGGGCCCACCCCCCGAGCGTCCGCCGACAGCCAATGTCGGCAGCTCGGCGCTGCCGGCCCTTGCCGCTAGCCAGGCTGTTGCGTCGGCGGCGGGTCATCGGGCGGATCGTCCGATAACGGCACCGACAAAGACCAGGCGATGGCGCAGGCAAAAGCCACGGCGACCGGCACGATCAGCAACGCGATCCAGATATTCCGACGGGACACGACAGGCACGTACGCACGCTCCCCAAAGCGAACGATCCCGCTTTGCACCGCAGGGGCGCCGGCAGCCATATGGACTGAGGTCGCTATCGCCGGGCGGGCAGGCCCCGGTTGTGCGCCCCCGGCGGCATCCGCTAGTCTCAGGCCGCAGGGGGATTTCATGGTGCGACGACGGCTCTGGCGGCATCTTGGCATCGGCCTGCGTCGCCGGCTGCCGCAGATGTCGCTGTCGCAGCGCTTCTTCTGGACCGCGCTGGTGGTGGTCCTCGTGGCGATGCTGACCCTGGGCAACTGGACCAGCGACTATGTCAGCGACAGCATCGTCACCGGCGTCGGCGGCACGGCCGCCGCCAGCATCGAGGCGCTGGTGTCGCGCAGCCTCGACGACCGGATGGCCGATGGCCGGCAACTGAGCGACCGGCAGGCCGAGCTCGACGAGGTATTCGAGATCGGCAACACCGCCGAGTCGGCGCGCCTGCTGCAGATCCGGATCCGCGACCTCGAGGGCAGGATCCAGTATGCCTCGCTGGGCGGCCTCAGGGACGAGAGCGACACCGGCTATCTGCTGGCCGCCTCCGAGGGAAAGCTGTTCGCCCGCGTAGTCGACCTGCCGCTGCAATCGCTGGGGAGCCTGCCGGAGCGGACGCTCGCCGTGCTGAAGATCTACACGCCATTGCGGCGGGTCCGCTCGGGCGAGGTTTTCGCGGTGGCCGAGCTCTATTTCAGCGCCAGGTCGGTACGCGAGTTGCAGGCGCGGGCACAATCGGATGTGTGGATCATCGTCGGGACCATCGGCATCGCCGCCGCCGGGACGCTGGGGCTGCTCGTCGACGTCACCGGCCGGATCATCACCCGCCAGCGCGTGCGGCTGGCGCGCAATCTCAGGCAATCGCGGCAGCTGATGCGCGAGAACGCCCGCCTCAATGCCGCCTCCGAGAAGCTGCGGCTCGAGGCGAGCCTTGCCAATGAGCACGTGCTGGCCCAGGTCGGTTCCGATATCCACGATGGTCCGGTGCAGTTGCTGACGCTGCTGATCCTCAGGCTGACCCGCAGTGGCGAAAAGGCCGGCGGCAACAGCGTCGATGCGGCGGCGCTGGCTGCCGAGGCGATGGAGGAACTGCGCGGCATCTCGGCCGGCCTGGTGCTGCCGGAACTGGCCAAGGTCGGCCTCGCCGACTCGATCCTCTTGGCGGTGTCGCGCCACGAAAGCCTGACGGGAACCTCGGTCCGGCGCCTCGTCGACGTCTCCGAGGCGGCGCCGATCAGCGCCAAGGTCTGCGCCTACCGTGTGGTGCAGGAGGCGCTCAACAACGCCCATCGGCATGGCGGCGGGCACCACCAGGTGGTCAAGGCGACCAGTGCCGACGGCTGGCTCGATCTTGAAGTGACCAACAAGCTGACGCCCGGCGAGGTGCCGGCTGTCGCCTCGTCGGCCGACCAGATCGGGCTCAGGGCGATGCGCTTCCGCGTCGAGGCGCTGGGCGGCACGCTGGCAGTGGAGTTCGGCAGCGTAGCGCGCGTCAGCGCCAGGATCCCGCTGAGCCAGCCGGGGTAGGGGCCGTCGCACACGGGGAAGTGCAAAGCCCGGGTGGCTCCCCGGGTCTTGGAGGGCACGATGGCTTGGACGCTCGCACCGGCGGAGGAGCGCCCCTCTAACCCTCCCGGCGGTCGGGCACCGCCGGCACGGCATAGGGGCTGCGGAAGTTGCGGGCAGCGAGAACCACCTCGAGCCGGCTGCGCACGTTGAGCTTGTTCATCAGGTTGGTCATGTAGTGCTTGACCGTCTTTTCGCTCAGGTTGAGCGTGCGGGCGATCTCCTTGTTGCTCTTGGCTTCGAGCAGGCACTGCACCAGTTGCTGTTCGCGCGGGCTGAGATGGGCCGCCGGGTCGCTTCGTTCGCGCTCGGTCTGGTTGCGGAAACCGGCAATCAGCTTGGGCGAAAAATCGGGCGAGACGAACAGCCCGCCATTGCTGACGGTCTCGATGGCATCGAACAGGTCGTCGGACGGGCGGCCTTTGAGCACGAAGGCATGTGCGCCCGCGTCGAGCGCCTGGAGCGCGAGGTCGACGTCGGCATAGGCGGTGAAGATGACGAGCTTGCTGTCCGGCGATTGCGACGCAATAGAGCGGATCGCCGAGAACACGTCTCCCGGCATGCTCAGGTCGAGCGTCATGATGTCCGGGCGCGTCGCGGCCGCCAGCGCCACGGCGCCGAGGGCTGAGGCTTCGGTTCCCACGATCTGGTAGCGCGGGTCGCCTGAAAACAGCGCGGCGATGCCGTGCAGCAGCGTCGGATGGTCGTCGACAAAGGCGATCCGGAGCGGCGCCCGGCCATTGCCTGCGGTCAGGTCGCCGGCGGCCGCCGTGGCGTCATTTGTCGTTTCCGTTGCCATTGCCGTTACCGTTGCCACCTGCGTTGCCATTGCCTCCCGTGTCGCTGCTCGCTTCGGAACTGCTCGAGTTGCCGGAATTGTTGCTGGAGTTGCCGCTGCCGCCGCCATTGCCTCCGGCATTGCCGCCGCCACTATTGCCGCCGGCGTTGCCGCCGCCGCTGTTGCCGCCAGCATTGCCGTTGCCGCCGGAGTTGCCGTTACCACCGGCGTTGCCGCCGGCATTGTTGGTGCCACCCGAGTTGCCGCCAGCCGGATTTGCCGCGTTGGGGTTGCGGCCGCCCGCTGCGCCGTTGCCTGCGCTCGCCGCGACGACGCCAGCCGGGACAGGGGTGTCGAGATTGGCGACATTGACGGCCTGACCGACCGCGACCTGCCGCCGTTCGCCGGTCTGGGTGTTGTCGAGTATCACAGTGCCGGCGTCCACCGCCACCGTTCCCGCGTCGCCATCGACGCGCAGCACGGCGTAGCCAGGCTCGACGGTGACGTTCATCGATGGGGTGGCGAGCACCAGGCGTGCGCCGTCGGCGATGTTGCCATCGACGGTGACGACGCCGGCATACTGGGTGACGACGGTGGTCGACCCCGCCGCCTGCTCGATCTGCAGGGCCGTAGACGGGGCGAGCGTCAGGCGCACGCTGTCGCTCGCCAGCTCGACCCGGCCACTCTGCAGGGTGCGCACCGGCACGCCCAGTCCGACCGGACCGCCGGTCGGCAGTTCGGACCACTGGCCGTTCTCCAGCGACAGCACGGTGCCGCGTACCTGGGCGGCAAACCACGACTCGGCCGCACCGGCGCCGGGGGCAAAGGCCAGGCCCGCGACCACGACAAGCAGTGCCGAGCGCAGGCGCCAGGCCTGCCAGCCGTGGCCACCGATCGTCCTGCCGGCGCGCGCGCGCATCGCCATCATCGCCTCACCGCGTCGGGCCCATGGGGCGGACACCTCGTGTGTGCAGACATGGCGCGCTGCATCCCAGCGAGCCTTCCCCACAACACTATCGCAAGAGTCTCGATGGCCCAAGCGCTTCGCGCGATCCGGTGCGCCCGCGCTCCCCGCAACTGGGCCTCAGAGTGCCTCCGTTCCGGCCCGCCGGCTGATCAACTCCCGCACCTGCTGCACCGTCTGCAGCAGGGCATCGGCCGATTGGGCCGGCAGCTCCTTGTCACGCGGCAGCTTGACGCTCAACGGGTCGACGGTACGGCCGTTCACCCGGATCTCGTAATGCAGGTGGTTGCCGGTCGAGTTGCCGGTCGAGCCGACATAGCCGACGACCTGGCCCTGTTTCACCCGCATGCCGGGCTTGAGGCCGTCGGCGATGCGGCTCATGTGCGCATAGGCGGTCTGGTAGCCGTTGACGTGGTCGAGTTCGACATAGCGGCCATAGCCTGACAGCCACTGGGCGCGCCGCACGGTGCCGTCGCCGCCGGCATAAACCGGCGTCCCCAGCGCCGAGGCGAGATCGACGCCGGTGTGCAGCCGGCGGGTCTTGAAGATCGGGTGGGTGCGATAGCCATAGCGGCTGGCCAGCCGGCCGCCACCCTGCAGCGGCCGCCGCGTCAGGAAGCGTTTGCCGGTCTCGCCATCGGGGCCGTAATAATCCACGGCGCCGTCCGGGGTGCGGAAGCGGAACAGCTCGCGCGTGGTGCCGCCGGTGGTGAGGGCAGCATAGACCAGCTCGGGCTGGCCCGCCTCGGGCCGCGTCGCCAGCAGCTTCAGCGTGTCGCCGGGCTGCACGCGCTGAGTCAGATCGACCTCGTAGGCGAACATGGCGACGAGCTGCGTCGCCGTCGCATCGGTGAGGTCGAGCTTGCGCGCGGTCTCCCAGATCGAGCGATAGAGGGTCGGCAGCGCCGCCACATCGATCGCTTCGCTGTCCTCCTCGGGCAAGGCGATCATGCCCGGCGCCTGGCCGATCACATAGGTGCCGCGATCGGTCATCGCCGCGGTGGCGGCGTGGCGGATCTCACGCGTCTGCGGGTCGTGCACATAGATGCTGAGCCGGTAGGGGACCGGCGTCGCCGACATCCGCGATGGCCCCATCAGGATGCGCAGTTTGGCGCCCGCCGGCAGTTCGAGCGAGGGCAGGAGGTTGCGCAGCGTCGTCGCGACCATCGCGTAGCTCAGCTCGGTGAAGCCGTTCTTCAGCAGCAGCGCCTTGAGCGGCGCCGACTGCCGCACCGTGACGATGCGCTCGCTGCGCCCGCCGCCGCTGTCGGCGAGGCGGGTCCGCTGCATCACCGTGACGTTCTCGGCAATGCCGAGCGCCGCACTCGCCGATGTCGGGCCGGAGGCGGGCGGACGCTCGCCTGCCTCGTCGGCGAATGCGTCCTGAAGCGATGCCTTGACGAAATCGGCGGCCTGCCGGTCGGTAACCGTGCTGGCTGGAACGAGGGGTGGCAGCGCCGTCATCGACATGGCCACTTCGCCTTCGATGCTGGCGGTGTAGATCTCGGTGGCGGTGGCGTCACCGGTCGGCCCGCCGTCGACGGGCGCCGCGAGAGCCGCCGGGTCGAAGCGCGGAATATCCGCCGCCAGCGCCGTTTCGGCGGTTGCGAGAGTGGCGTCCAGGCGCACGAAGGCCTGGCTGCGCAATAGGGTGCGGCCGCCTTCGACGGTACGGATCGAGGCCTCGACCAGCTCGAACTCCGAGCGCGTCGCGGCAACCGGCCGGATGCGGTCGCCCTTGCCGCGCGCGGCCGGCGGCGCGACCTCGCTGGTGCGCGGCAGCAGCAGCGCCTGCGAGGCGGTGGAAAAGCTCTCGCGCCCCTCGAAGGCGACATAGAGCGCCGCCCCCATCAGCACCACCGAGGTGATGCCGGTCATCACGATGCCGGCGAGCCAGGCAGTGCTCAGCTCGCGGCCCCTGGGGTGCTCGCCATCGACCGTGTCGAGGCTGAGCGGCGGGGCATCCTCGTAGCCGATCCGGCTGAGGGTGCGGCGAATGCGGCTGGCCGACGGACGGGCGGCAAGGCGCCGCCGCCCAAGGGCGTCATCGATCGAATGCATGTGAAAAGTCCGCCCGGTGCGTATGCGGCGTGAACGATCGCGGCGGCTGGGCCGGTCAACCGAACCACGCACCGCCGCGCTGGACGCGAGCCGAGGCTCGCCAGGGTTCAGCCGATCGGCGGGGTGACGAGCGGGCCGACCGGCGTGCCGTCGCGGGCGCGGGCGGCAAGCGCTGCAAAGCTGAGGGCGACGAGGTTCGGCGCGAAGCGGACCCCGGCCACCTGATCATCGGTGGCGGCCGAGCAGGCCTGGCCGCAGCCGATCGACCGGTGCGTGCCGCAGTCGGGACAGGGCAGTTCGGCGCCTACGACGCTGGCATGCGGTGCTGCTTCGTCGAGCACCACCGTGCTGTGCGCCGCCGCGCCAAGGCTCAGCGAGGCCATGCAGATGGCGACGACGAGGCAGCAAAGGGCGCGAAGCAGCAGCGACATGGCGGCGAACCTAGCCGAGGCGCCGGCTGGCGCAACGCGGCAAATGGGCCCGCCGCGGACACAACTGCGTCAGAGCCGCTTTTGCCGGCGTGGGTCTTCAGGCCTCGCGTGCCGCCGGTGCGGCCTCAGCTGAAGCGGCGAGCACCGACCAGAGCAGCACGAACGCTCCGACGGCAAGCACGCCGACGCCTGCCGCAAACGCGACGCCGATGGCGGTGCTCGCTGCCCCGGCAACCACCGAGAAGGCGAACGGGGCGGCGGCCGAGGCGATGAGCCGCGAGGCGCTGATCATGCCCAGCCGGCGCCCATAGCCGCTCGAGCCGAACAGCACCAAAGGCAGGGTGCCCGAGACGATGCTGTAGATCCCGTTGCCGAGACCGAACAGGATGGCGAAGGCGGCGACGCCGGGGAGACAAGGCGTGGTGAGCAGCAGCACCGCGAGGCCGGCCGGCAGGGCCAGCGCCGCGATGATCGCCAGCACCGGCTGCGACAGGCCGCGGCCGAACTGCATGTTGAGCAGCCGGCTCAGGACCTGTGCGGGGCCAAACACCATCGTCGCGACCATGGCAGCCTCGCCGGCGCCCAGACCCGACAGCATCGGCACCATATGGACGGTGATGGCGGACGAAACGAAGCCGACCAGGGCGAAGCCCAGCAGCATCAGCAGCAGCGCCCCGCGCTGCCGCTCGGGCGGCACCAGCGCAACCGTGGCCGGGCTCTCCCGCCGCTGCGCCGCGCGCCGCCGGTGGCCGCGCGCCATGGCGAAATGGATCGGCACGCAGACCATGAGGTTGGTGGCCGCGTAGATCAGGTAGACCTCGCGCCACGAGAAAACGTCGTGAAGCGCCGCGGTGATCGGCCAGAACAGGGTCGAGGCGAAGCCGGCGATCAGCGTCAGATGGGTAATGCTGCGCGGCGCTCCGCCGGGCGATACCTGGGCAAGAGCCGCAAAGGCGGTGGCGTAGAGGACGAAGGCCGAGGCGACCTCGATCGCCACCAGCCCCGCCGCGAAGACCATGCCGTCGGGGGCGAGGGCCGCCAGCACCAGGGCCAGCGCCGCCGCGACCGAGCCGCCGGTCATCAGCTGGGCCGCCCCATACTTGTCGGCGAGCCGGCCCGAAAGCGGAGCCACCAGCCCGCCGACCAGCAGCGATCCCGACAGCAGCCCGAACACCCAAGCTTGAGACCAGCCGAACTCGGCCGCCATGGCCGGAGCGAGGGTGCCGAAGCTGTAGTAGAGCGTGCCGTAGCCGATGATCTGGGTGATGCCGAGTGCCCAGATCATTCGGGCGGGAATACCGGTCATGGTCAGGCCGGTTCGGTGGTGCTGGTCATCCCGGCAGGGTTCGCCGCAGCGGTGCCGCAGCCACAGCCAGCCTCGCCTTCGGCTTTGGCCAGCGTATCGGCAACACAACACGACGAGCTGTCCTCTGCCGGGCCACCACAGCAGGACGAAGCGGCCGGTGTCGCACCGTCGGCAAAACTGACGCTGCAGACGCCAGTTTCCGGCAGCACCAGGTGAACCTGGCGTGCCGCGACCGGGTCGCCGGCCAGTTCGGCCACGACCGAACGCGCCTGCTCATAGCCTGTGGCCATCAGGAAGGTCGGGGCCCGGCCATAGCTCTTGGAGCCGACGATGAAGAAATTCGCTTCGGGCTGGGCGAGTTCGACCACGCCATGCGGGGGCACGGTGCCGCAGCTATGGAAATTGGGGTCTATCAGCGGCGACAGTGCCGGCGGTGCTTCAGTGGCCGGATCCACGGCGACGCGCAGTTCGGAGAGCAGGTCGAGATCGGGGCGGAAGCCGGTGGCGACGACGATCCGGTCGACCAGCAGCGTCATTTGCGTCTGGTTGAGGGTGCCGATGACGGCAAGCTTGCCGTCTGCCGGTTCGAGCCGGGTGGCGGCGAAGGGCGCCAGCACCTGCAGCCGGCCGGCATCGATCGCCTGCCTGGCGGCCAGCCCCAGGGCGCCGCGCTCGGGCAACTGATCGTTGAGCCCGCCGCCGAGCAGCCGCTCGATGCGGTTGCGCCGCAAGGCCCAGAGCACGCGGCTGCCGGGTTCCGCATCCTGCAGCCTGAGCAGGGCGAGCGCGGTGTTGATGGCGGAGTGGCCGCTGCCCACCACCAGCACGGTCCGGCCGGCGAACCGGTCTCGCGAAGCCCCGAGGACATCGGGGATGCCGTAGTCGATGAACTCGGCCGCCGCGCGCTCGCCGAGCACCGGCAGGCCGTCGACGCCCATCGGGTTGGGTCGCGCCCAGGTGCCCGAGGCGTCGATCACCGCCCGCACGACGCTCGCCTGCTCGCTGCCTGCGGCATCGATCCAGCGCAGCTCGAATGGCGCGGTGTCACGCCCGCGGTTCGATACCTTGTCGAGGCCAAGCCGGGTGATGGCGATGACGCGCGCCGAGAGCCTGATAGCCGGTGCTAGGGGCGGCAGGGCGGCGAGCGGCGCGAGATAGCGCTCGACGATCTCTCGCCCGGTCGGCAGGTCGGTTGGCTCGGGCGCATCCCAGCCGGCTGCCTCGAGCAGGGCCCGCGCCGCCGCATCGACGTTGTAGGCCCAGGGCGAGAACACCCGGACGTGGCCCCACTCGAGCAGCGAGGCGCCCACCGACGCGCCGCGCTCGAAGACGATCGGCGTCAGCCCGCGGCTGACCAGGTGAGCGGCGGCGGCAAGCCCCACCGGGCCGGCGCCGATGACCGCTACGGGGAGGTTGGTTTCCAGTTTCATCGCTAACCTTCCTAGTTTCTAGAAATATCGAATTTATGATGCCGAAGAACGGCTCACGCCGCTTCCGTGCTCTCCTCCGAACTCGCGGCGCAGCCGTTGGCGTCGGCGCAGCACTCGTCGGCGAGATAACCGATCAGCCCGTTCATGCTGGTGTAGTTGGCCCGGCAGATCAGGGTCGTCGCCTGGCGCTCCTGGCTGACCAGGTTCACCTCGATCAGTTTCTTCAGATGATGCGACAGGGTGGAGGAGGGGATATCGAGCTTGAGCTGCAGCTTGCCCACCGGCAGGCCATTGTCGCCCGCCCGCACCAGGGTGCGGTAGATGGTGAGGCGGGTCGGGTTCCCCAGGGCTTCGAGCTGAGCGGCGGCTGTTTCGATGTTCATGGAAATAAACTGCCAGTGGTTGCGCCACCGGTCAAGCTATTTCTACGATCGTCGAATAAGGCCTTACCGAGCAGCTTCGGCCGGTCTGAACAGCCAGCCGGCAAGGCCGAGCGCCAGCAGCGCGCCGGCCAGTTGGGCGAGGATGAAGCCGGGCGCATCGAGCGGCCGGATCCCCGAGAACGTATCGGTCAGGGCGCGGGCGATGGTGACGGCCGGGTTGGCGAACGAGGTGGAGGCGGTGAACCAGTAGGCGGCGGTGATGTAGAGCCCGACCAGTGCCGGAACCGCGGCTCGGCTGGTCCGGAGGCCGCCGAGAATCACCGCGACCAGCCCGAACGTGGCCACCGCCTCGGAGAACCACTGGGCGGCTCCGGTGCGCGGCTCGCTCGCCAGCTGCAGCGCCGGCAGTTCGAACATCAGGTGGGCGATGACGCTGCCGACAATGCCGCCCGCCAGTTGCGCGAGCATATAGCCGGCGGCCATCGGCCAGGCGATGTCGCGGCGGAGGGCGAAAATCGCCGTGACGGCGGGGTTGAAGTGCGCACCGGAGATCGGGCCGAGAATGCTGATCAGCACGAAGAGCATGGCGCCGGTGGGGAGTGCGTTTCCCATCAGCGCCATGGCAGTGTCGGTGGTGAGCCTGGTGGCCATGATGCCGGAGCCCACCACCGTGGTGACCAGCAGGGCGGTGCCGAGAGCCTCGGCCGCCAGGCGTCGCGCCGGCGTCATGCCGCCCCGGACGCCTTGCTGGTGGAACCATCCATGGCGCCGATGCCGCGCAGTTTCGAGCCGAGCGCCATCTTGTCGATGCTGTCGAGCGGCAGGTTGATGAAGGCGGCGATGCGGTTGGCCATGAAGTGCAGCGCATCCTCGAAGGCCTGGCGCTGCCTGAACTCCGGGCCGGCAACCGCGGCAGGGTCCTCGATGCCCCAGTGGGCGGTCATCGGCTGGCCGGGCCAGATCGGGCAGGTCTCGCCGGCGGCGTTGTCACAGACGGTGAAGACGAAATCCATCTTTGGTGCCGCCGGCCCGGCAAACTCTTCCCACGATTTGGACCGCAATCCGTCAGTGGAAATGCCGGCCTGCTCGAGGGTGGCGAGGGTCATCGGATGCACCTGACCCTTGGGCAGGCTGCCGGCGGAGAAGCCACGGAAGCGGCCATTGCCGACATGGTTGAGCACGGCTTCGCCCAGCACCGAACGGGCCGAGTTGCCGGTGCACAGGAACAGCACATTATAGACGCGATCAGCAGCAGGCATCGGTTGCTTCCTTGGGGGTGCAGCAGGGGGTGAATTCGGCGACCAGCGGTTCGCACAGTTCGGGCCGGCCGCCGCAGCAATCGTTGACGAGGAAACTCGCGATCTCGCGCACCTTGTCGATCTCGGCGCGGTAGATGATCGAGCGGCTATGGCGCTCCGACGAGATCAGGCCTGCCCGCGTCAGCACCGCCAGGTGCGTGGACATGGTGTTCTGCGGCACCTCGAGCAGCCGGGCGATCTCTCCCGCCGGCAGTCCATGGGGTTCGTGCCGCATGACCAGCCGAAAGGCGTCGAGCCGGGTGGGCTGACCAAGGGCGACAAGCACATCGATGGCGTCTGTTGATTCCATATATCGAGGATTATCGATATGTTGGGCCGAATGCCAATGAAGGTTTTATGACAGGGCGGGCGCTCGTCGGGCGCCGGGCCGGTTCCGTCTCCCGGTGCACCAGGCGGCTTGCTCGTGCGGCGAAGAAAAAGGGGAATGCCTCAGGCATTCCCCTTTCAGCTCTGCAACAGGGTGAGAGGGGCCTACTCGACGCCGAGCGCCTTCTTGGCCACCGACTCGGCGGCGTCGCCTGCCTGTTTGATCAGCTCGTCGGAAAGGCCCTGGCTGCGGGCCACGTCCTCGCTCGCCTTGCGGGCCTGGGAGACTGCGGCCGCCTTGTCGCCGGGCGACATGCCGGCGGCAGCATCCTGCAGCGCCTTCATGGTGTCATCGAGGTTGACCGGAGCCGCGGCTGCAGGGCTCTCGGCAGATGTCGGGGCATTGGAACTGGGAGCAGGCGTGGAACTGTCGCAGGCCGCCAGGGCAAGCATCGAGACAGCGGCCAGCGGCAGCAGGAACTTGAAAGTCATTTTTTGTCTTACGGTTGGGTTAGTCGCCCAGTCGGGCGCGTCAGGTCAGGCAGGCGTGCGCCGAAGCATCAAGCTTCCGCGGACGTCTGATCCTCGATCGCTGCGGTGGGAATGTTGCGCTTCAACGACTCGATGCTCTTGAGCGCCGACGCTTTCTGCGCGTAGCCTTCTGATGAGAACATGATCTCGCCGTTTGCGGCGCGAAAGCGAAAGCGGAACTCGTCCGCCTTGTCCTTGAAAACCTCGAATTTGTACACGGCACGTTCCTTCAGTGGTCCAGGTTGGGATGGGGGAGGGCGTGCGACGCCCGCGTCGGCCTATTTGCCGACGATCTTGTTTTTCAGCAGGCCCACAATGGCTTGCAGGATGACGCCGCCGAGACCGCTGCCGACCAACTGGGTGGCGATCGATGCGACGTCCAGCCCGCCGGCCGCCCCACCAAGCGCGGCGGTGATCGAGCCGCCGCCCAGGCCACCGATGGCGCCGGCCACAGCGTTCAAGAGTGGGCCCAGGTCGGCGCTCTTGATGGTCTTGCCGCTGGCCGATCCACCCACGGCACCGCCGACCAGTTGGACAAGAATTGATACCAGATCCATGTGTTTCTCCCGGCATGATCGCCGAACAGGGTTCGCCTCGGCCCAGCGGCATCCTCGCCTCCGTTGCAGGGCACGCCGCCACCTGCCGAAAGCGCAGTGCTCCCGGACATCGAATGCTGGCGTCCATTTCAGGGTGAGGACGTTGGAAATCGCTGAGTGCCGCATTCTGCGGCGGGCTTGCGGGAAAGCTATGCTGGTGCGCTTACCGCAACAACTTCAGATCCATGCACCTGCTGTCAGCTGATGACATTTGCATATACTTCGAGGGGCAGCGACAGGCGGAACACGGAGCCCCCGGCGTCGCTCGCGGCGAGGACGAGGTCGCCGCCATGCTGGCGGGCAATGGCGCGCGAGACATAGAGCCCGAGCCCGGAGCCGTTGGCGCGCTGGCCGGCGGCGCGATAGTACTTGAGGAAGATGCGCTCGTGGTCCTCGGGAGCGATGCCCTCGCCCTGGTCGGTCACGGTCAGCTGCGCCATGTCTTGATCCACCGACAAGCGGACCGCCACCGGTGCAGAGGCCGCCGAGTATTTCGCGGCATTCTGGATCAGGTTGAGCACCACGACTTCCAACAGGCTGCGGTCGCCCAGCACCTGGGCCTCGTCGGCGTATGCGAAGGTCACGCGCTGGGCGACGTCGCTATCGAGGCCAGCCTGAACCGTGCGCAGCATTTCGCCCAGATCCAGCGGCTCGGCCTGCAGCGCGGCGCGCCCGGCATCCAGCCGCTCCCCGGCCAGCACATTGTCGATCAGCATCGACATCCGCTTGACGGTCTGGCGGATCCTGGTGGCGCGCCGCCGGACCTCCTCGGCGTTTTCGCCACCTGAAAGCGACAGGTTGTCCGCCGCGGCGCCAATGACCGCCAGCGGGGCGCGGAACTCGTGCGACACCAGGGCGACGAAATCGCGCTGTTGCGCCAGGGCGTCGTTGACGGAGTCGAGGGACTGCCGGAGCTTTTCTTCAAGCAGCTGGCGCCGGTCCATTTCCTCGGTCAGCGCGGTGTTGCTTTGCGCCAGCTCGGCGGTGCGCTCGCTCACCTTCAGCGCCAATTGCTGTTCGGCCGAGCGGGACAAGGCGATCATGCGGTCCTTCTCCTCTCTGAGCCGCCGCTCGGCCAGCTGCGTACGCTTGGCGACGGCGGCGCTGAGCAGGATCAGGTGGATGACCGTTCCACCGGCCAGGAACCGGGACAACGAACCATCGAGGAGCAGCGGGTTGGCCCCGGTGTACATCGTCTGCATGACCAGCAGCACCGAGATCACCGAGAGGAAGGCGATGAAGGACAGGATGTACTGGTGCCTGCGGCGGACCAGCAGCAGGTAGAGGACGAACACCGCGATGAAGATCAGCGAGATCTGCTGCAAGCGCGAGACGTAGAAGGCGACGTCGCCATAGCGCCCCGCAATCGAAAACCCCAGCGCGACGACGTTGAGGGCAATCACCAGCTGCGAGAAGCGGGCGGCCCAGATCCAGTTGCTGCGGAACTCGAACAGCCGATCGAGGAACAGCATCATGGTGATGCTGTAGAAGCAGACGATGATGCCCCAACTGCGATGGATGGTCGGGGGATCCCAGAACTGCAGGATCTCCGAGGCGTATCCCATGTGAAATACGCTGATCAGGCACGACGTCACCAGCAGGGGGACGTAGACGGCATAGAGCGAATCCTTCAGCCAGACGGCGAAGAGCAGGTTGGTGAGCACCATCACGAATATGGATCCGACCACCATGGCCATGATCCAGTCGTCCAGCCGGCGATGCTCGGCGTATCCCTCAGTCTGCCAGATGTTCAGCGAGGTGGTCATCGAGGTCGAGGACTGCAGCCTGAGGTAATAGTCGGTAGCGGTCGGCGGCACCTCGATGGGAAAGATGGTGGGGTAGGCGTCGGGGCCACGCTGCTGACCCGGGTGCAGCCGGTCGGGCGCCGAACTGACGAAACCGCCCGCCCCATCGGGCACGTAGAGCGTGACGTTCTCCAGCAGCGGACGTTCGATCTGCAGCAGCCACTGATTCTGACTGGGGGGAGCCGACAGCGAAAACCGGACCCACAGCGCCCCCTTCCGATAGCCTTCGGCGAGCATCGCGGGGATGTTCCTGAAATGCAGTTCGGAGCGGTCGCCGGCGACCTCGTCGATGGTCAGCGTCCCGGTCGGATCCTCGAGGATCGACAGCGTGCCACCGAGCGAGCGCGGCGCTTCGAGGCCGTCCGTCAACTGCAACGAAAGTGCATAGGCCGGTTGCACCGCTACGCATCCAAACAGAATGGACAAAGCGATGATTAGGTGAAATCGAATGTGCACGAAGCGTCGCAACATGAGATTTTTTTATGCTGGGGGAAGAACTTAAGCGGAGTACCGTGGCCGCCGGACCGCTCGTTTACCTGGTGGATGACGATGCGGACCTGCGTGAAGAAATGCTGCTTGGCCTAACCAGGCTGGGGCTCGAAGTGCACGGGTTCGACAGTGCGGCGGCGCTCTATCGCGCCTATGCGGCGAAGCCGCCGGATGTCGTTGTTCTCGACATCGGCCTTGCCGGCGAGGACGGCCTGTCGATCGCCACGCACCTGCGCGCCTCGCGTTCTGTCGGCATCATCATGGCAACGGCGCGCGGATCGATCGACGATCGCGTGCAGGGGCTCAGCACCGGCGCCGACGCCTATCTGGTCAAGCCGGTCGATGTCCGGGAACTCGCGGCGACGGTTCTCGCGCTCAACCAGCGGCTGACCCGGCACCAGGCCGCCGCGGCGCCGGTGACGCCGCGCTGGGCGCTGGAGGAGGGCGGCTGGGTGCTGTCCGACGGCATGGGTCACCGCCTGCGGCTGACCACGTCGGAACACCATTTCCTGGGGCGGCTGTTCAGCGAGCGCGGCAAGACCGTGGAGCGTCGCGCCATCGTCGAGGCGATGGGCGCCGACGTCTACGAGTTCAACTACGCCCACCTCGACACCATCGCCAGCCGGCTACGTCGACGTGCCGAAAAATCCAACATGCTTATCCCCTTGCATGCCATTCGCGGCGAAGGCTTCGCCTTCACCGACTAAGGTCCAGATGCGTTGAGACGCGCCGGCTCCAACGCTCCTCCCCCGCCAGGCGTGGCGGGGGCCCCGTTGCCGCGTCCACGGCATGCCCGGGTAGGTGCGTTTGCTCCGGATCAAATTCCCACGATAATTTTGCAACACTATCGCCGCATTGTCGACCAAGAAGTAAACGTAAATTATGTCCTGATGAAAGGAAGTGTCGGTAAGTGAAAGGAAATGAAAGAAACAGTTAGAACCTGACGTTGTTGTGAATCTCTACCGTCCCTACTGATCGTTGTCAGATGGGGGTTCGCAACGAAACCGATCTAGAAATGGGTCGTCCCCGGCGCTGCCGAACGATGACCATGACCGGAACGTTCTAATTTAAGGGACACAAGCCGATGAGGCCAAAAACGCTCGTGTTGGGTCTGAACGCAGCCTTGCTGCTTTCGACCGCTGTTATTGCTGCGGATCCTCCAGCACCCGCTCCGCTGGTGATCGAGGATGAGGCGGAGCCCCTGTTCAAGCTGTCGATCGAGGGCGGCGTCAGCGCCTTCAATATCCCCGACACCGACACCGTGGGCATCACCAATATCGGCGGCGGCAATGCCGACCAGCCGCTGTTCGAGGGCCTCGATGACACCCTTTATGGCGGCACCATCAGCCTGGGCATGAGCGCGCCGCTCAATGCCGACGGCCTCTCGGTGAACGTCTCGGGCTTCGGCTCGTTTGCGACCCGCAGCGGCAGCGAGTCGGTGACGCTTTCGGACGAACGGCTGCTCGTGGTCCGCGCGCCCAGCCTGCCGACCGGCGTCATCAACCTCGACACCTGGGATCTGGACGGGCAGCCCGTCGGCACCGCGGTAGGTGACCTGGGCGACGCGCATGCCAACGTCGTCGGCGGTGGTGACGCAGCGGCTTCGACGCTCATCCTCCCGGCCGACTTCTGGGCCAGCAATGCCGATGGCTTCTCGAATGCAGGTGTCGTCGGCGACGGCCAGACCTTCGCGTTCGGCGCGCTGGCGACCGATGAGGGCGCGATCTTCGTCGGCTATGGCGAACTGCTCGGCTGGGGCGTCAGCACCGATGTCAAGCAGGACATGGCCTATGCCGGCGGCGACGTTACCCTGTCGCAGCGCTCGGCATCTGACGATAGCGGCGTAGCTTTCACCGCCTATGGCGGTCCGAGCTTCCGCTATCTCGGCACCGAGACGACCACCAACACCAAGGTTTCGCCGGTGCAGCATGCCTTTCCGGGAAACTTTGGGACGTTCGAGCTGAACACCGTCGAGAACATTGACACCTACTATGCCGGTGCGGTGGTCGGCGCCAATGTCGATATCGACCTGTGGCAGGGCTCGCAGTTGTCGCTGGGCCTTGGCGCCGGCGCCTACTACGCCTCGTCGAACTATGCCTCCGAGACCGAGGCCTCGATGTATCGCGGCCTGTCGCGCAGCGAGTCGACCAGCAGCCTCGAACTCGATCCGGTGGACGGCTTTGCCTATACGCTGAAGGGTGATGCCAAGTTCTCGGCCGATATCGCCGAGAACATGCAGATCAACTTCGGCCTCGGCACCGAGTATCTGTCGCGCGTCGCCACCAGCCGCGTGGTGGGTAGCAACGGCGTGAGCAACCACGATGTCAACGGCGACGATATCGATGCCGACGACGTCGACTACAACAGCGGCAACGTCACCGGCGGCACCGTGCTGTCGTTCGGCGATGCCTGGTCCTACAAGGCGACCGTCGGCCTGACCGGGCAGTTCTGACGCGCTTCGTGAGGAGGGCGTGCCGGGCGCCCCCTCCTCACCCAGGGAGTCCAGTCAGCTCGCGCCATGTCGGTATGTCCGATCGGCGCGAGCGTCTGTCCCCAGGCTCCCGAGATATCGATCCACGGTTTTTGCGGCGCCTCCACCCACACCGGTAGCCGTAAGAGGCCAGCGAGAGGAAGGGTCCACACGCCTCTCGCTGGCAGCCCGTTCACCAGGCGGGCGCGGCGCGCAATGGCCGGTATCGGCACGCCGGCGCAAGAACTAGGCCGCGTTTGCCACCGGGCACTGGCCCATCGGGTCGGCGGGCATCGCCGCCTTGGCGTTGAACACGTATTTGCCCTCGCAGACATCGACATCGGCCGGGCGGCCATCGATGGCCAGTGCGTCATAGCCCTGCTTCAGGTTGCGCCAGAACGCGATATTGGGGTTGGTGGCGTAGCGATCGAGGTTTTCGGTGGTCATGCGGAACGGGTAGAGCTCGAGCTTGAAGCTCTGGTTGCCGCCGTTGAAGCTCTCGCGGGCCAGCGCATAGATTTCCTTCATCTGCTCGTCGGTCATGGCGTAGCAGCCCACCGACTTGCAGTCGCCGTGCACCATCAGGTTGGTGCCGGTGCGGCCATAGGCGCGATCGAGCTTGTTGGGAAAGCCGGTGTTGAACGACAGGTAGTAGCTCGACTTGGGGTTCATCATGCCGGGCGTGACCTTGTAGAAGCCCTCGGGCGACTGATAGTCGCCCTCCTTGATCTTGGGGCCGAGCTCGCCGGACCACTTGCAGATGGCGTAGGTCTTGAACAGCCGGTAGCGGCCGCCCGTGTCGGGCTTCCACACCTCGAGCTCCGAACTCTCCTTGAACACCCGGACCAGCATGGGCGCGGCCGGCGAGGTATCCATCGCCGCCAGCACGCTGGTGGTGCGCGCTGAAAGCGGCTGCTGGTCCTTGGCGATGCCGAGGGCGGAACAGCCGGCGAGAAGGCCGGTGAGCATGGCGGTCGCAAGCAGCAGCAGGGGAGAGGTCAAACGCATCTTCGGGCACCAGGAACTGTCGAGCGCGAAGGATAGAAAAGGATGGTTACCCAAGCCTTTCGACCCATAGCCTTAACAAGGACGTGATGTGGGAGTTCGCGCGTTGACGGACGACGCGGACCCGCCGCCGCGAAGCAATTCTCTAACCACGGCTTCAGCCTGACTTTGTGCGGGTCCGGAACGTAATGGTAATGGAGCGGGCAGCGAGCGCAGAAGCGCTCGCGTTCAGCCTTGGGGGCTAATCGTGAAGCATGCAGTCCTGGGTGGCATCGCCGCCCTGTTCCTCGTCGCGGCGCCGGGCGCCGCGACGGCCGAAGATCTGATTTTCACCCTCACCAACTCCTCCTCCTATGCCCTGAAGAGCTTCTTCACCTCGCCAGCCGATATCGAGAGCTGGGAAGAAGACGTCTTCGGCGAGAATTACCTGCCCGCCGGCAATTACGTCAGCATCACCATCGCCGACGGGCGGACGCAGTGCGTCTACGACATGAAGTTCATCATGGAAGACGACTCCGAATACGTCGAAAAGAGCGTCGACCTGTGCGAACTGGGCGAATACACGCTCTCGGACGCCCAGTAGGCCGGCAAACCCGGAGATACCGCGCGGGACGCGGTATCTCCTCGGCAGCGGGAGCCCCGCGCTACTGAGCGAGAAAGGCCGTCGCGATCTCAGTGAGCAGCGGCGCTTCGATCACGCTGTAATGCGTGGTGCCGGGAACGATCGCCAGCTGGCTCGCGGGGCGTTGCGAGCCGTCGAGTCCGGCGTCGCGCTGGCCGCCGCCCAGCAGCTTCCAGAACGCCACCATGTGTTCGGGGCGGATCGAATCGGCATCGGCAAAGACCAGCAGGGTGGGGGACTTGATGGTCTTGATCGCCTCGCTCCAGTCGTGGTGGACCAGGTTCATCTCGCCGCTCTTGCGCATCATCGTCTCCCAGCGCACGTCGGGATAGAGCTCGGCGAGCGGCGAGGCGGCAAGCTGTGCGCCGATCGCGGCGGCCATGCCCGGCATGGCCTCGAAGGCCTTGCGGACCTCGGGGTAATCGCCATCGGTGCTGAAGGCGACGGAGACCGACACCAGCCTGTCGACCAGCTCCGGGTGCCGCATCGCCACCTGCAGCGCCACGGCGGCGCCGAGCGAATAGCCCATGACATGCGCCTTGCCGATGCCCAGCTGCCTGAGCACCGCCGCGACGTCGTCGGCCATCATCTCGGTGGACCAGGGCGCGTCGCTGTCGGTGCTGAAGCCATGGCCGCGCAGGTGAATGGCGATCACCTGGTGCGTCCTGGCCATCGCCGTGAGCGGCGCGCCGAAGGTGGTGGACGGGGTGACGCCGCCATGCAGCAGCACCAGCGGCGGGCCATCGCCGTGGATCTCGTAGTAGATTTCGACGCCGTCGACCGGGACCTTGCCGGTGCTCGAGGGGGTGCTCATCGGGCTATCTCCTGGGGTTTGGGCGATGACGGGGGCCGCGACGAGGGCCGCGGCGGCAAAGGCAAGGGTGACGAAGCTGCGCCTGCGCATGCTGTTTCCTCCCCGGTTCAGCCGGAAGCGAGCTGCCGCTCGAGCTTGTCGAAGGCCTGGTTGGTGCCGGCGACAAAACCGCCCTGGAACGCCAGGGCAAGGCCGGCGGCGCTCTCGAACTCGGCGCGCATGGTGAAGATCGTCTCGTTCCCGAGCGCCTCGAAGGTCAGGGTCGCGAGGTAAGCCGGCGGCGGGTTGACCGCCTCGGGCGGGCGCCAGGGTCGATAGACGATGCGTTCGGGCGCGAGGATCTCGACGAACTGGTAGCGCACCGGACGCTCGGCCCCGTCGGGCGCCCGCATGGTGACGTGCCATTCGCCGCCGGTGCGGAAATCGAGCTTGCTGATGGTGGAGGTGAAGTTCTCCGGTCCCCACCACTGGGCGAGCAGATAGGGATCCTCGAAGGTGCGCCACACGAGGCTGCGCGGCGCCCTGAGGCGGCGGGTGATGACGAGTTCGCGCTGCTCCAGCGGGTCCGATCCGAGGTTCTCGGCCATGGCGCGCCTCAGTTCTTCGTGCCCGAGCCGTCGGCCGACTGCAGCCGGTCGAGCAGCCCGTCGAGCCGGTTGAGGCTCGTATCCCAGAACTTCGAGAACTCCTCGATCCAGTCGAACGCCTCGCGCAGCGGCTGCGCCTCGAGCCGGCAGGGCCGGAGCTGGGCGTTGCGGCCGCGGCTGATCAGGCCGGCGCCCTCGAGCACCTTGAGGTGCTTGCAGATGGCAGGGATGCTCATCTCGAACGGGGCGGCAAGCTCTTTCACCGAGGCCTCGCCATCCATCAGCCGCATCAGGATGGCCCGTCGCGTCGGATCGGCGATGGCCGAAAGGGTAAGGCTGACCTGGTCTGTGTGCATATCCATTCCTAACCAATCGGTTAGCTAACTGATTGGTTAGATACGGCGTATGGGGGAGGCGTGTCAAGTGAGCGCATATGAACGGCCACCGGGCTCGCCGTGGTCCTCCACCGCGCAGCGAGGTCGCGGCTGAGCGCCAATGGGCGCTCACCGCCGGGGGGCCAGCGAAGCTGGTGGAGGGGGTAGTCCGCGCGGGCATGAAATCGTCGGGTGGGCACCCAACCGCGTGCAACCAGGCCCACGCCGGCAGTCGAACGCGGTCCCGTGGTCGTCGCAGCTAGAGAGGGTTTGGCGTCAGCGCGGCTTCTATCTGCTGCATGTTGAACGGGTTGTCCGACATGTTGCTGAACGGGCGCCCCATCTGTTCCGGCGTAACATTGTCCGGGAGCAGGTAGCTGAAGTCGGCGCCGGGGTCGGGCGCCACGAAGCTCGACAGGTTGGCAAGCCTGGATCGCGGAATGTGCCAGCCGAGCGGCAGGCTGAGATAATCCAGCGCAATCACGCTTTCATAGTACTGCCAGGTGGTGAGCGTATCGGCCTCGTCGCATTCCAGCGCGCCGCACAACTCTGAAACCAGCCCGAAGCGCGCGGTCTCCGCCCGTCGGGCGCGGGCGCTCAACAGGGCTGTCAGTGGATCGAACAGGAAGCTCTGGTTTGCTGCCGCGCGTTCGAACGGGACTTCGCTGCGGATGGCAATCACGTGAACAGAGAACGGAATGGTGCACGCCGCCGGCGGCGGCACGTAAGTGCTGGCCTGCCGGGTTCCATCCCTCGGGACGAATGCGGCAGTCACCCGGTCGCATCCAGCAAATCGGTCGGTGGGGGCAAACGATCCGGGCGGCAGGACGTCGTCGCGAAACAGGATGTCCGGATCAAGATCCATGTTCGTGATGGCGGCAATCACGTCACGCGCTGTCTCGGCCCCGGAATTGTCCAGGTAGCCGCCATCAACCAGGGAAATGGTGGCGCCGTCCCGGCCCCGCAGCGCGCGACTTGGCGTTACCCAGGGAAAGCTCGCGGCGGCCACCGCCGCATCGACCATTTCGATGTCCGCTTGCCTCACCCACTTGCCGTCCTCGTTCCAGTTCATATCGAGCAGGAACTCTTCGAAGCGGGAGCGATACTCATTGAAGGGGAAAGCGAACGGCGCGAAGACGTATCGCTTTCCCGACACCGCGTTCGTCGATGCAAAGATCAGCGCCGGCTTTTCGCCCAAGGTCTGGCCCGCAGCAGGCGGCGCGTCCTGCCAGAAGCTGTTCCAGAACAAAGGCCCGCGATTGGCCCGATCATGCCAGATGGCGCGCGACAGCGAGTCGCCGAGGGCCTCGGAGCGATCATAGGGTCCGAAGGCGCCGCGACCGAGGTTGTTCGGCAGATCCTGAAACAGCAGTGCGGCGAGGACGGGGGAGAGGTGATCGGCGGCGAGCGTGTCGATGACGCGCTCGGGGACGTCGCCCAGGCCACACTCCTGGTGTTGCCCGAGCTGATTGACGGTGTCAGGCAGACTCGCCTGGAACAATGCGTTGCCGACTGCGCCGCCCGAGACCCCGACGAGCGCGAACAGGTGCTGGGCGAAGTTGGGACACCTGGCTTGCAGCTTGCTCAGAAACAGCTCGGCGTGCGCTGCCGCATAGCCTCCTCCGCCTTCCGACGTGACGATGAAGATGGGGTAGGGATTGTTGACGTCGAGGTACGCTCCAAGGTCATTCCGGCTGCTCAGCCACGCCGTGAAACCCTGCTCCAGGCTGAGGCTCGCGCGCGACGAGACGGCGCTGACGTCGGGGTGCTCGTAGTTGGTCTGATCGGTTTGCCTGATGGCATGCCTCACCTGATAGGTCGCGAGCAGGACGGCGAGCCCCATGGCCAGCACCAGGCCCGCCCCGGGGCGCCTGATCATCAGCGTCAGGCCGAACAGACAAAGACCGAAAAACAGCAGAACGATGCTGAGCGAGCTCAGGGCGCGCGGCACCTCGACAGGATCCGACAGCAGCACCAGCCGGGCGACGAGGAACACCGCAACGACGCCCAGGCCGCCGACAATGATCGTGCGATTGGAACTTAGGGTGCGCCGCGTCGCCAGCCAGGCGATCGCGCACGCCGCGACCAGTATGAGAACAGCCAGAGCCGTTCCATAGGCTGAGGACCTTTGAAATGCCACGGAGAGGCAGAGTGGCGGGGTGACGATCAGCACAATGTCGAGCGTGCGCGTGAACGGGCCCGAGCGTGGCGTAAAGATCGCCAGCGCAGCGGCGGCGGCCGCAACGATGGCGATGGGCAGAAGTATTTCCCCAGCAGACTGGGCAACCTCGAACAGTGCGGCAACTTGCCCCGATGCCTGAGAAGAAATGAACAAGCATAGCCCGGCAAGAGCGAGTGCAGGGGATCGGATGAGAAGTTGCCTGACGAGCTGCATCGGACGTTGCCCCGATTCCCAAGCCTCACTGTAACTGTAGAGCGGCGCTCCGAAACAGCAAGTTCGGGATCGAAAGGGCTGGGCTGCTGCGTTGCGCTACCCTCGCGCCAAGTGCCGGTCGAACTGGTCAGCCAGCCAGCTGGACGGCGACGATCCCAACGACGGTCAGCACCGTCGCCGCAACTCTCCAGCCCCGGATCGGCTCCTTGAAGCACAGGAAGCCGATGACCACGGCGCTGAGCACACTGGCCTCGCGGATGGCGGAGACGATGGCGAGGGGCGCGACCGATTGCGCCCACACCACGATGGCATACGCGATCAGCGAGATTACGCCACCGGCGATGCCGAGCAGGGCATGCTTTCGCAACCCCAGCACGAAGCCGCGCCGGTCGGGCGAGAGGACCAGGCACACCAATGGAAGGGCCGCCCCCTGAAGCAAAAACAGCCACGAGGCATAGCTCAGGGCATGGCCGGAGGCGCGAACACCGACGCCATCGAGCACCGAGTATGTGGTCACGGTCGCGCCAACCGCGAGGATGAGCGGGAAATCACCGCGCCGGGCCGTCGCATCGCGATTCCACGACAGTGTCAGCAGCGACAGCACGATGAGGGCGACGCCAGCCAACTGTCCGGTTGAGATCCGCTCGCCGAGCAGGCCCACCGAAACGACGGTGATGCCCAGCACGGAGATGCCCCTGGTGAGGGGATAGGCGCGGCTGAACTCGGTGCGGGCATAAGCGGCGGTCAGCAGGATGAGATAGAGGGTCTGCGCTGTCGCGGACGCGGCCACAAAGGGCCAGCTCGCCGGGCTGATCGGGGGCAGGACGAGGCAACCCACAGCGCCCGCCGCGAAGTAGACAAGCCCGATAAGGGTGGAGGAAACCAGGCGGTCCGGCACCGCCTTGGCGACGGCGTTCCATGTTCCGTGCATCACTGCTGCGCACAGCAGCGCCACGACCACCGCCGTGCTCATCGGGAAGTCTTCCAGGACGCTTGGTTCATTCCGATGATGAGCAACCAGATCAGCGGCGGCAGGCGGCGCGCACGATCATTGCTGTATTGGGTTCCGCGACGATCTGCAAATGTCGCTTCGAACCGCCCCCGCGCGAGCGGGCAGGTCGGCGATAGAGCCGTGCTCTACGCCTTTTCGAGTTGGCGCTCGTCGAACAGCGCTGGTCGAAATCCAGCCTACTGGTCAGGGTCGCCGCCTCCCGGGTCAAAGGCGACCAGTCTGCCTTCGATGTCGACGATCGTAATGTCGCTCGCACCAGCAAGACGAAGGTCGCCCAACAGCTTGGCGAGGTCGGCTTGCGTGGCCGCCTCCAGCCGTCCTGCTCCCGTCTGCATTCTGAAGGTGATGAAGTACGGACTCGGGTGTTCGTCTTCACCCACGCGCCTGAAGAATCGCCAAGTCATTCGGAAGGAGTGGCGTTCGCCACCAGATCCACGTCATAGAGCGTCACGCGCAACGGCACAAAGCCGGCGCTCAGTCGCCAGACTATGGCTCGAGCCGACCTGCCTTCCAATGCGAGCGGCTGCCCTAATACCGCCTCGCCTGCCTTGAGCGCACTCGTTGCTTCGATGGTGATGTTGCGGGTCTTGTCGATGGTGCCGTCGTTCAGCACCGGCTGAACGTTGAAATGTTCCAGAGGTCCCAAGGTAGATCGCCTGCTGTTGTGGGAAATGATGGAGACGCCCGCGACTGGCTGTGCGGAGGTCACGCGGGCGACTCCATCGATGCGGCGAACGCGCTATGACACGCTCACCGAAACGCCTCGCCAGTCCCGAACAATCCTCCCTACGGTACCCAGGACCGCCCACACGAGGCGCATTTTGTGACGGAGGACCTCCCATCACAACGGGTAGCGGCTGCCCGGCATGGGATGCATCGAGGGCCAAGGCCACCAGGCCCTCTGCAACCGCCGCACCGATAGTCCGACACACTGGCGAAGGGGTAAAGTTGCAATTTGGTCACGGTACCGCCGCGATCTCGCCGCCAAAAAACCGCGACTGGCGCATCAGCACAGCAGCACGGGAACCTGGCAGGCCCGAAGCAGCTCCGAGGTAAGGCTGCCCAAAATCATCGACCTCAGCCTGGAGCTGCCAAACGCATTGATGGCGAGCAAGTCGGCACCGTCGAGGACAACGCGTTGTGGAACGACGACCTGCGGCAGGCCCCGTTCAATTTCCGAAGTAACCTCGAAATCGGCCTTCGTGAGCTTCGTCTCAGCCTGGTCCAGAGATAGCCGTGCAGTTTCGGTGGCCTCGCCGACATGCAGAAGCTCGATGGGCCCGGCAGGCAAGAGCCCGCTCGCCAGGGTGTCGACCATCGGGTTGGTCGATATGTCGGCGTCGACCGCTGCCAGGATGCGTTCGATCGGCCTGAAGCTGCGCGAGACCGCCAACACCGGAACCTTGGTGCCGCGCGCCACGCGCTCGAGGTTTGAACCGAGCGGCAGCCGCGCCAGATCGGCCCGTTCCCCGCGTTTTCCCATGACAATGATCGATGACCGGGCGGCAGCCTGCACCATGCTTCGAGCGGTGTGGCCCTCGATCATGCGCGTGCCGATGTCGTAGACTCCAGCTGCATTCAGCGCCTTACGGGCTTGATCCAGCCGTTGGCGACCCTGGCGGATGAGCTCTGCCACCTGCGCGTCCAGGGTTTCGTTCTGCTGAAGCAGCATGGCTCCGGCCGGGTGGACGGGTGCAAGATTGGATGCCGCAAGCTCGTTGGGCGAAACGATGTTGACCAGTTCGAGGCTTGCCTGCCGCTCGCGGGCCAGCCAGGCAGCATGAGCAATGACGCTGTGAGAATAGAGCGACAGGTCGACGAAGGCGACGATCTTCATGACGCGACCTCCAGCACGGAGGAGGGGGCTGTGAAGGACTTTGCACCGTGACGCGCGAGTGCCCCGATCACTCGCCTCGCCGTGACCCGCCCGATCTGCTCTCCTGACGCATTGAGCACACCGACCCACTGGTGCTCGGCGAAAAGGGGAAGCACGTCCTCGCAGCGAGCCTCGGCAGGCACCGCGATCGAGCACGGCTCCGCAGGGCCGACTTCCATGATGGTTCGGACGCGGATCGCCCTTGCCTTGTTCACATCACGGACGAACTCCTCGATGTGCTCGTTGGCAGGATTGAGGACGATCTCCTCTGGTGCCCCCTCCTGCTGCAAGGCTCCATCTCTGAGCACCGAGACCCGGTCGCCGATCTTCAGGGCTTCGTCGAAGTCGTGCGTGATGAAGAGGATGGTCTTGTTGAGCGACTTCTGCAGGCTCACCAGTTGATCCTGCATTCCGGACCGGATGAGGGGATCGAGCGCCGAGAACGCCTCGTCCATCAGCAGGATGTCGGTATCGAGCGCCAATGCGCGAGCAAGCCCGACTCGCTGCTGCTGTCCGCCGGACAGCTGGCGTGGCTGCGCGTTCTCGTAACCCGCCAAACCAACGATCTCGATCCACTTTCGCGCTTCGGCCTCTCGTTCCGCTTTGCGCGCGCCGCGAACCTCGAGACCGTAACCAACGTTGTCGACAACCGACCGGTGCGGCAGCAGGCCGAACTTCTGAAACACCATGGCGACGCGAGTGCGGCGATACTCCCGCAACTGTTCGAGCGACATGTCGAGAACGTTGGCGCCGTAGACGGTGATCTCACCGGCGGTCGGCTCGATCAGGCGGTTCACGTGCCTGATCAGCGTGGACTTGCCGGATCCGGACAGTCCCATGACGACATGTATCTGTCCCTTTGTGACCTGTAGCGAGACACCGTCAAGGCCGACGACGTGGCCGGTTTCTGTCTGCAGTTCCGCCTTCGACATTCCTGCGCGCAGGGCAGTCAGGGCTTCGATCGGTGCGGGTCCGAATATCTTGGTCACGCCCTTGATGTCGATCGCGTATTCTTGTGTCGTGCTCATGCTCGGACCTCCGAAACGCCGATGCGGGCCTGCAACTGGCGGCCAAAGGCCTGGGTGATGCGATCGAACACGATGGCTAGCACCACGATGCCAAGGCCCGCGAACAGCCCGCGGCTGACCTCCAGTCGTCCGATGCCCTGCAGTACCTGGTAGCCAAGGCCGCCGGCGCCGATCATCGAGGCGATCACCACCATGGCCAGCGCCATCATGGTGGTTTGATTGATGCCGGCCAGAATGGTGGGCAGGGCCAGTGGAATCTGCACGCCCAGTAATCTCTGTGTCGGATCCGTACCGAAAGCGCGACTTGCCTCCATGACGGCCGGGTCGACCGAACGCAGGCCCAGATCGGTCAGCCGCACCAGCGGCGGGGCGGCATAGATGATGGTGGCGATCAGCGCCGGAATCTTGCCGGGGCCGAAGATCATCACCGTGGGGATGAGATAGACGAAGCTCGGCAGCGTCTGCATCAAGTCGAGGATCGGCGTGAAGAACCGGCGCACGCGGGCAGAGCGCGACATCCAGACACCGACCGGAATTGAGACGACGATGGCGGTGAGTGTCGCAGCAAGCATGAGTGCCGTCGTACTCATGGCATCGCGCCACAGTTCCATTATCCCGAGAAAGAAGAGCGAAACGAGCACCGTCACCGGGAGCGCCCAGCGCCTGGTGGCAAGCCAGGCGATGCCGGTAAGCAGGATGATGATCAGCCACCAGGGGGTAGCGAGCAGCAGCGCCTCAATGGCGTTGAGCAGCAGCAGCAGCGGCCGGGCCGCGGCTTCAAAGGCGCTACCCCAGTTGGTCACTACCCAGCCGAGGGCGTCATCTACCCCCCGGCGTAGCGGTCGTGTGTCGATGAGTTCAGGAAACATGGCTTGTGCACCCAGATGGTCGCACCGGGTCAGCGCGAAGCGCGACGCCAGGCGTGACGAAACAGTTTGCGGCCGGGATGGCGTATCCCGGCCGCATGGCTAGCGCAGTGAGGAGACGCTAGCTGAGACTGTCGCGGACTTTTTCTGCGACCTCGGCCGAAACCCAGGTCGTCCAGACGTCTTGTTTGGTCTTGAGGAAGTTCTCGGCCGTCTGCTCGGCGTCGGCCTTGTTTTCGTCGCCATAGACCAGCAGCTCACTGATCTGGGCGTTGGTCAGCCCGACCTTGCCAAAGTACTCTGCGACAATTGGCGCCTCGCTCTCAACCCACTTGGCTGCGCCGATCACGGCCGGGGATGAGGGATAGGCGGTCTTGCCCGCCGGTTCGGGGCAGTCAGCATCGGTGTTGCAGGCATAGACATCCGGCTTGGCCTCGCCCAGATCGAGCTGCACGGCATCGAACTTGCCGAGGATTGCCGTGGGGCCCCAGTAGTAGAACAGGATTGGCTCCTCGCGCAGGAATGCCCGCGCGATCGAGGCGTCGAGAGCGCCTCCCGAACCAGGCGAGAACAGGTTCCACTTGCCGTCCATGTCGTAAGCTTCGAACAGCGCCGATGTCGAAAGCTCACATGCCCAGCCCGGCGGGCACGAATACAGGCGTCCCTGACCACTTTCCTCCGGGTCCGGGAACAGGTCCGGTCTGGCGATGACGGCCTCAGCCGTGGTCAGCTCGGGGTTCGCTTCCTGCACGTAGCGGGGAATGAACCAACCCTCAACCGTGCCATCGGTAATGGCGTCGCCCAGTTGAACCACCTTGCCGGCCGCGATGCCTTGCTGCCAAGGCTCAGCGATCGTGCTGGTCCAGAGTTCGGGGGCGATGGCGGGAGTGCCTCGCGTCAACATCGACGATGAGGTCGGAACCGTGTCGCCGGTAACGATCTCGACATTGCAGCCGTAACCCTTTTCGAGAATCGTCGCATGGATATGTGCGAGAGCGGCGGCGGACGGCCACGTCATCTCGGCGATATCAATGGTGCGGTCGGTACCGCACGCCTTGTCCTGTGCTTGTGCAGGCAGCGCGAACGCTGCTCCCAGAAGCAGCGAGGCTGCGAGCAGCCCGCTTATCCGGCTGAATGTCATCAGGTCGATCTTCTCCATTTCCAAATATGCGACGGAAACCTAGGAGATCGAGCCCTCGTGTCAACCCATAATTCGCCAATCAAGTTACAAAGATCAGCAACTCTTGCACGTCGTCTGCACTTTTCTTTGCAGCAATGTATTCAGCGTGACTAATTCTTTGCTGAAATTGGCCGTGGAAGAGTCGCATTCTGGGGCGTGTGATCGAAAGACATCTGTTCTGATATTGCCTCAACAGCTGCGCAGAGGGGGGTGTTCGTCGCCGTGGAGACGTCTCGGAAACCCGGTTCGAAGCAGCGACAGCTTAGGTCGCTCGTGATGCCGGAGCATTGCGCGGTGGTTTACCGTACTCGCGAGAATCAGGGGGTGGAGGTGCTGATACCGGGGGCATCCAACAGGCGTTGTCTCTCGAGAAAGTCGATTGCCCGATCGACCCCCCGTTCGGCATCGATCGCCGCTCCAAGTGCTACCGCTCGCTGCCGCATGGCAGCGTCGCCGGTGGCCTGCGAAATGGCCTCGGTCAGGGTCGCGACCGACAGTCTCTTCCTGTCGATCGGCGGCGGTCCTGCCTGGAGGTCCGAGATGCGCCTGCCCCAGAAAGGTTGATCGCCGAAGAAGGGACAGATCACTGTGGGCTTCCCGGCTCGCAGAGAGGCTGCCGTGGTCCCCGCCCCGCCGTGATGAATGCAGGCCGACATGAGGGGAAACAGCTTGTCATGCGGAGCAGCGTCAATGACGTGAGCGTGCTTTGTCGAAGCGTGTTGCCCGTTGATGGCACCGCCGCCTGTCGCCAGCACGCCACGCCTGCCGGCGCGGGTCAGGGCCTCGACAATCATTCCGGTCACTCCTTCCGGATCCAGCCCGGGCATGCTGCCGAAGCCGACATAGACAGGTGCTTCACCGCTGGCGAGGAAGGTCGACAATGCAGGATCCGGTTGCCAGTCTTGGCTGTCGTCGAGGAACCAGTAGCCTGTGACCGCGACGCTGTCGGGCCAGTCCATCGGCGCCGGCAAGACGTGCGGACTGTAACCATAGAGTGTCGCCACTGGCTTCAAGCGCCGCGTTGGCCTGGGCTGCAAGCCGAGCTCCGAGGCTCGCCATTCCGCAACCATGCCGCGGAAGATCGCCTCGCCGCTGCCGGCCATGAGGCTGTGGGTCAGGCGGTTCAGTGGGCCGAGCGATCGGAACGGCACGAGGGGACTGGCGAACGCCCGCGTCGGCGTAAACCCCGGCAGTGGCGATGCCAGGACGGCCGGACAACCAAGCTTCTCGGCGATGTGCGGGGCCGCGATGGCCTTTGGGTGATAGATGATCAACTCGGGTCGAAACGCTCGGGCGGCGGTCCACTCGAGCGTCAGTTCCTTCCGACCGATCGGCTTGAAGTGCTTGATCAGCTTGAAGCCCGCCGTAAACCCACCGCTTCCGGACATGGCGGCCTTGGCTTCAGGCGTCTCCATCAACGCCAGGAACTCGCCCGGCAGGTGGGCGAACTCGATACCCCGCGCCCCGATGAAGGCCTCGAACTGGGAGGGGGCGGCAAGCAAGACCTCATGCCCGGCGGCTTTCAAGCCCAATGCCAGGGCAAGATATGGCTGCACGTCGCCGCGTGTCCCCAGGGTGTGGATGGCAAGTCTCACCGGAAGCACTCCCCTTGCGCGCGAAGGGAGGCAGGGGGCAGCAGGGCGCCGCGGCAGTGCGCGGACGATCGACTCGAAACCATGGGTGACTTCCAAAGGATTTGCCCGTTGGCGGCCCGACCAACGCAATCCTGCCTGCGACTCTGGGTCGAAGACACCCGCGCCTCTTATCGCACCGGCCTGCGACAGGTTCAATCGGTCGGGCGACTGCCTTGGTTCGCTGCACCTAGTTGCGAAGCAGGCAACCCCGCAGCCTACGCGGAGGACTCCCAGCTCGGGTTCGGGCGCCAAACGCCAATGCCTGCTTCAAGGATGTGCGCTACCTTCTAGGCTCATAGCGCAGCGCCACGGCGCCTGAGCTGAGTTCGCGCCGGTCGATGAGTTTCAGCTCGACGTAGCGCGAGAGCCCGGCGAACGGGGTAGGGCCGTGGCCGGCGATCCTGGGCTGCACGACGAATTCGTACTCGTCGATCAGGTCGAGCTCCGCCAGCGCCAGCGGCAGCTTCACGCCGCCGGTGAGCAGCGCCTTGCCAGGCTGCTGCTTCAGCCCCTGCACCGCCTCGCCGAGATTTCCGCGCACCAGCTCGGCGTTCCAGTCGACGCGCTCGAGCGTGCTCGAAACCACGTATTTCTGCATCGCATCGATGGTGCGGGCAAACGGCTCCGTCCAGTCGGGCGGCGATGAGGTGCGGGTCGCCAGCCGCCAGGCGCCTTCCATCATCTGGTAGGTGACACGACCGAACAGCAGGCCGTCGGCCCGAGCGATGCTCTGGGTGGCGTGGCGATGGGTGGCCTGCAGCATCTCCTGCTGCAGCGCCGGGTCGGCGGGGATGGCGTTGTGGTGGACGCAGCCATCGAGCGTCACGTTGATCGAGTAGAGGAGGGGGCGCATCATCGTTGCTCCAGTCTGGTACGCGCGGCGACGGCCAGTTCGAACCGTTGCAGCTGGCTGGTCAGCCCGATAATGGCGCCGCGTGTCGACTCGGCGTCCGGGTGGCGGTCGGCAGTCAGGACCATCCGCACCCGCCCGGCCTCGGCGTGGAGTTCGACCAGCATGTCGTAGGGGTAGGGGTCGACGCCGGGCACGAAGTCGATATCGAAGCGGATGCGCAGGCGCCGGTGGGGTTCGACCTCGATGAACTGACCGCTGACCCATGCCCTGGGTGGCCGGTCGAGGTTGGCGAGAAAGGCGACCTGCTCGGCGCCAACGGCGGTCATTACGTGATCGAATTGACCGCCGACCCGGGGTTCGAGGACGGACACTTCCATGTACATGCCCTCGGGCGCGAACCACTCCTCGAGCCCTTGCTTGGTGGTCCACAGCGCCCAGACGTCTTCGATCGATGCCTTGTAGACCCGCTCGAACCTGATGGTCTGTGCCCCCAGCTCGTTGCCATGCATCATCATGTCTCTCCGTCGCCGCGCCGTCGTGCCAGGGCGGCATCGAAGCGATCGAGCCGGCCCTGCCAGAGCTTGCGATAGCTCGCGACCCAGTCGTCCATCGCCTGGAACGGCTCGGGCCGCAGCGAATAGAGCCGCCGCGCCCCGTCCGGCCGCATCGCGACGAAGCCGGCCTCGCCGAGGATACGCAGGTGTCGCGACACGCCGGACTGATCAATATCGACGGCACGAACCAGGTCGCCCACCGCCTGCTCACCGCCAGCCAGCGCCTCGACGATACGAAGCCGCGTCGGGTCGGCCAGGGTCTGGAATACGCTTTTTTGCATCATGATGCATATGTATGGTGATGCATATTAATGGTCAAGTCGCTTTCGATGGCGGCTGAGGCGGGCTGACCAGATGGGGAGATCGGCGGGGGTTTTCACGCTCATGGGCCAAAGGCCGTATTCTCCATCGTCATCAACCAGATAGACTAAGGGGACAAACTGCCGACATTCTCCGACCATCGATCTTGCATGCTGCCCAAACCGCACCGCCGTTTCGCCTCTGCCGTTCCATCCTCCGTACTGTTCAATGGCGCAGCGCCGCTGGCATGGGCGAGTTTCCGGCAACTGAGCAACGGTCCGGCCGCACCTGCCGATGAGGCGGCGGCATGACGCTGGATTTCGAGACGCTCACCGTGCTGCGCCATCCCCTGCGGCCGGGCGGGGTCGTGGTCCTCGGCGGGGCCTTGCTCGCCCTCGCCGGAAACATCGCCGAGCTGGCCGTGGTTGCCGCCGCTGCCGACAACCTGTCGATGTTTCCTGCCGCGGGCGCCAATGAGGTCAGTCTGCGCGCCGCGAGGATCCAGCGGACCGTCAAGCGCATGGCCATGCTGATCGACAATGTCTTCGCCGGCGATCGGCTCGATACCTGGCAGGCGACGTCCAGCGCCAAGGCGGTGTTCGACCTCAATGAGGTGCTGCGCGCCGTCGAGGCGGGTGCGGAGAGCGACGCCGCCGGACGGGTCAGCTTCGCCTATGGCGAGGCGACGCCCGTAAAGGGGGATCGGAGCCTGCTGGAGATTGCGGTGCTGAACCTGATCCAGAACGCCCTGAAATACTCGGATGCGAGCAGCCCGGTGACGGTCCGGTTGTCGAGCGAGCCCGGCATTGCCCAGGTAAGCGTCATCGACCAGGGCGCCGGCATTCCTGCCGAAGACCGCGAGCGGATCTTTCTCAAATACTATCGCGTCGCCGGCCAGCCGCCGAACGGCTCCGGCCTGGGGCTGCATATCGCGCGCGAGATCGCACGGCAGCACGGTGGCGACTTGACCCTTGCGGCGAGCGGCCCCGGCGGCTCGACATTCTGCCTCTCGTTGCCCATCGAGAAGCAACGCGGCTAGAGCGGTTTCGACGTCGTGGTGGTTGGGGATGGCCGCCCGCGCCGATGCGCAGGCGGCCTCGACGGTGTCAGTCCCAGCTCAGCGCGCCGCCGTTCTGGTACTCGATGACGCGGGTTTCGAAGAAGTTCTTCTCCTTTTTGAGGTCCATTGCCTCGCTCATCCAGGGGAAGGGGTTGTCGGTTTCGCCGAATACCTCGTGAAGGCCGAGTTGGGCGCAGCGGCGGTTGGCGATGAAGTGCATGTATTGCTCGCAGAGCGCCGCGTTGAGTCCGAGAAAGCCCCTTGGCATGGTGTCGCGACCATAGGCGGCCTCCAGTTCGGCAGCCCTTTTGATCATGTCGCGCACCTCGGCCTGGAACTCCGGCGTCCAGACGTGCGGGTTCTCCGCCTTGATCTGGTTGATCACGTCGATGCCGAAGTTGAGGTGGATGCTCTCGTCGCGCAGGATGTACTGGTACTGCTCGGCGATGCCGACCATCTTGTTGCGCCGCCCCAGCGACAGGATCTGGGCGAAGCCGGTGTAGAACCACATGCCCTCGAAGATCACGTAGAAGGCGATCAGGTCGCGCACGAACGCCCGGTCGGTCGCGGGCGTGCCGGTGGTGAAATCGGGGTCGTCGAGATGCTGGGTGAAATCCAGCGCCCAGGCCGCCTTGTCGGTGATCGAGGGCACCTCGCGATACATGTTGAACAGCTCCCCTTCATCGAGGCCGAGCGACTCGACGATGTATTGGAAGGTGTGGGTATGCACCGCCTCCTCGAAGGCCTGCCGCAACAGGTATTGCCGGCATTCCGGGTTGGTCAGGTGCCGGTAGATGGCGAGCACGATATTGTTGGCGACGAGGCTTTCCGAGGCGGCGAAGAAGCCGAGATTGCGCTTCAGCGTATGGCGTTCGTCCTCGGTGAGGCCGTCCCTCGATTTCCACAGCGCGATATCGGCCTGCATCGACACTTCGGTCGGCATCCAGTGGTTGTTGCAGCCGGCGAGGTATTTGTCCCACGCCCATTTGTACTTGAGCGGCAGCAGCTGGTTCACGTCGGCGCGGCAGTTGATCATTGCCTTGTCGTCGACCGAAACGCGGCCGCCGGCGCGATCGATGCGGGCTTCGGGGATAGGGGCGGGGGTGGGTTGGTCTGACGACCAGTCGAGGGACATGGTGGAATTCCTGTGTGGGTGGGACCGTCGGGGAACGGGGATGGTCGCGTTGGCGCTCTCCCCCCCTTGAGGGGAGGGGCGGGGGGGGTGGTGAGGGACGCTCGGTGCTGACTGCACCACCCCCTCCCTCAATCCCTCCCCTCAAGGGGGAGGGAAGCCCGCCCGCGGTGACTGCCTGTCGAGCGCCTGTGACTGATCTCGTTACTGGCAGGCTTCGCAGTCAGGGTCGTCGATCAGGCACGCCGGGCCGTCGAGTACCGCCATTTCCAGCGCCAGCTTCCGCGCCGCTGGTGCCGCCTCAACCACTGGAGCCACCGGCGTCACCGCCACGGCGTTGAGCTTGCCGTCGGTGCCCTTGAGCGTCGACTTCTCGACATGCGTCGCCGAACGCGAACGCAGGTAATAGGTGGTCTTCAGCCCGGCCTTCCAGGCGCTGCGGTAGAGCTGGTCCAGCGCCTTGCCCGAGGGGTTGGCGAGGTAGAGGTTGAGCGACTGCGCCTGGTCGATCCATTTCTGCCGGCGCGAGGCGGCGGCGATCAGCCAGCTGGCGTCGAGTTCGAACGCCGTGGCGTAGATGGCCTTGAGGTCATCGGGCACCCGGTCGATCTGGCCGACCGAGCCGTCGAAATACTTGAGGTCGGAGATCATCACCTCGTCCCACAACCCGCGGGCCTTGAGGTCGCGCACCAGCAGCGCGTTCACCACTGTGAAGTCGCCGCTCATGTTCGATTTGACATAGAGGTTCTGGTAGCCCGGCTCGATCGACTGGCTCACGCCGCAGATGTTGGAGATGGTGGCGGTAGGGGCAATCGCCATGGTGTTGGAGTTGCGCATCCCCACCGTCCTGACTCGCTGCCTGAGCGTTTCCCAGTCGAGCCGCTGGGTGCGGTCGATGTGGATCTCGCTGCGGGTCGCGACCAGCAGTTCGAGGCTGTCGATCGGCAGCACCCCCTTCGACCACAGCGAGCCCTGAAACGACGCATAGGCGCCGCGCTCTTCGGCGAGATCGGTCGAGGCGGTGATGGCGAAGTAGCTGATCGCCTCCATCGAGCTGTCCGCGAATTCCACCGCGGCAGCCGAGCCGTAGGCGATGCCCTGGGCCTGCAGCGCATCGGCAAAGCCCATGAGGCCGAGGCCCACCGGCCGATGCTTCAGGTTGGAACGGCGGGCTTCCGGGATGGTGTAGAAGTTGATGTCGACGACATTGTCGAGCATCCGCATCGCGGTATCGACGGTGCGCTTCAGCCGCTCGAGGTTGAGGCCGGTTTCGCCGATATGCGCCAGGAGGTTGATCGAGCCGAGATTGCACACCGCCACCTCGTCCTTGGAGGTATTCAACGTGATCTCGGTGCAGAGGTTGGACGAGTGCACCACCCCGACATGCTGCTGCGGCGAGCGGATGTTGCACGGGTCCTTGAAGGTCACCCAGGGGTGGCCGGTCTCGAACAGCATGGTCAGCATCTTGCGCCATAGCTCCAGCGCCCGGACGGTCTTGAACACCTTGATGCCGCCGGCGGCCGCCTTCTGCTCGTAAGCCTCGTAGGCCGCCTTGAACGCCGGACCGTAGAGATCGTGCAGGTCCGGCGTCTCGTCGGGCGAGAACAGCGTCCAGTCGGCGCCGGCCTCGACTCGCTCCATGAACAGGTCCGGCACCCAGTTGGCGGTGTTCATGTCGTGGGTGCGGCGGCGGTCGTCGCCGGTGTTCTTCCTGAGATCGAGGAACTCCTCGATGTCGATATGCCAGGTCTCGAGATAGGCGCAGACGGCGCCCTTGCGCTTGCCGCCCTGGTTGACCGCGATGGCGGTATCGTTGGCGACCTTGAGGAACGGCACCACGCCCTGGCTCTCGCCATTGGTGCCCTTGATATGGGCGCCGAGCCCGCGCACCGGGGTCCAGTCATTGCCCAGCCCGCCCGAATATTTGGCGAGCAGCGCGTTGTCCTTGATCGCCTTGAAGATCCCGTCGAGATCGTCGGCGACGGTGGTGAGGAAGCAACTGGAGAGCTGCGGCCGGAGCGTGCCGGAATTGAACAGCGTCGGGGTCGAGGCCATGAAGTCGAAGCTCGACAGCAGCTCGTAGAACTCGATGGCCCGCGCCTCGCGGTCGATCTCACGCAGCGCCAACCCCATGGCGACGCGCATGAAGAAGGCCTGCGGCAGCTCGAACACCGTGCCGGCAGCGTGGAGGAAGTAACGGTCGTAGAGCGTCTGCAGCCCCAGATACTGGAACTGTTGGTCGCGCTCGGGTTTGAGCGCCGCGGCGAGACGGGCGATATCGAAGCGGCCGAGCTCGGGATCGATCAGTTCGAGGCCGATGCCGCGTTCGAGGTACGCCGGAAAATACTCGGCATAGCGGCTTGCCATCTCGGCCTGCGTCGCCTGGTCGGGGCGGCCGGCGAGGAAACTCAGCGCCTCGCGCCGCAGCTTGTCGTTGAGCAGGCGCGCCGAGACATAGGCGTAATTGGGCTCGGTCTCGACCAGGGTGCGGGTGGCGAGGATCGGCGCCAGCGCCAGCTCGTCGGCGGAGATGCCGTCATAGAGGTTGCGGTGGGTCTCGGTGAGGATGGTCTCGGCGACCACGCCGTCGAGGCCGTCACTGGCCTCGGCGATGACTGTGGCGAGCCGGGCTTCATCGAGCGGCGCGCCATCGGCCATGCGGAGAGCGGGGGCCGCGACGGGCGCTGCCGACTTGTCGGCGCGGGCCTTGGCGTGCTCCTCGCGGTAGAGCACGTAAGCGCGGGCGACCTTCTGGTGCTCGCCGCGCATCAGCGCCAGCTCGACCTGATCCTGCACATCCTCGATGTGGAACACCGGGCCATCCTTGGCCCGGCGGGTGAGCGCCGCCACCACCTCGCCGGTGAGTGCTTCGACGATCTCATGCACCCGGCGCGAGGCAGCCGCCTTGTTGCCCTCGACGGCGAGAAACGCCTTGGTCAGCGCCACGGCGATCTTGCTCTGATCGAACGGCACGGTGCCGCCATTGCGCTTCAGCACCGAATAGCCCGGCGTATTGGCGGCGGGCGCTGTGGGCGGAACGACGACCGGGCGGCCGGTGTCGGAATGGACGATTTCTGCTGCGGTGGACATATGCCTCAAAGACCCCGTGAGTGGCAGCGGAGCTTTCGAGGACGCGAAACGACGCACGAGGCGCATGTGGCCAAGCGTTGTTTCGCGGCCAACCGGTGCACCCCGCCCGTGGACGAACTAACCTGTCGTGGCAGGTATCTGGCTGGCCGGCGGCACCGGCTATCACAGTTGCGGGGGCAGCGCCGGACTGGAGCAATTGCCCGCACCGGCTTCCCTATTATCACCCGTCCTTGCGAACCGGGCGACCACGACACACCAGATGTAGTGGTCCTGTTCGGGATTCGCGTCAATGGGTTGCGACGCAATTCGACGTTCCTGTGAAAACAAGATATAAAGATTTCTTTATGTCCCGTTGACAGCGCCGCGCCGGGGAGCGCATGGTGGTGCTGTCCACGGTCCTCGCAAGGGGATAACCGGGAAGTCGGTCGAAGTCCGACGCTGCCCCCGCAACTGTAGGCGGAGACGGGCGCTCAACGAGCCACTGGCGAAAGCTGGGAAGGCGAGCGTTCGGATGATCCCGCGAGCCAGGAGACCTACCGTGGAAATGATTGTTCACTTCAGGTCGATCGGGCGGATCGGCTAGGGATCAGACCATGACGAACCATCGTCGCCACTTCCGAATGCGTCGCTGAACCGGCGGCCTTTGCTGCCGCGCTGACCTGAGCGCTGCCCAGCCGTCTTCCCCTTCATCCGCATTGCGCCCGCGCCCTTCGGCGCCGGGCCCGTTCACGCATCGGAACACAACACCATGACCCGTTCAGCCAATCTCGGCTTTCCCCGCATCGGCCTAAATCGCGAACTGAAGAGGGCCCTCGAAGCCTATTGGAAGGGCGCCGCCGACGCCCAAACCCTCCATGCCACCGGCCGCGAACTGCGCGCCCGCCACTGGCAGCTGCAGCGCGCCGCCGGCATCGAGGTGATCCCGTCGAACGACTTCAGCTTCTACGACCACGTGCTCGACATGACGGCGGCGCTGGGGGCCGTGCCGCTGCGGTTCGCGAGCATCGCCGACCCGACCGCCCGCTATTTCGCCATGGCGCGCGGCACCGCCGCGGCGCCGGCGATGGAGATGACCAAGTGGTTCGACACCAATTACCACTACATCGTGCCCGAACTGCACGGGGGGCAGGGGTTCCGTCTCGGCTCCAGCAAGGCCGTCGACGAGTTCCTTGAAGCCCGTGCCCTCGGCATCCACACCCGCCCGGTGCTGGTCGGCCCGGTGACCTGGCTGAGCCTCGCCAAGAGCAAGGATGCCGGTCTCGACCCCCTCAGCCTCCTCGATGACGTGCTGCCGGTCTATGCCGAACTGCTCGGCACGCTGAAGGCCATCGGCGCCGACTGGGTGCAGATCGACGAACCCATCCTGGCGCTCGACCTCAGCGAGGCGCAGCGGGACGCACTGCGCTGGGCCTATGAGGTGCTGCAGCCGGTGGCGCCGCGCCTGATGCTCGCCAGCTATTTTGGTGCGCTGGGGGATAACACTGCGCTCGCCGCCGGGCTGCAGGTCGCCGGCCTTCATATCGATCTCGTGCGCGCGCCCGAGCAACTGCCGGCGGTGTTGCAGGCGCTGCCGGCCGACAAGCTGCTGTCGGTCGGCGTGATCGACGGCCGCAACATCTGGCGGGCCGATCTCGACCGGCAACTGGGGCTGATCACCAGGGCCTGGGACAGCGTCGGCCCGGACCGGCTGGAAGTTGCCCCCTCCTGTTCGCTGCTGCATAGCCCGGTCGATCTCGCGGGCGAGACCGATCTCGATGCGGAACTGCGCAACTGGCTGGCCTTCGCCAAGCAGAAGCTGGGCGAAGTGTCGGCGCTGACCATCGCCATGCAGCAGGGACGACCAGCGGCGAAGCCGGCGTTCGAAGCGAGCGCGGCAGCCGCCTTGTCACACCGGAACTCGCCGCGCATCCACCGCGCGGCGGTGGCGGCGCGGGCCGCTGCGGGCGTGCCGCTCCACCGCGGCAGCCCGTTCCCGCTGCGGCAAGAGGCGCAGCGCCGGCGGTTCCGGCTTCCGGCCTTCCCAACCACCACCATCGGCTCTTTCCCGCAGACCCCGGAGGTGCGCGAGCGCCGCGCCGCGTTCAGGCACGGCAGCATCGACCAGGCGAGCTATGAGCGGTTTCTCGAGGCGGAGACGGAGCGGGCGGTGCGCATCCAGGAGCGGATTGGGCTCGATGTGCTGGTGCATGGCGAGTTCGAGCGCAACGACATGGTGGAGTACTTCGGCGAGCAGCTCGACGGCTTCGCCTTCACCAGGAACGGCTGGGTCCAGTCCTACGGCTCGCGCTGCGTCAAGCCGCCGGTGATCTATGGCGATGTCTCGCGGCCTCAGGCCATGACAGTGCGCTGGTCGGCCTATGCGGCGTCGCTCACCGACAAGCCGATGAAGGGGATGCTGACCGGGCCGGTGACCATCCTGCAATGGAGCTTCGTGCGGGTCGACCAGCCGCGCTCCGAAACCTGCCGGCAGATCGCGCTCGCCATCCGCGACGAGGTGCTCGACCTCGAGGCGGCAGGCATCGGCATCATCCAGATCGACGAGCCGGCGCTGCGCGAGGGCCTGCCGCTGCGCCACGGCGAGCGGCAGGACTATCTCGGATGGGCCGTCGACTGCTTCCGCATCACCGCCTCGGGGGTGACCGACGACACCCAGGTGCACACTCATATGTGCTACGCCGAGTTCAACGACATCATGGGGGCAATCGCCGCGATGGATGCCGACGTCATTTCCATCGAAACCTCCCGCTCGGACATGGAGCTGCTCGAGGCGTTCCGCGATTTCCGCTACCCCAACGAGATCGGCCCCGGCGTGTGGGATATCCACTCGCCGCGCGTCCCCAGCCAGGCCGACATGGAAACCCTGCTGCTGAAGGCCGCCGAGGGCATTTCCGCCGAGCAGCTCTGGGTCAACCCCGACTGCGGCCTCAAGACCCGTAACTGGCCCGAGGTGGAATCCGCGCTGGCCAACCTGGTCGCCACGGCAAGGAGGCTGAGGGGCCAGACCGCCATGGTGTAAGCCGCCGAGCCCGGTGGCCCGGCGCTGCAGACGAACGCTGCTTGGCAGGTCGGCGGCTAGACCACGCCGGCGAGCACCCCGCCGGCCGGGAATATGGTCGAGCCGGTGGTGTAGGACGATTGCCGGCTGAGCAGGTAGAGGCAGGCATCTGCGACCTCGTCGGCAGTGCCGGCCCGCCCCATGGGAATGGGCGCGGCGCGGTCGGCGGCGATGGTTTCGAGGCTGAGGCCGCGCTGCTGCGCCAGCGTCACGTTGAGTGCATCGGTCAGCGGCGTATCGATCAGTCCGGGCGCCACCACATTGACCCGGATCCCCCTGGGTTGGAGCAGCAGCGCCAACGACGCAGCGAGATTCCTGAGGCCCGCCTTGCTTGCGGCGTAGAACGGCGTTGCCGGTGAGCCGCGCAGGCCGGCGATCGAGCCCAGCACTACCACTGAGGCGTCCCGCTGCAGTTGCGGCAACAACGCGCGAAGCAGGAAATAGGGCGCTACCAGGTTGATGTTCAGCACCCGCATGGCGCCTTCCGGCGTGATGGCATCCCACTCGGCCGGATCAAGGATGCCGGCCGCCAGCACCACGCCGTCGAGTTCGCCCGCTCCGCCGGCGATCGCTGCCTGGCCGGCCGCATCGGTCAGGTCGGCGGTGACCCAGCCGCCGGTCCAGCCAGCCGGCGCCGGGCCGCGATCGGTGCCGAACACCATGCACCCGGCCGCCCCGAGCCGGGCCGCGACCGTGCCGCCGATCCCGCCGGCGGCGCCGCTCACCAGCACGCGGGAGGGAAGTTCAAGCGTGGCGACGGGCATCAATCCTCCGCCGGCTTCGAAACGATGCGGGCGAGCTCGGCGCCCGCCTGCTGGATGTGGGCGCGCGCCGCAGCGCGGGCCGCTTCGGGATCGGCGCGGCGGACGGCGTCGATGATCGCCTGGTGCTCGGCGATGGTCTGGTGGGCGCGGCCGGGGATCAGCTGGTAGCCGGAGCGGTAGCGCTGCGAGGCGGTCCAGTGGTCTTCGAGCACGCGGGTCAGCTGGGCGCTGTCGGCCGCCTGCAGGATGCGGCGGTGCAGCATCCAGTTGGCCGAGCCCATGGCGGTGAAATCCTGCCGCTGGTAGGCATCGGCGAAATCGGCATTGATCGCCACCAGGTCGTCGGCGAGCTCGGCATCGCCGGCCTGGGCGGCCCGCCAGGCGGACAGCCCTTCGAGCTCGCAGCGGATCTCGAAGATCTCCTGGGCGTCCTTGAGCGACAGCTCGACCACGCGCATGCCCTTGTGCGGCTCGCTGACCAAGAGGCCCTCGCGCTCGAGCTTCAGCAGCGCCTCGCGCACCGGCATGTGCGACAGGCCCAGTTCGCCCGACAGGTCCGCCAGCGTCATTCGCCGGCCCGGCGCATAGGTGCCGTTGATGATCTGCTCACGCAGGTACTCATAGACGAGGTCCGCCTTCTTGCGGTGCAGGATCGGGGAGGTCGCCGGCTCGCTCATCGCTGGGTCCAGGTGTGGTTGGCGCCGCGCATCATAGCGAGCGCAGGCGCCCGAGCCAGTCGGCAAGCCCGGCTTCTACCGAAAAGCGCGGTTGCCAGGCGAAATCCGCCTTGGCACGCGCGAGCCGGCAGGCGCCGCGCAGGTGCCGGCCCGGATCGATGCCCGGCGCCTGGACGATCTTCGCCTCCGGCAGCAGCGCCCGCACTGCGCCGGCAAACTCGCCGCGGGTGCGCAACACGCCACCGGTGACGTTGTAGACGGAGCTCGCCAGTTTGGGGGCCAGGGCGGCGGCGAGCAGCGCTTCGGCGAGATCGACGACATAGGTGAAGTCGCAGGGATGGTCGCCCCCGGCTTTCTCCTCCACCGTCTCGCCGGCCAGTACGCGCGGCAGGAAATACTCGCCGATCTGGTTGCCCCGGCCATAGACGAAACCGGTGCGGAACGAGGCACTGTCGGAGCCAAAGGTGCGCCGGTGCGCCGCACACCAGCTCTCGCTCATCAGCTTGCTGCCGTCGTAGATGGTCAGCGGATCGGCCGGATCGGTCTCGGCCAGCGGCTGCAGGTCCGGCCGGTTGCCATAGAGCGTGGCGGTGGAGACGTTGAGCAGGCGGGCGCCCTGGGCATGCGCCGCCTCGAGCAGGTTGGCGGTGCCGTTGACGTTCACCGCCAGCGTCAGCTGCGGATCGAGCCGCGCCCGCAGCGGCCCCACCACTGCCGCGCAGTGGATGATGGCCGCGGCGCCGGCGGCATGCTTCCGGCAGGCCTCGGCGTCCCTGATGTCGAAGCTCAGGCGCTCGGTTGCCCCGGCCCAGAGCCGGTCCTCCGGCCAGCTCACGTCGGCGAGCACCACCTCGTGCCCACCCGCCAGCGCCGCCTCGGCCACGTGCTGGGCCACCATGCCGCTGCCGCCGGTAACAAGCAGGCGCGCCATGCTCAGGCTCCGATCTCGGTCGAGGTGATCGGCTCGCCGGTGGGCTGTACGATGTTGAGGAACACCAGCGGCTCCTCGCCCGTGGCGGTCAGTCCGTGCGGCACGGTGGGTGGGGTATGCACCACATCGCCGACGCTCACCGGGAACGACTGTTCGCCCACTCGCACCACGCCCTCACCGGCGACGATCACCCAGTGCTCGGCCTTGCCGGTATGGACGTGCATCGACACCGAATGGCCCGGCAGGACGCGATAGCGCGCGATGCGGGTCGGCGGCGGATCGGCGTTGACCCAGTTGATGGTGAGACGCTCGGCCCCGCCATGCATGATTTCGGTGGTCTGGGTGCTCATGGGATAGCCGGTCCATAGACGAGGTCGGGGAGCCACAGCACCAGCTGCGGGACGAGGGTGATGAGGAGCAGGATGATGAGGAAGCCGACGATGTAGGGCACCGTCTCCAGGGCCACCTGCATCACCGGCGCCCTGGCGATGTTGGAAACGATGAACAGCGCCATGCCGACCGGCGGATGGATCATGCCGATCATCATGTTGACGATCATCACCATGCCGAAATGCACCGGATCAATGCCCACCGCCGCCAGCGCCGGCACGATCACCGGGGTGACGAGGATCAGGATCGCCGAGGCATCGAGGATCATGCCGAGCAGCAGGATGACGACGTTGAGCAGCAGCAGCAGCACGATCGGCGACAGGCCCATGGCGATGACGCTCTCGGCCACGTCCTGCGGGATGCGTTCACGGGCGAGGATCCAGGCAAAGACATTGGCGCTGGCGACGATCACCATGATGCCGCCGGTCGAGAGCGCCGTTTCCCGGAAAGCCCCGAGCATTTCCTTGCGGTCGGTGGTCTTCCAGTAGACGGCGGCGAGCAAGAGGGCATAGAGCGCCCCCACCGCTGCCACTTCGGTGGCGGTGAAGATGCCGGTGCGCATGCCGCCGATCAGCCCGACCGGGACGACGAGGGCCGGAAGCGCCTTCCAGGTGGCGCGCCGTCGCTCGGGCCAGCTGGCTCTCGGGAACTCGGGCAGGTTCAGCTTCTTGCCGCGATAGTGGACGATGGCCATCAGCACGAAGGTCATCAGCAGCCCGGGAACGACCCCGGCAAGGAACATCCGGCCGATCGACACGTCGGCGATGAAGGCATAGAGCACGGCCACGGTCGAGGGCGGGATCACCGGCCCGATGGTCGCCGACGCGGCGGTAATGGCGGCCGCGAAGGCCGGCGAATAGCCCTTCAGCGTCATGGCGCGGATCTCGACCGTGCCGAGCCCCGCGGCATCGGCGAGGGCCGAGCCGGACATGCCCGAAAAGATCAGCGAGCCGATGATGTTCACCTGCGCGAGCCCGGCCCGCCAATGCCCGACCATGGCAACGGAGAAATCGAAGATGCGCTGCGTCACCCCGCTGGCATTCATCAGGTTGCCCATCAGCAGGAACATCGGGATGGCGATGAGGGTGAAGCTGTCGATACCGAAGGCGATGCGCTGGCCGAGGATGGAAAGCGGGACGCCGGCAATGACGATGCCGCCGATGCCGACAATGAGCAGGCTCGTCGCCACCGGAATGCCGGCGAACAGCAGGACGAGCAGGACCACGATATAGAGCAGACTCACGTCAGCACCTTGGGGGTGTGCGGGATATCGGCGCGCGGATCGGCGATCTCGACGATCAGCCGCAGCGCACAGTGAAAGCTGGTGAGGGCGGCGCCGATGATCACCGGCCAGGCCAGCAATGCGGTCGGCAGACCGGTGGCGACCAGCGGCATGCCGTTGACCGCCTTCGCAAGCTCAAAGCCCTCGAAGCAGATGACGACGAAGACCACCACCATGACGGCGTCGCGCAGCATCAGCACCAGCCGCTTGGGCAGGCGGGGGAGCATTTCGATGAAGGTGTCCACCGCCAGGTCGGCGCCGCGACGCGTCAGCGCGGCGCCGCCGATGAAGGTCATCCAGACGAGGAGCAGGCGGGACACCTCCTCGGGCCAGATGAAGGGCGCGTGGAACAGGTAGCGGGCAAAGATCTGCAGGTTGACCACCACCAGCAATGCCGCCACCAGCGCCATGGCGAGCAGCTCTTCGGCCCGCCCGAGATTGGCCTCTGCGGCCTTGAGGAAACGAAGAGCCACGAGCCGTGCCTCAGCCCTGGACGCTGCGGATCTTGTCGTAGAGGGCGAGGTCGCCACCCCAGCTTTCGGCCAGCCCCGGGATCGCCTTGGCGGCCGCGGCCTGCCAGGCTGGCAGGTCGGTGGGGGTCGAGAGCGTCATGCCTGCCTCGACCAGCTTGTTCTTCACCTCCTCCTCGCCATTGGTGAAGGCATCGGTGACGTACTGCGAGCCTTCTCTGATCGCCGCGACCAGCGCCGCCTGATCTTCGGCGCCGAGGGCACTCCATGCGGCGTCCGAGACGAGGATCGGGCCGGGCGCCGCAAAGCTCCAGGCGATGAGGTTCACGAACTTGGACACCTCGAACAGCTTCTGGCTGAGCATGGTGTCGAGCGGCGCGTCGGCGCCGTCGACGATGCCGGACTCCAGCGCCTGGTACATTTCGGCGAAGGCGATGGGGGTCGGGATGGCGCCGAAGGCCTGGAACACCTGCGGGTAGGGCGGCAGGTCGGCGACGCGCACCTTCTGACCCTGGATGTCGGCGATGGTGTTGTACGCAGCGGCGCGGCTCAGCACGTGCCGTGTGCCGCGGTGGAACCAACCGACAATGTGCACGCCCGATTGCTCGACGATCTTCTTTCTCCATTCCTCGCCGATCGGCCCGTCGACGACCGCCTGCCAATGGGCGTTGTCGCGGAACAGGTAGGGCGCATCGAGGATCGCCAGTTCCTTGAGGTGCACGGAGGCGCCACCCGGCGAGGCCAGCGTACCCTCGATGCCGCCGGTGCGGATGGCGACGTTCATGTCGCGCTCGGTGCCCAACTGGGAGGAGGGGAAGACCTCGATCTTCACCCGGCCGGCCGTCGCCGCCTCGACCGATTTGCCGGCGAGCTCGAGCCCGAGCTGGAACTGATGGGTGGGCGCCAGCACGTGACCGATGCGCAGCACAGTCTGCTGCGCCAGGGCGGCGGTGGGCAGGCCGATGGCGGATATGGCGATGGCGGACGCGCCGAGTTTGAGCGCCTCGCGGCGCGACAGTGCGTTGGTCATGGGTTCCCCTCCGGTAACGCTTGTTGCGATGCAGATCATTGATTATTGATGTTTGATCAAATCATGAGAGGCGGAGCTTGGCAAGGGGCCGAGGCCGCGCTTCGACCAAAGGGGAAGATGATGGAGATCGACGCAACCGCCACCGGCGCCTTCGTGCTGCGGGTGAAACCCGGCATGGCCGACGAGTATCGCCGCCGGCACGATGCACTCTGGCCTGAGATGCGTGAGGCATTGCTGGCCCAGGGCATCGTCCACTACGAGATCTACTTCCATGCGGACTCGGGACTGCTGTTCGCCCACACCATCCGCTCGGCGCCCTATGACGCGACCCAGCCCGAGGCCCCGGCGATCACCCGCTGGCGTGAGCACATGAAGGACATCATGGAACTGGAAGGCGAGCGGCCCTATCGGCGCGTGCTCGAGCGGGTGTTCCTGCTCGAGGCGGACGCAAGATAGGATCTGCCTGCAACATGGCGGCCCGCCGCCAAACCTGCCATGGCCACCACGGCCCGGAGGCTGAGGCCCAGTCTCTCAGCCGAAGTCGGCGACGGGCGGTCGGTCCCGCGGCCTGCTGCCGGCGTGTCGCGTCCCCCTCGGCTCTTGCCTCGGCGCTGTGCCAGGTGCATGTTGCGGCTCGCGAATTCCTCGCACCGGAGCACTCCATGAGAGCCTACTGATCCAGGGGCAGCGCCATGAAGCCATGTAGCGAGTGTTTTTGCTCGCCCGGGATTCGGCGCGGAAGCCGCTTTGGATCAGATCGTTCTCCGGGTCGGACTTGCTGCTTCAGATCGCAGCACTGCGGCCGTTGCCTTTGATCGTGGATCGATATTCGGCAACGCCCTGAGTCCCTTAAGGGTTTGGGTCAAGCGTCTCAGTCAGCACTGTCACTCGACGCCCCATGCGGGCGGAAGTGAAAGGCCATGCGCCTGCTGCGTCCGCTTGAGCGGCGTGGCCGGTTGCAGGGCCCGCGCTCCGACATCCCCTTGGAAACACTGATCCCGCTCAAAACCATTTGAGGGGATGACCATGTTTGAAGTGACTATCGGCGAGGTGACGCTGCGACTGCAGACCGAGCCAAGCCTGTTTTCTCCACAACGGGCCGATGCCGGCACGCTGGCCATGCTTTCGCTGATCAGGTTCGAGGCTCAGGACAAGGTGCTCGACCTCGGGTGTGGCTACGGCCTGGTGGGCATTCTCGCCGCCCACCATCTGCCTGCCGAACGCGTGGTCATGCTCGACAACGATCCGACAGCAGTGGCCATCGCTCGCCGCAACGCCGATGCCAATGGGGTCCCCCAGGTGACAGTGGCGCTTTCCGATGGAGTTAGGGATACGCGGGAGACCGGGTTCACCAAGATCATCTCGAACCCGCCCTATCATGTCGATTTCGCCGTTCCGAAACACTTCATCGAGAAGGGTTTCAACCGGCTGATGCTGGGCGGAACGATGTGGATGGTCACCAGGCGGCGGGATTGGTACCGCAACAAGCTGGGCGCGATCTTCGGCGGCTGCCGGGTCCACGAGATCGATGGATACTATGTGTTCGAAGCCACCAAGCTGCGCTCGAGCTATGCGAGGTCGCGCTAGGGGCGTTCCGGTGACCCTCGGTGAAGTCCGCGCAGGCCAACCTGGTCGCCACGGCAAGAAGGCTGAGGGCCTAGCCCTCGGCCGTTATGACGGCGGCGTGGCCGCGACGGGCGGCGCGGACTTGGGCACGCTTTGGGCGGTGAGCACGCAGGCCGTGATGATCAACGCGCCACCGACCCATACCTGCGCGCCCGGGAGTTCAGAATAGAAAATGAAGCCGAGCAGGCTCGCCCAGATCAGCGCCGTGTAGTCGAGCACGGCAAAGACGGAGACCGGCAAGCGCTGCAGCCCGTTGATGAAGAACAGATAGCCCATGGCGCCGAGAAATCCGACCAGTGGAATCTGCCAACTCAGCGATGGCGTGATCTCGGGTATGGCGCCCAACAGTGCCAGAGGCAGCGCCAGGGTGCCGGCCACCACGGACTGCCCCAGCGACATTGCTGCGGCGCCCTCGTCCTTGGAGTGATGCTTCATCACCACGAGCGTCGATGCATAGACCAGCGGCGCGATGACCGCGCTGCCCCAGGCCAAGAGATCGCTGGCGCCATTGAGGACGACGATCTTGCCGCCGAAGATGATTGCCGCCGAGCCCAGTAGCCCGAGCCCGAGCGCGAAGATGCCGCGCGGCGAAATCGGCTCCTTGAAGATCAGCGCCGCCAGCACCGTGACATAGACCGGCGCAGTCATGGCCAGCGCCGTGCAGACGGCTAGCGGCAAGTGGCTCGCGGCATAAAAGAACAGCGTCGCTACGACCAGCAGCATGGCCCCGCGTAGCAGGTGCCGCCGGAAGCGGGCGAGGCGCGGCCAATCTCCGCGGGTGATTGCGATCCAGGCGCAGAGCCAGATCGCCGCGCCGTACATGCGCACCAGGACGATCTGGAATGTGGTCAGTTCAGCGCCCAGTGCCCGCACCACTGCGTCCATGCAGCACATCAGAACGACGCCCATCGCGCCAAGGATCAGGCCCCTGGGATCTAAGGTCACGTTGCCGGGCTCGCGGGAGGTCATGGCTGGCCGATAAAGGCTTTGGCCGAGCGGGGCAAGACTCGCACCCGATCAGCGCAGCAACTGGTCGTGCGAAACCAAGGACCGCTTTGCGCCAGAAGCGGACGGGGCGCAGCGACCTCATTGTCTGTCGCGGGGTCTGAAACCTCTCTTCTTGGCGACGGCACGGACCCAATCTGTGAGCTCCCGGTCCGCCCCGAGCGCTTCCGCCGCGTCGATCCAGTCGGTCTCCAAGGCACAGTCGGATGTGCGTGGGACCTGAGTAGAGTCGACCAGAGCATCAAGGGCTTCATTCACCACCTCTGCCGATCCGGTTTTGACGGCTTGGCGCATCAGGTGCCCAGCAACATAGTTCAGAAGGACCTGCTCACTCGTGGCCTGAGCAAGTGCCGCCTTGGCATGCACAAGTCCATCCGCGTGCTTTCCGACATCCATCAGGGTCTGAGAAAGAGACATGAGAGAGAAGATGTCCTGAAACTCTTCATGGGCGGCGACCGCAATGCGCTCCGCAGCACTCTGGTAGCCCCGCAGCAGACACTCTGTGACAGCCCCCCTGTAGAGGCCGGAACGCGATAGGGGGTCCTTCATCCGAGCAAGCGCGTCAATCAGAAGTAACGCGCTCTCCGGCGCATCCGCACCAAAGACCGAAACGACCTTCGCTCGAAAGTTGGAGACATGTCGCAACAGCCTCCTGACTTCGGCGCTGGCCAAGCGCATCTCCTCGACGTCCTGGGCACTTGTGGGGCTTCCAACCATCGATGTCCTTCACCCCCTCCATGTTGGTAATCCGGGCAGCCCCCACGCACATAGGTCTCGGCCATTTTCCACCGTCGAGAGGCAAGAACTCAATGCTGCCGCCGGAGCTTACCAAACAATTCTGCAACAATGGTCGGACAGCTTGCCCTGAAAGGGGGGCGCGGCTGTACGAGTCCCTGGGGCGAAGTCGGGGGCGACGTTGGAGATGCAGGTCGATCGCGGGGCGTGCGGTGGGAGTCTGACGCCCAAGGCGTGGTGCGGTGTTGGCCTCGTTGCGCTGAGCGTTGGCCTCGCGGCCGGGAGCACGCCAGCTCAGGCGCAACAGGTCGTGTCCGGGCCCCAGGCCAGCCTCACCGTGACTACCAATGGCGATATCACGCAGCCGGTGTCGCCGGCGCTCGACGTTACCGGCGCCACCGATCTCGATGCCGGTACCGGCAAGATCGTGCTGAACAACGCCGACAACGTCTTTGGCGGGATGGTCAGCGCCGAGGGCATGGGGCTCGATCTGGTCGACAGCACGGCGCTGATGCTCGGCACGGTCGATATCCTGGGCAATGCCCGCCTCAAAGCCACCGGCTCGATCACCCAGACCGGGGCGGTAGAGGTCAGCGGCACCACCACGCTGGAGGCCACCGGCAACATCACGCTGTCGAACGCCAGCAACGATTTCCAGCTGGTCTCTGCCGTCAGTACCGGCGGCAACATCTCCATCGTCGATGCGAACGCGCTCACTGTGGGACCGCTGAGCGCCGAGGCGGGCACCGTCACGCTGTCGGCTTTCGCTCCCATAACCCAGGCCGGGGGGCCGATCACGACAAGCAAGCTCACCGTTTCGAGCTTTTCGAACGTCACCCTGACCGACGCCGGCAACGCCGTCGGGACGCTGAAGGTCGCCAACGCCACCAATTTCAAGTTCGCCAACAGCCAGTCGATAACGCTCGAGGGGATTGATGCCTCCAACGCCGAACTGACGATCGCCGGTACCGCGACGGCTACTCAGAACATCCTCGCTTCGGTGATCATGCATGATGGTCTGCTGTTGCTCGACGGCGTCACCACAGGCGACGTCCAGATCAAGAGCGGAGCCGGGCTTGGCGGATCGGGTACCGTTGGCACGACCACCATCGAGAGCGGTGGCACGCTCACGCCGGGCGATGGCGGCGTCGGCACGCTCGCGATCCTCGGGGATCTCACCCTCAAGTCGGGCGCCACCTACGAGGTGGACGTCGATTCCGGCACCACGGCAGATAGCGTGCAAGCCATCTGGGACGTGACTCTGGAGAATGGTAGCATCCTTCACGTCACTGCCGATCCGGCAGCCGCAACGACCGGCCCCCTCACCATCATCTCCTCGGCCAACGGTACCGTCAGCGGCACGTTCGGCACGATCCTCTACGACTACGCCTTCCTGTTGCCCGAACTCAGCTACGACACGACCACGGTCCAGCTGCAGCTGGTCAAGCTCGCCTTTGCCGATCGGGCTGCGACGCCGAACCAGGCGGCGGTGGCGGAGGCCATCGACAGCGCCGGGGGCGGCAATCCGCTCTACGATGCCATCCTGGCGCTGCCCGACGATGACGCGGCGATCGCGGCGAGCTTCAATGCCCTTTCGGGCGAGATCGGCGCCTCGATCACCAGCGCCCTGGTCGAACAGAGCGGCGCGCTCCGCGGCGCCCTCAACCAGCGAATCGGCCTCGCCCTCTCGGGCGGCGGCGACACCGTGCCGCTGATGTCCTACGCGCCAAGCACGACGCCGGCGCCGTTCGCGGACCCGGCGCCGGAGCCGGCGACCGGACTGTGGTTCGCCGGCCTCTCCTCGTGGGGCAAGACCGGGTCGGATGGCAACGCCGAGGGGCTCGACCGCGCCGCCTGGGGCTTTGTCGCCGGCGCCGATACGCAGCTCGACGATTGGCGGGTCGGCGTCGCAGCGGGATACAACCGCTCGAGCTTTGATGCGCCCGATCTCGCCTCGAGCGGCAGCTCGAACGATTTCAGCGTCGCCGCCTATGCCGGAACGGCCTGGGACAGCCTGTCGCTGCGCACCGCCTTCGCCTACACGCTGCACGACGTGGCGAGCGAGCGGCTGGTCGTCCTCCCCGGCTTCAGCGACGAGCTCAGCGCCAGTTACGGCGCCGGCACCGCCCAGGGCTTCGCCGAACTCGACTACGACATCCATGCCGGTGGGGCGCTGCTGCAGCCCTTCGTCAATCTCGCCTATGTGAACACCACCACCGAGGGCTACAGCGAGCAGGGCGGCGCCGCGGCGCTGACGGTCGAGCGCAACGCCACCGGCGTGGGGTTCACCACGCTGGGCGCGCGGGCCGAGCAGGTGCTGGCAACGGGCGAGCATGACGCGACGATCAGCGGCGGCGTCGGCTGGCGCCATGCCTTCGGCGAGCTGACCCCGTCTGCCACCCAGGCCTTTTCGGCAGGCGACGCCTTCACGGTGCTCGGCGTGCCGATTGCCGCCGATACGGCAACGCTCGAGGCCGGGCTCGACCTCGAGCTCGGCACCGCGACCTCGCTCGGCATCGCCTATGCCGGCCAGCTTGCGGCCGATGCGTCGAGCCACGTGCTGAGCGCGAGGCTCGACGGCCAGTTCTGACCGAGGGGCGGCCGGTTGCTCTCCGAGGCGTTCAGGCGTCGAGCCTGATCGGGGTGAGGCCTGCCGCGAGTTCGGCCGCCGCCGAGCGCATCGGCTTGCCGTTGTCGTTGCGCGGCAGCTTCTCGACCACGAAGGCCAGTCGCGGAGCCCGCGACTGACCGAGCCGCGCGGTGGCGACAGTCCGCAGCAGGCGCAGCGCCTCCGGTCCGACGCCCGGGCGCAACGTCACCATGGCGCTGAGCATCTCGACGCCCTGGCGATCGGGCCGCATGAAGCAGAAGCCGTCGGCAATGCCGGGCAGGAACTGGATGATCTCATCGAGTTCGGCGGCGTTGAGTTTCATGCCGCCGGCGCTGAGCACATCGTTGCTGCGCCCGGTGACGTAGAGGGCGCCGGTCGGCGCAAGGCGACCGAGGTCGCCGGGATAGAACCAGCCATCGCGGAAGAACTGCGCCGTGGCCGCGGGCTCGTCGATATAGCCCGGAACCGCCCAGCCGGTACGGATGCGGACGATCCCTTCGCCGCCCGGCGGCACCGGCTGGTGCCGCTGGTCGACGACCTCGACCTCCGCGCCGTCGAATGGCAGGCCGACCGACCCGTCGAACTGGCTGGCCTCGGTGAGGCGCAACACGGTCGCGACGCCGGACTCGGTCGCTGCATAGAGCACATGCAGCTCCTCGAAATAGGCGAGGGCCGTCTCGACGAAGGGGCGGGTGATCAGCGCCCCGGTGACCTTCAGGGAGCGCAGGCGGGTCTGCGGCGGCGGGGTGGGGCCGAAGATCGCGGCCGAGAGCTGGGCCGGCGAGCCCATGACGCGGGTTACCCCCAGCCGCACCAGCTCGTCCCAGGCGGCTCCGGCAACGTTGGTGCCGCCGAGCACCAGGTTGCCGGCATTGATCTTGAGGCCGACATAACTCGTCGCCGGGAACAGGTTCCAGGTGGTGGGGGCGACGCCATCCTGCAGCTCGGGGTTCTCCATGCGGCGCCACACATTGGCATAGGTCACCGGCATGAACTTGGGGCTGCCGGTGGTGCCCGACGAGTGGGCGATGATCCAGGTGTCGCCGGGGTCGGCGTAGCCGGGAAATGTCGATAGCGCCTCAGGGTCGAATGGGGGCGCATCATACCAGTCCTTGCCGATTTCGATTCGGCCGGGCTGGCGCGCGCCGATGCCGGAGCCGAGGACGTGCGTCACCCCCGGGAACACCGCCGCGGATGTGCTCGAGGCGGGCACCCAACGGCCGCCGAGCAGCGCCACCGCCAGGGCCGCCAGCGTTGCGGTCGCGGCGTCCTTGATCGCCAGCCCCACGGTCGAACCCCTTGTAATGCCCAAGGCCCGCATCCGGCGGGTAAAATGCACCATCAGCTCGGTGAAGCGACGATAGGTGATGGCGTGGCCGCCCACGACGAACGCAATCGCGTCAGGCTGTTGCGCCGCGCGATCCAGTATTGCGAAAGCCGGGTTGTGTTGTTGCATTTCTGACTCATACGGACTTTGGTCGGTGTTTGTCGGGGTTTGCAGACTGTGTCACAACTGCTACCCAAGGTCGCAATAGCGCAGCATGATTGCGTCGGGCAGGGGGCTATCTTGGCAAAACAGCAGGTCGTTGCTTACGGGCTTGCCGCTGCGGCGGTGGCGGCAAGTGCGGCGGTAGGTGGAGGCGTCACGGTCGCCCAGGCTGCGGACCTCTATATTCCCGAGCCCGAAGCGGCGGTCGCCGTCCCCGACGATTGGACCGGCTGCTATGTCGGCGTGCATGCCGGCTATGGCTGGGGCGTCGTCGAGATCGTGGATGACCCCTACGATTTCGAAGACGGTTTCGACTACGACATCGCCGGCTGGCTGGCCGGTGGGCAGATCGGCTGCAACCAGCAGATCGACGGTTTTGCCGTCGGCATCGAGGCCGACCTGGCGCTCGCCAACATCACCGGCGGCGTGGACGACATTTTCCCTGAGGTGCGCACCGACGTCCATTGGCTCGGAACGCTCCGCGGCCGCGCCGGCGTGGTTGCCGACCAGTGGTTCTTCTACGGCACTGCCGGCCTCGCCGCGGCGGGCACGACGAGCTTTCTCGACATCTACGAGGAAGACGCGGTCCGCTATGGCTGGGTGGCCGGTCTCGGCGCGGAAATGAAGCTCACCACCGACATCTCGGTGAAGGCCGAGTACCTGTTCCACGATTTCGGCGACAAGGCATTCAACTTCGGTGGCGCCAACGTGACCGACAACCTGACGCTTTCGACCTTCAAGGTCGGCGTGAACCTCCACTTCTAGCCGGGTCACTCGCCGTCCGGGCCGTCTTCCAGCCACTGGTCGTACTGGCGCTCGCGGCGGTGCTGGGCGAGGGCGCGGAGGTAGTATTCGTCGTGGCGGCCATGCGGGCGGCCGTCCTGTTCCCAGAGGAAATAGGCGGTCTTGCGCACCGCTTCGCGGAAGGCGTCGTCCTCGTCGCGGATCGTGGCATTGCGGGGCGGCGGCAGGTCGTCGCCGTCGGTCATGTTGCGCCGGTCATCTTCGGTTCGGGTCATATCGCCCTCAACGTCGGCTCGAAGGTGAGGTTGCATTCGTGCAACATCATGGCGGAGCGTTATGGCGTTGATACGAAAGTACCCTATCGCGCCGGCATATCTGCCTTGAACAGAACGCAAATCAGCGCGAAGACATAATTCTTCCTCTGGTTCTACCGGGCCGAGTCTGTCCGCCAATATTCCGGCGAGGGCAGGCCCCTAAAGCTTTATGTCTGGACCCTCAAATTGAGCTCGAATGCTCCGCGCAGCGCCTATTCGCCTGGCGATGCAATGTCACACGTCGTTGCCGCACAGCAGGGCAAGGGCCTGACGACCCTGTGGCGCATCATGGTGCTGACCTGGCGTCACCCCTGGATGGTGATCATCACCATCCTTTCCTGCTTCATCTCGTCGGCGCTGCAACTGGCGACGCCGGTGCTGCTGGGGCAGGCGGTGGATCGCGCCGAGGGTGTGCTGGACGGCGGCGTCGGGGCCATCGATGCGCTGTGGACCATCGCCATCGTGCTGCTGGTGGTGTCGATCCTGCGCGGCCTGTTCACGATGTCGATGAACTATTTCGGCGAAGCGGTGGGCCACCACACGGCCTATGAGCTGCGCCTCGCGGTCTACGAGAAGATCCAGCGGCTGAGCTTTTCCTACCACGACAAGGTGCATACCGGCGACCTGATCACCGTGGGCATGCTCGACCTCGAAGGCGTGCGCATGTTCTTTGCCACCGGCCTGCTGCGCGTCGTGCTACTCGGCACGCTGATCGGGGTCGGCGCCTACATGCTGATCTCGACCGACTGGATCCTCGGTGTCCTGGCGCTGAGCTTTGCGCCATTCGTCGCGGTCAACTCCTCGCTCACCCAGTTGAAGCTGCGCGCCACCTGGCTGGTGCTGCAGGAGCGGCTGCAGGACCTGAGCCGCGTCATGGAAGAAAATCTCGGCGGCATCCGCGTGGTGCGGGCCTTTGCCGGCGCCCGGCACGAGATGAAGAAATACAACGGGGCGTCGGATGCGGCGCTGAAGCTCGCGCATGACCGGGTCAACATCCGCGTCAACTCGACCTCGTTGATGAACATCAGCTTCTTCGCCTCGATGGCGCTGGTGCTGTGGTACGGCGGCGAGCGGGTCATCGCCGGCGACATGACCGTCGGCACGCTGGCGGCCTTCCTCACCTTCATGACGATCCTGCAGATGCCGGTGCGCCAGCTCGGCCTCCTGGTCAACTCGTTCGCCCGCGCCTCGACCTGCGGCAATCGGCTGTTCGCCTTCCTCGACCTCGAAATCGAGATCAAGGACGAGCCGGGCGCCAAGCCGCTGAAGCTCTCGGAAGGCACGCTGAAGTTCGAGAATGTCGATTTCGCCTATCCCTCGGCGCCGTTCCGTCCGGTGCTCTCGGGCGTGTCGTTCGAGGGGCGGAAGGGCGAGACCATCGGCATCGTCGGCAAGCCCGGCTCGGGCAAATCGACCATCGCCCACCTGATCCCGCGCTTTTACGACGTGACCGGCGGTCGGGTGACCATCGACGGACAGGATGTCCGGGCGCTGACGCTCGCCAGCCTCCGCCAGGCGGTGGCCGTGGTGCAGCAGGACAGCTTCCTGTTCACCACCAACATCGAGAACAACATCGCCTATGGCGACCCGTGGGCGAAGGGCGCGCGCATCGCCAGCGCCTCGGAATATGCGCAGCTGCACAACTACATCATTGGGCTCCCCACCGGTTACGAGACCATCGTGGGCGAGCGCGGCGTGTCGCTGTCGGGCGGCCAGCGCCAGCGCCTCAACATCGCACGTTCGCTGATGCTCAGGCCCGCAGTGATGGTGTTCGACGACAGTACCGCGGCGGTCGATGCCGGCACCGAGCAACGCATCCGCACCGCGATGAAACGCTTCGCCAAGGACCGGGTGACGCTGATCATCTCGCACCGGCTGAGCTCGCTGATGCATGCCGACCAGATCCTGTTCATCGATGACGGCAAGATCGTCGAGCGCGGCACGCATGAGGAGCTGCTGGCGCTCGGCGGCCGCTACCGCGCGCTCTACGACCTCCAGGTGAAGCCTGGCGACGACCAGCTGGAGGCTGCCGAATGACCGAGGCAACGCTCAATACCGAAGACGACAGCGAAGACCGCAATCGTCGCCCGCCCCGCGCCGTGGTCGGCTCGAGCCTCGAGCGCGAAGAAGAGGTGTTCGGCAAGGCGTACGACCCGAAAATCGTCCGCCGCATCTGGGCCTTCGTGAAGCCGTATCGCAGCCAGATCTACCTGTCGGTGGCGGCGGTGCTGGTGTTCACGCTCACCTCACTCGCCTTCCCGCTGGTGATCCGCTACGCCATCGACAACGGCATGGCACAGGGTGGCGGCGGCCGCGCCGTGCTGCTCTGGTGCATCGTCGGCTTCGCCGGCCTGATCCTCATCAACTTCATCGCCTCCTGGATCCAGGAGACGGTGGTGGGGAAGGCCGCCGAGAACGTGCTGTTCGACATGCGGCGCGCCATGTTCGCCCACCTGCAGCGCGTGTCGCTCAGCTGGATGGACAAGACCGAGGTCGGCCGGCTGATGTCGCGCCTGATGGGTGATGTGAACTCCATGCAGGAGTTCCTTGAAACCTCAGTGCTTTCGGTTGGCGACATCGTCCTGTTGTTCGGCATTGTGGGCGTGCTGCTGTGGCTCGATCCGATGCTCGGGCTGATCACCATGGCGACCATGCCGATCCTGTTCATCGTGCGCCTGTTCTGGCTGCCGCCGGCCAAGGTCAGCTTCATGGCGGCGCACCACACCAACTCGTCGGCCAATGGCGCGCTCGCCGAAGGCATCAACGGCGTGCGCACGGTGCAGAGCCTCGACCGGCAGCAGGTCAATTTCGACCTCTACGAGGAAAAGGCCCGTGCCAACCTTCGGGCGCACCTCCGTGCCGCCAAGTTCGCCCAGGTGATGGTGCCGATCGTCGATACGCTCACCGGCATTTCCATGGCCACGGTTATCGTGGTGGGCGGCCAGATGGTGCTGGGCCGCGAGCTCGACGTCGGCGTCATGGTGGCGTTCCTGTTCTACATCCAGCGCTTCTTCGACCCGATCCGCTCGCTCACCATGCAGTATTCGGTGTTCCAGCGCGCCATGTCGTCGGGCACCCGCATCGTCGAAGTGCTCGACGTGCCGGTTAATATCGAGGACAAACCCGACGCCTTCCCGCTCACCGGGGGGATGGATGGTTCGGTCGAATTCAAGGATGTGACGTTCGGCTACCGCAAGGGCCTGCCGGTGCTGAAGAACGTCAGCTTCCGGGTCAACCCGGGCGAGACGGTCGCCATTGTCGGCCCGACCGGCTCGGGCAAATCGAGCTGCATGTCGCTGGTGCACCGCTTCTACGACGTGTGGGACGGCTCGGTGACGGTGGGCGGGCACGACGTGCGCGACGTCACCCAGGATTCGCTTGGCGAGCAGGTGGCCATGGTGCTGCAGGAGCCGTTCCTGTTCACCGGCACGGTGATCGAGAACATCCGCTACAACAAGGACGGCGCCACCCGCGAACAGGTGATCGAGGCGGCCAAGGCGGTGGGCGCGCATGATTTCATCATGTCGCTGGCCGATGGCTACGACACCAAGCTCGAACAGCGCGGCGGCAACCTGTCGCTGGGCCAGCGCCAGCTGATCAGCTTCGCCCGCGCCCTGGTGGCGGATGCCAAAATCCTGGTGCTCGACGAGGCGACGGCCAATATCGACAGCTATACCGAAATGCTGATCCAGAAGGCGCTGAAGCGGCTGCTGGAAGGCCGCACCGGCCTCGTCATCGCCCACCGCCTCGCCACCATCCGCGGCGCCGACCGCATCATCGTCTTGCAGAATGGCGAGCTGCTGGAATCGGGCAACCACGACCAGCTGATGGAAAAGCAGGGGCTCTATTCCAAGCTCTACACCATGAACTATTCGAGCTTCGACGACCTGCCGGAGAATGCCGAGGACAATGCCGCTGTGGCGGTGGGGAAGGCGACGTAACGCCCGACGGTGTTTGTGGCCCCACCCCCCTCCCAGCCTCCCCCATCAAGGGGGAGGTGCCGTCCAGCGCTTTGGGCGCGATCCAGCCAAATCCACCGGCCTGACACCTCCCCCTTGATGGGGGAGGCCGGGAGGGGGTGGGGCCGCGAGCGCGGATAGGCGGCTGGCCCTCTACTCCCCCGCCACCGCCAGCATCGGCCCGTAGCCGCCGTGCCACGAAATATCGTTCCGCCCCAGCGCCGGATCGTATAGCCCGACCCCACGCCCGCCATCGAGGAACAGGGCGTTAGCGCAGCCCAGTTCGTCGCGGAACAGGCGGGCGAACTCGTGGAAGTTCACGCCGGCATCGCTGATGGCGAAGATCACCTGGCCCTCGGCGCAGACGCCAACCCCGCTGCGGCGGGTGCGGTCGGTGGAGTTGGGGATCAGGGCGGGGTGGAGCTGGCCGTCGATCACCAGCAGCGGCCCTGACTGGGTGGCGAGCCGCGGCTCGGGCGCGGCAGCGAGATAATCCTCGGTGGTGACGATCGCCGCCTTGTCGCCGGTGACGAAGAACACGCCGTTGGGCGTCTTGTAGAAGTTGGGGATCGGTTTCTTGTCCGCCGCCGGCTCGGTGGTGTTGAGCTTTACCCGCCGCTTGCCGTCCTCGACATAGAGCCCAATCGGGCGGAAATCGGTGTCGTACATGCCGGCGTTGATGGCGAAGCGCAGCGGCCGGCCCTCGGACTCGAGCGCGTCGGCGAGAGCGCCAAAGCTGCGATAGGGGCGGTCTCCGCCATTGCGCCAGTGCAGTTCCAGCGCTGCCGGCGCGGCGTGGCACACCGTGTAACGGGAGCCCTCGAACTCGGTCGGCGCACAGATCGGGTCGGTGGCGGCCGCGGCGGGGAGGGCGCCAGGCAGCAGAAGGGCGAACGCGGCGAACAAGCTCAGTGAATCAAATCTGGTCATCGGCGGAGTCTCGCTGCCGACGGGCTTACCCGCAAGCGCAACACGCCTATTTGGGGATGGCGTTACCGCGCCCGCTCCCCTCTTATGCGCTGCCATACCAGAGGAGATTCTCATGCCAGCATTGCCCGATCACACGCTCAACGATGGCACGACGCTCCCGGCCGTCGGGCTCGGCACCTATGCACTGCGTGGCATCCCGGGCGCCGAGGGCATGGCCGAGGCGCTGCGCGAGGGCTATCGGCTGCTCGACTCCGCCGTGAATTACGAGAACGAGGGTGCGGTCGGCAAAGCCGTGCGCATGTCGGGCGTGCCGCGGGAACAGATCCGCGTCACTTCCAAGCTGCCGGGCCGGCACCACAAGAAGCCCAACGTCACCTGGTGCATCGAGGAGTCGGCGCAGCGGATGGGCCTCGACTATATCGATCTCTACCTGATCCACTGGCCCAACCCGAGCCAGCAGCTGTTCGTCGAAGCCTGGGAGGGGATGATCGAGGCGCGCGAGCGCGGGCTGGTGCGCTCGATCGGCGTGTCGAACTTTCTGCCCGAGCATCTCGACCAGCTGATCGCAAAGACCGGCGTCGCGCCCAGCGTCAACCAGATCGAGCTGCACCCCTATTTCAACCAGCCCGAGCAGCGCGCCGCGGACAAGTCGCGCGGCATCCTCACCCAGGCCTGGACGCCGATCGGCAAGGGTACGGGGCTGCTCGCCGAACCGGCGGTGGTAGCGGCGGCAACCAAGCACAGCCGCAGCCCGGCCCAGGTGGTGCTGCGCTGGCACCTGCAGCTGGGGGTGCTGCCGATCCCCAAATCCGCCACCCCGTCGCGCCGCCGCGAGAACCTCGATGTCGCCGGCTTCGTACTCGACGATGCCGATATGGCCAGTATCAACGCGCTCACCCGACCTGACGGTCGGCTGTTCGACGGCGATCCGCGCACGCATGAAGAGTTCTGAGCGGGGAAGTCGAACGCACCGCGCAATACTTAGAGTACAATGCGTTTTGGGCAGTTTTCACCTCGGCCGGGAAGTGATTAGCTGCGCAGCATTGCTGCCGCGCCTTCGCGGCTGGGGCGAACCCTGAGGACATCGATGAACTGGCTGGTCAAGAACCTGACGGCAATGCTGTTTGTTCTCGGGCTCGCGGCCGCCGCACACGCGGCGCCGGCCGGCTCGGCGGTTGGCGTTGACCCCGAGGCGGAGATCAACTCGAGTGGTGGGCTGCGCACCCTGGTGGTGGGGGAAGACGTATTCCTCGGCGACCTGATCCGCACCAGCTCGGGCGGCTCGGCGCAGCTGCTGTTCGAGGACGGCACCAAGCTGGTGGTCGGGCCGGGCTCCAGCCTCAAGATCGAGGATTACCTGCTGCGCGCCGACGGTTCCGCCGGCAAGATGGTGATCGGGGCGCTGGCCGGCACCTTCCGCTTCGCCACCGGCAATGCCGCCAAGGATCGCTACGCCATCAAGACCCCGAGCGGCACCATCGGCATCCGCGGCACCGAGTTCGACCTGGTGGTCGACGGTCCGAAATCGACCCGCGTGCTGATGTATTCGGGCAGCACCGAGCTTTGCACCAAAGCCGGCCAGTGCTCGGAGATTTCCGACACCTGCGAAATGGGCGAGATGACCCGCAACAGCTCGGCCTCGCTGGGGCTGAGCACTGCACTCGACCGCGCGGCGCGCAAGGAGCTGCGCGGTCTGTTCGTCTACGGCGCCACGCAACAGCCGCTGGGCAGCGCATTCCGCATGAAGCAGGCCGAGAGCTGCCTGCTCTCGCCGCTGCCGTTTACCCCCGGCTTCTTCAGGAGCCTCGGGCAGCAGACGACGGGCAAGCCGGCACAGGTGGTCGCCGGCGGGACCGACGCGCCGACCCCGAATGGCGTTGCAGCCCCCACCCCGACCACACCCGGGCCGAGCAACCCGCCGCCGGCATCGGAAGGCAGCGGTGGTGAGTGTGCCGGCAACAGCAACCCCAACCCCGGCAACTCACAGAACTGCAGCAGGTAGCCGCGTCCGGCCGGCCTATTGCGGGGCCTCCAGCCGCTCGGCGGATTTGCGCGTCCGTGCGTCCTTCATCGCCTCCCTGTAGCGGCCCTCGTCGGGCAGCGCGCGGTAGCTGATGTGGAACAGGGCGGTGTTGGGGCCGGTGACCGGGAACATCTCGTTGGATTCGGTCGAGCTCACCACCAGCATGGCATCCATCAGGGCGCGGTCGTAGCCGAGGCTGGCGAGGTACCAGGCGGCTGCCGCGACGCCCTCGTCGGGGATGGCGATGGTGACCATCGAAGTGCGGTAGAACGGCATGTGCAGCGACACCACGCCATTGGCATAGAGCTTCTCGCCGCCCAGCCAGAGAAAGGCGCAGGCCGAATAACACAGGCTCCCCGAGGCATAGGTGGCGAGCTTGTGCTCGCGCACCCAGGCGCCGGCATCGATGGCAGTCATGAAGTCGCCACCCGGGCTGTGGAGGTAGAGCCCATCCACCTCGCCGCCGGCGGCGGCGAAAACCTCGCGGATACGTGCGAAATCGCCGGCCTCGATGCTACCGTCGACAATGATGGTGCGCAGGTCCGGATCGTACGAGATGTTGGCGGCAGAGGCGGGCAGCATCGCCAGGCCCAAAGTCGCGATGGTGCATCCCACCAGCTGCACGATGCCGCGCATCGCCGCCTCCCCCTGAACCGGCCCAACAGCCATTGTCCCTAGTATGATCGACGGCAGTAATTCGACGAACAGGCAGTCGTTCGGGCGTTCAGGTGGCGGAAACCAAGCTAATTCATCGGCCAATACTGTGCAATCGGGGCAGGGGCATCACCCGGATGGGTGAGGGGGGCCGCCGGCGGTGCAGTGGTCCTCCCCCGCGGGGCGGGGGAGGATGCCGCGAGGCTGGCGCGCAGCTCAGCCCTAACCAGCCGCGATCTCTTCGGCGAAATGACACGCGGCCTGCCGCGTCGGACTGATGCTGCGCAGCTCAGGCACCTGTTGCTTGCAGATGTCGCGGGCGAAGCGGCAGCGCGGGTGGAAGTGGCAGCCGGTTGGCGGGTTCAGCGGGCTCGGGATCTCGCCCTCGAGCCGTTTGCGGCTGTGGCGCTTGCTCGGATGCGACACCGGCACCGAGCCGAGCAGCGCCTGCGCATAGGGATGCAGCGGGCGGCTGTAGAACTCGCGCTTCGGGCCCATTTCGACGATGCGGCCCAGATACATGATGGCCATGGTGTCGGCGATGTGGCGCACCACGGCAAGGTCGTGACCGATGAACAGGTAGCTCAGCCCCAGCTCGTCCTGCAGATCCTGCAACAGGTTGATGACCTGGGCCTGCACCGACACGTCGAGCGCCGAGACCGCCTCGTCGCAGACGATCAATTGCGGCTTGGAAGCAATGGCGCGGGCGATGCCGATGCGCTGGCGCTGGCCGCCGGAGAATTCGTGCGGGAAGCGGCTGAGGTGCCGGCGCGACAGGCCGACCTTGTCGAGCAGTTCGCCGGCGTAGTTGGTGAGCCTGGCGCTGGGCTTTTCGCCCTGCGCATAGAGCGGCTCGAGGATCAGGTCTTCGACGCGGTGGCGCGGGTTCAGCGAGGCCTGCGGATCCTGGAAGATGATCTGCATGGAACTGCGCAACTGCCGCAGCTCTTCCCTGGGCATGGTGGCGAGGTCGCGGCCGTTGAAGCGCACGCTGCCGGATGTCGGCTCGATCAGCTGCAGGATCAGCCGGCCGGTGGTGGATTTGCCGCAGCCGCTTTCGCCGACAAGGCCGAGGGTCTGGCGGCTGCCGAGCTCGAACGACACCGATTGCACCGCCCGCAGGGTCTGTTTGGGGGCCAGCCAATTGTCGCCGGCGACCGGGAATTCCTTGGAGAGCCCGTCGACCGAGAGCAGGGGAGTGGTCATCGTGCGCCCTCCGAAACGAGTCCTGGCGCGCGAATGCAGGCGGCGCTCTGGATGGGAGTGACGGGGAGCAGCGGCGGCTGCATTTCGAGGCAGGCGGCAATTGCCTTGGGGCAGCGCGGCGCGAAGAGGCACCCGGGCGGCAGCTCGGCGGGGTTGGGCATGGCGCCGGCAATGGTGCGCAGCCGATGCGCCTCGCCATCGAGCTCGGGCGTGCTGCCGAGCAACCCGCTGGTATAGGGGTGCTGCGGCCGGTCGAAGAGATCGAAAATTCCCGCCTGTTCGACGATGCGGCTCGCATACATCACCACGACGCGGTCGGCGACCTCGGCCATGACGCCCATATTGTGGGTGATCAGCAGGATCGCCGTGCCGAAATCCTGTCGCAGCTGGTTGAGCAGGTCGAGCAGTTGCGCCTGGATGGTAACGTCGAGCGCGGTGGTGGGTTCGTCGGCGATCAGCAGTTTTGGCGACGACGACAGGGCGATGGCGATCATGACGCGCTGGCGCAGGCCGCCCGAGAGCTGGTGCGGATAATCGAGCAGCCGGCGGCGCGGCGCCGGGACGCCGACCTGCTCGAGCAGTTCGGTGGCGCGATCCCAGGCGGCCTTCTTGCTCATCGGCGAATGCACGCGGATCGCCTCGGCGATCTGGTCGCCGATGGTGAAGACCGGGTTCAGCGAAGTCATCGGTTCCTGGAAGATGATGCCGATGTCACGGCCGCGGAGCTTTCGGAGTTCGCGGCGCGACATGGCGAGGAGGTCGCGACCCTCGAACTGGATGGAGCCGGTGACCTTGGCGGTCGGGGGCAGGAGGCCCATGACGGCCAAGGCGCTGACGCTCTTGCCCGAGCCGCTCTCGCCGACCACGCCCACCAGCTCGCCGGGATGGATATCGAAACTGGCTTCGCGCACCGCGGTGAAGCGGTCGTTGAACGAGACCGAGAGGTCGCGGACGCTGAGCAGGGGGGCAGCGGTCATTGTTCTACTTTCATCCGCGGGTCGAGCACGTCGCGCAGGCCGTCGCCGAGGAGGTTGAGGCCGAGCACGGTGACGGCGATGGCGATACCGGGGATGACGGTGAGCCAGGCCGCCTCGCGCAGATAGGTGCGGCCCTCGGCGATCAGCACGCCCCAGCTGGGGACGGTCGGCGGGGCGCTGAGGCCGAGGAAACTCAGCACAGCCTCGGAGAGCACGGCATAGGCGAAGACGAAACTCAGCTGCACGATCAGCGGCGCCATGCAGTTGGGCATGATGTGATGCCAGAGGATGCGGCCATCGCGAGCGCCGGCAGCTCGCGCCGCCTGTACATAGTCGAGCTCGCGGGCGACGAGGATCGAGGCGCGCACGACGCGTGCGGTGCGCGGAATGTAGACCACGGCGAGGGCAATGATGGCGGTGGCCGCCGAAGGCCCGAGCGCCGCGGCGATGCCGATGGCGAGCAGCACGGCGGGGAAGGCCATCAGCGCATCGGCGATGCGCATCAACAGGTCATCGAGGCGGCGATAATAGCCGGCAATGGCGCCGAGCAGCACGCCGAACACGGCGTTGAGGATGACCACGGCAAAGCCGATGCCGAGGCTAAGTCGGGCGCCGTTGAGCACGCGGGACAGCATGTCGCGCCCGAGATTGTCGGTGCCGAACAGGTAGATCTCGGAGGGCGGCTTGAAGCGGTTGCGTACTGACAGCGCGTTGGGGTCGGTACTGGTGATCAATGGCGCGAGGAGCGTCACGAGACAGATGCTGCCAAAGAGGATCGCGCCGAGGAGGAAGGAGCGGTTGGCGGCGAGCCGTTTCAGCCAAATGCGGGTGGAGCCCAAGGCGAGCGCCAGCCGCGACGGCTCGGTTGCGATAGCGGTCATCTCAGCGCCCCCTGACCCGGATGCGGGGATCGAGGCTGGTGTAGAGCAGGTCGATCACGATGTTGAGCAGCAGGAGGGCCGTGGTGACGAACAGCAGGCCACCCTGAATCATCGGGTAATCGCGGTTGGAGATGGCGCTGCCGAGCAGCGAGCCGATCCCCGGCACGCCGAAGATGGTCTCGATGACGATCGAGCCCGAGAGCAGCACCGAGAGCACGAGGCCGATCATGGTGACGATGGGCATCATCACATTGGCGAGGGCATGCCGGCCGACCACCACCCATTCCGGCAGGCCCTTGGCGCGGGCAGTGCGGATATAGTCCTGGTTCAGCACTTCGAGCATGGTGGAGCGGGTGATGCGGGTCAGCAGCCCCGCCTGCATCAGGGCGAGCGCCACGGCGGGGAGGGTGGCCGAGCGGAACCAGCCGATGGGGTCGGTGCTGAACGGCACGTATCCGCCGGTAGGCAGCCAGCCCAGGTGCACCGAGAACAGCACGATCATCACCAGCGCCAGCCAGAAGTTGGGCAGCGAGACGCCGAGCAGCGCGAACAGCGTCGCTGCCTGGTCGATCCAGCGATTGTGGTTGAGCGCCGCCAGCATGCCGGTGCCGAGCCCGATCAGGATGGTGAGCACCAGCGAGTAGATGGCGATGCCGATGGTGATGGGCGAGCGGGCGAGCAGCGCATCGACCACCGGAATGCCGAGGGTCAGCGAGCGGCCGAGATCGCCCTGGAACAGGTGGGCGTAGAAAGTGAGGATCTGGATGTGGAGCGGCTGGTCGAGCCCGAGATTCTGCCGGATCTGCGCCAACTCCTCCGGCGTCGCCGACGGCCCGCCGATCACCACCGCTGCGTCGCCGGGGATCAGGTAGATGATGCCGAAGGCGATCAGGCTGACGAGGATCAGGATCGGGATCGCCTGCAGCAGGCGGGAGATGATGTAGCCGAACATCGGGGCCCTCGGATAAGAAATGAGCCGCCGGCCTCTCCTGATCCTCCCCCGCGGGGCGGGGGAGGGGGACCGCCCGAAGGGTG
>JAESFZ010000202.1_pt1 | contig 72108 bp, 59 predicted proteins | sample 9269561 | NCBI WGS metagenome assembly JAESFZ01 (sample SAMN14515552, study PRJNA621657) | algae metagenome | isolation source: Tildeniella nuda ZEHNDER 1965/U140 and co-occurring heterotrophs from wet... | place: Switzerland: Stansstaad, Zurih | collected 1965-01-01 | reverse complement strand
GGCCGGGATAGCCGCAACGGGCGGTTTGTACCATTACAGGAAACTCAACGCCGCCCGGCAACGACCCAGAGGGAGCGCATTCCGCTACCTGGCTACGGGGATACTGGAAAGCCTCAAGCCAGTTCCGTCAAAGGCGAGCGCCTTACTCCAGACATACCACCACCCGAGCCAGCACGCAAAACAAAACCGAAAAATCGTTAGTGTGTCCAACAAATGCCAATCGATCAAAAATTTTCAGAACTTGAAGACGATGAGCGCAAACAGGCGCTGGATTACATTCGAGCACGATGGGCACAATACGCATCTGCCACAAGAGAAGTGCGCAAAGACTCAGCGACATTCGTTGCCACCATCAATGCTGGCGGTGCGGCCACACTTTTAGCTTTTGCGGGTGCGGCTTACTCAACAAATAAAGAACTACTGAGTTCTGCTCCGCTACGGTTTTCATTATTTTTCTTCGTGATTGGTATTACGCTAACAGCCACTTCGCACGCAATTGAAAGCGCCCGACTCAATAGCCTTTTTGAAATTTGGCGAGATGGCGTTAAGAAGCTATATGGAGATACCTTAAGCCTTAATAAACTTATCGAAGACGACATTGCTCGCTCTGGACGACATCAAGGTGCCGCCGAGCGATTCATCACGGCAGCACTATTCTGCTTTGCTATCGGCGCAATATTTGGGTTGTGCCTTTTATTTGGAGCGAGATAAGGATGGCGCAAAAACCGAACCAACCACCGTCTACACCTCAGCAACGCCCTAGTCGAACCACTGACCTCCCATCCCCACTTCGGCCAAGCAACACACCGGGACGGATCCTAGCCCCAGACAATCCACCGCCACCTCCGCCACCGCGTAAACAGCCGGCTAAATAACACTCTTATAACCTCAATAATAGGCCCACTTGCTTAGGGACTGCACAATGAGCAGAAAGATGAAACATTTGCACTTCATTCAAGGCGTTATTAACAGGCTATCGACCAATTCTTTATTGATAAGAGCACCGTAAGTGCAACCGGCGAAATGAGCATTCACGGCATCGAAGCTGCGTGCCACAATCTCGACACATTATGCGCACCCTTACGACTCCTCTACCCGTTGGCTAGATGCACTTAAATTTCAAATTTAGGAGGCATCATGGCTGATATCGGAAATATCACAGGAATCGCGGGCGTAGTTGTTAGCGGCATTGCCTTAATAGTGTCGATAAAAGCCTATGCGCAAGCGAACAAAATGAAATCCTTAGATTTGCGCTTGAAATTGGAACAATCTTTTACCGAATTAGATATTTTGGCCGCCGAGATTGAAGGCATTTTAGATTATGCGTTCCGATCCCATCAAAGGGTTTTAGCGGCAACCGGAAAAAACTTATCCGGTGAAATGAAAGCGTTCGAGCAAGACTTTGCAAAAGATCAAGAAAAATTAAAACGGTTACTTAGCACCCACCCAAAACGGGAGGAAGCTTTCGACAGCCTTTCCCCATCCGAGTTAGAAAGACGCGTTGTCGCCGTTCACGCGCTACATACGCAGCTTAAAAAGCTTAAAGAAAAATACGATACCATAGTTACTGCAGATGGCGAGCGCCGCAAAGAAATTCGAGCGCAGCATGCAATTCCCGTACAGCGTTGAAATTTCACATGGCACCACGCGTCACAATCTTGACACTATGCACCCCGTTTACTCCCTTCCCATTGTTGCCGCCCTACTCGCTGGCCCCGTACAAGCCGCCAAAGTGCAGGACGACGACAAAAACCGATATGGCAGAGTCACAGGGTGCGTTACTGGTTACGCGCAATACTACTGACGCAAATTCTGAGCAGAGCGCGACGGGCTATGGAATGGGTTTATGATCGTTATGCGCGACCAGATTCAGCACTATATGCACTACACAAGAATAGGCGCGAGAAGCCAAGGCTGAGCTACAGGTAAAAGCGTAGCCGGTAGCACCCTGGGATTTGCGCAGCAATAAATAACGGGGAAGCATATGAGCGAATGGGTTGATCGGATAAGAGGACACGCCGTTTGGAAACTGTTAGAAACGGTCCCCCCTCTTATTGACCAAGCGTTAGCTCGTGAGAACATAGAAGCCGCAGCAATTGACAGCCTGGAACGACTGCGCACAGTTCTAATTATTACTAACAATAGACTGTTGGCTGTTGACCCCTATTTGCTAGACCCGAGAATACTTGGCGTTCTCGAAAGTGCATTCACTGCCATTAAGAATGCACTTGATCAATTTAATGCCAATGGAAATATCTCCACGATTAATTCTGCTAATCAAAATGCTGATGATGTGCTAGGAGCCCTACCAAGAAGTTACTCAATTGAAAACAAAGAGGACTTGACGAATATAAGTTCAGCGGCCGCCCATTATCGCGGCGAAATCGATAAATATCTGAAGCACGCACTGAAAACCCATAGGGAAATAGCAGCAGCAGCAGAAAATAACTCTCAACTACTTTCGGAACTGAGCACAGTCATTACCGCCGAAAAGGAACGGCTGTCTACGGTCACCTCTGAATTTCAGACACAATTTTCGACTGGACAAGATACTCGCCAAACCGAATTCACAACCGCACAGTCTGAGCGACAAAACGCCTTTACCGCCAGTCAAACAGAGCGACAAGAAAAATTTAGCAACACTACGGTTGAGAACCAACAGCAATTTTCCGCCGCTCAAGAAGCAAAAGCAAAAGAGTTTTCGGAAGCCGAGGCTGAGCGAAAAGAAATGACAATCGCCCTTCTCACAGAATACACCGAGAAACTTGCAGAACACAATTCAAGCTTTGCTAAGGATCGAGAATTATTAGGAAAACTGGGGACTGATAAAATTGAAGAAGTGCGTGCTTCAGCGGTATTAGATGCTCAAGAAGTTATAGCGCAACTGCAAAAAATTAAAACGGACGTTGAGCGTGTGGCGGGTGTTGTTGGAAATTTAAGCCTCACATCGGGCCATCTAAATGCCGCCAACACGTCCAGGAATCTACAATATGTCTGGCAGGCCATAACAGTACTCTCTCTAATTGGACTAATCTTCATTGGCATTACGATAGCCTTCCCAACGACCATACCAATTCTTCTCAACCACCTATTCTCGATTCCGTTGCCAGCACCAACAACGGAAATATTAACTGACACCGTGTACTGGCGCGGCTTTGCAGCACGCGTTTTCCTTGCTCTCGCACTTGGGGTATTAGCAGCATACGCATCGAGGCAAGGAGACAAATTTATGGAGATAGAGCGCAAGAACAGAAAAATCGCATTAGAGATGGAAGCAGTTGGCCCCTTTATCGCTCCACTGCCTAAGGCAATGCAGGACCAATTCCGCATGGAACTCGGCGGCCGTTCATTTGGAATTCCAGAAGGCGAAGGTGCGCGAAAAGAAGACCCCAGCCCCATAAATCTCGTCGACATACTTAAATCCAAGGAAGTCCAAGAAGCCTTTGCTAAGGGATTTAAGGCAGCACAGAAACCAGAATAATCCTGACATAGACCGTCAGAAAAAAGAGGAGAACAACATGAGCAGCGAAGATCAAAAAAGTACCGCTAAAAAACTTTTGAACTTGATTGCAGCCGTAACTGCGTTCCTAGTTTTTTATTTCGTAGTGCAATATGCCAAGCAAGATTGGCAAACAAAAAGTGCAGTTGAAAAGGCAGAAGTTACTCTGGAAAAACTGAAAGAAGATGCCATCAAAAAGCGACCTGATATTCATCCAGTAGAAGCCTTTAGAGAGGAAGCAATAGAAAAAGTCTCAAGTAATTTGGCTAGCAAAACTGGAGACGCGAAATTAAATGCCGCCGCCGATACTTATTGGGGCTTCTATTTCATAAACACTAGGTCTCGGAGTGATTTTTGCAATAGTCATGGCGTAGACATTTCCAATTTTTCTAAAGTGTTTGCGGAAATGCATAAAAATGAAACTTTAAAAGCAAAGTTGATCTATTCGAAACTATCAAAAATCTCAGAAGAACAATTATATGAAAAATTGAAACCACTGTTTCTCAAGACAGTTACCGAGGATATGCAAGCAATCGCCACTCAGCAAAAGATTTCACTTTCTCAAGCTTGCCAAGTATTTGATGAATACGCAAAAGAAGTTGTCCCTGAAATGCTGTTATCAAAAACCCAACCTGCACTTTCAAACGCCCTTATGGCCGCTAAATGAGGCAAATAGTTTTCTAACGTTTACCTTTTAGATTTAGCCGCCTTCACGCTACCGAGCTAGATCAGCTTGTGCCTGCGAAAAGCCTTCATCGGCGGTAGTAATTAGCGCAGCGCAGAACTCCGAAAAGTTCGCCTCCAATTTAGCCTGCGCCTCCTCATGCATAACGGCGGCAAATTCTGTCAGGTCATCAAGTGTCATTTTTCGTTTCAATTCGGCCAGCCGCACCTTGATTTGCCGTTTGTCGATCAGCAGCGTCAGCGTGTCACCATCAGCATAGCAACCACACGGCCAACTTTTATGTAAGCGCCCCAACTGCACCGATTTAATATTCTCGGGAGAACGCGGCAGTTCTGTTCATTGTGGATGTAACAGACACCGTGCTTACAACACGCTTACCAATATTTTTTCAGCGTTTTAAAACCAAGGTTACTTCGGATAAAAAGACACCTAAGTGATTGTTTAATGGCGGAGAGTGTGTCCGCCATATACCTTATTCAACGCTTTTCAGCGGCATTCATAATACTCAATATATCAATGCGTTACGAATAAATGCCTTTCCATGGCTTTGCTTGCCGTTTCATCGCATCCCACATAAAATGTGGGGTGAAATGTGGGGTAAATGAAATGAAAGCAGCGGGTCCACACCCTAATAAAGCGCTCTCTCCCGCCAAGGTTCGGACCTTGAGCAGCCCTGGTCGATACTCTGATGGCAATGGATTATATCTAGTAGTCGACCCTTCTGGAGCAAAGCGCTGGCTACTTCGGACAGTGGTTCAAGGCAAGCGCGCCGACATTGGGCTTGGTGGTTTAAAAACCACTTCGTTAGCGGACGCCAGGGAAGCCGCTCAAAAGCTACGAAAAATCGCTCGCGATGGTGGTGACCCCCTCGAAAATCGCCGCGCTGCCCAACGCGCCTCCTTGACATTCGAGAACGCAGCAGCACAGGTGCATGCGTCTCACACAGCATCTTGGGGAAATGAAAAGCATAAAAAACAATGGATTGATACGCTTAAACAATATGTTTTCCCTCATTTCGGCAAGAAACCGCTGGATAAGATCGATCCTGCAGACGTTCTGAAATCACTCAGTCCGATCTGGGTTACGAAGCCCGAAACAGCCCGCCGCGTGCTTCAGCGCATCCGAGCGGTTATGGATTGGGCAAAGGCATCAGGACACCGCAATGGAGACAACCCCACAGACGGCATCATGAAGGCACTGCCCAAGCAGACAACGCGCAGGGCGCACCATGCTGCCCTGCCTTATCAGGAAATTGCGAGCTATATCAAAAAAATGCGAAAGCTTGCCGCGGGCCCATCCGCCAAACTTGCCCTTGAATTTCTGGTTCTCACTGCAGCACGAACCAACGAGGTTCTCCAAGCCAAGTGGACCGAGATCGATTTAAGGAAAAGAACATGGACGATCCCCGCTAATCGCATGAAGGCCAAGCAGGAGCATCGTGTACCGCTTTCCCCGCGGTGTCTTGCCATACTTGAGGTTGCGCGTACACTTAGTCAAGAAAACACATACATATTTCCGGGACGCGTCGTCAAGAAACCGCTATCCAACATGGCCCTCACGATGCTGCTTCGCAGAATGAAGTTATCGGTTACGGTGCATGGATTCCGCTCAACATTCAGGGACTGGGCTTCCGAGCAGACAAACTTTCCCAATGCAGTGTGCGAGGCAGCCTTGGCACATACCATCAAGGACAAAGTCGAGGCTGCCTATCACCGCACGGATCTGTTTGAAAAGAGACGGGAGTTGATGGCTGTGTGGACGGAATACTGCACGCGAAAATGAATTTGCATCTATGCCATGAGTAAGACTCGTGACTTTCCGGGGAGATCCAATGGTGCAGAAAAAACCACTAGCAAAGCATATATGGCCTGACTACATACATCACTGGCTAACAGAAATGCCTGCCACTGAAAAGTGGTCGATTGAGGAAAAAACAAGACGTCAACGCCTCGCCACCGACTCACGCATGGAGAAGGTGGCAGATATGCTCTTATCGCTAGCAGCCCCCTATCACTTGAGACGCCAGGGCGGCGAGATAGTAATTGAAGTTACAGAGGATGATCCGACTGAGGTTTTGCAGCTCGTCCTCAGCTACGCGATCAACCTTCCCTCTATTTACGCACGGTTTTCGAAAAATCCGGAGGAGATAAATAAGAAAACACTTAAACAGCTTGCACTCGCTGCAAGGCAGTTCAAGCAAGCAATCGAAGTTGACCCCTGGTTGATCACTAACTATCTGGCGCCTGCCCCGATTAAATCTACCAGCGATTTACATGAAGGAATCCAAAGGAGGCAGTTTCTCATTCGCATAGTAGACACGATCGAATCTGAAGCAACCCTTGGTAAACAATATAAGTCGCCATTCGATATCCCTACTATGTCGAGGAAAAAGGGAGTACAAAGTGCAGAGACTCGCTATTCTTGTCGAGTCATGGTGTACCTGTTCAGGAAGCTGTTTGGCAGACCTCTTTACGACCTCGTTGCCACGATTGTTTCCGTATCACTTGACTGCGATCCCCCCATTTATCACGATGAAGTAAAAGAGTACTGTCGGCTGAAGTGATATCTGATATGAGGTGGGGATTCGTGCCTTTTTATCACTCCTGAATCGCATCTAACGCCACTCTTCCGCTGCCGGGAAAATCCGATCCGTGATTGTTAACAACGGAAGGAGTTCTCCATGAGCGCATTAATGAGATGGCCAGCAGTCCGGCTGGTCACGGGTATCAGCAGATCTCACGCCTGGCGTCTTGAAAAAGCCGGACTTTTTCCAAGGCGTCGTCAATTAAGCAAGAACGCAGTGGCTTGGGTCGATCACGAGATCCAGCAATGGATCGCTGCACGCAAACCAGTCGGAAGTCAATCATGAAACGCGCTGCCACTAAGCGTGTTTCAAGTCAATCGCCAAAGTCGAAAGTGTTGAACGTACTGGACACCGAAATCACGCTTTCGTTCGGCAAAAAGGCTAGTGATGCGTATCCCTGGGCTCGCACACTTACCATCAGTGACATTCTTCACGAATTCGGAAAACCGGACACAGCAAGAAGCAAACTGACATCCTCGGAGTATCACGCCCTCACTGACAAAGCCCAGCAACATCTTGAAAAAGATGGGGCATATTTCGTGTCAGGCGTGTTTGGCAACGACGGGCGCCGATCTAACGATAATGTTAAAAACCTTCACGCGTTTACACTTGATTTTGACTCTGGCAGGACCACCAGAAAGGAAATTGAGGAGAAACTGAAACCTTATACTTACATCGCATACTCCAGTTACAGCCATCGACCTGGCCACGAGCGTTGGCGGGTAATCATTCCTTACGCCCTCCCAGTCACACCTGAGCAGCACGCGGTTGTTTTCGAACACTTCCAGGAGTTGTTCGACGGCGACCTTGACACCCATTGCAAGAACCCCTCCCAACTCTGGTACACACCTGCCTGCCCACACGATGCGGTGAACGAGTTTCAATGTTTTCACAACTCCGGTGCGCTTTTCGATCCGGCTGAAACCACTGCCCCATCAAAGTGCAAACCTGACAAACAGCTTGCTAAGACCAAGACAATTGATCGGCTCGTAAGTGCTCTGCTTCACCTTGATTCGGACAACAGAAAAACCTGGATTGATGTGGGCATGGCTATCAAGCACGACCTTGGTGACTCTGGTCTAAAGGTGTGGTTGTCGTGGTCAGAAAAGTCAAAGAAATTTAATCTGCAGCAAGCGCTCTCTACTTGGGAGACGTTAAAACCCGATACAGCAAACGGAATTACCTTAGCCTCAGTGTTTCATCGCGCAAAAGATAATGGGTGGCTTGATACCGACACCTCTTCTGACATTCCGGACTTCATCACCGAAATGAACCAAACATATTTCCTGGCCCCCGATGGCAGTAAAACCTTTATCTATAGGGAAAGCGATGACCCTCTTTTCAACCGTAAGCGGCTTGACTCGATGCAGCAACATGATTTCCGACTTTTGCATGCCAACAAAATGGTTAACGTAATCAATGCTCATGGGAAACCCGGGCGAAAGTGTATAGCTGATGTCTGGATTTCTCACCCACATAGGCGCGAATACAAAGGCATTGTCTTGTCACCGGGAAAAGAAGTGCCAGATCACTTCAACCTGTGGCGAGGTTTTAACGTGAAGTCAAAGAAAGGAAACTGTAGGCTGATCAAGCGGCATATTAAGGAAATCCTCTGCAACGGTGACAGCGAAGCATACGAGTACCTCATGAATTGGCTGGCATTTGCAATCCAGAATCCTGGCAAGCAGGCTGAAGTTGCGGTGGTTATGCGAGGCGGCCGGGGGACCGGCAAGGGCATTTTGGCTCGCGCCGTTGGACGTCTGTTCGGTCAGCACTTTGTGCATATCAGCCATAGCCGGCACTTGACCGGGAACTTTAACGCCCACTTACGGGATTGCATCGTCCTGTTCGTTGACGAGGCATTCTGGGCAGGAGACAAACAGGGTGAAGCCGAACTAAAGCGGCTCGTGACCGAGCCAACGCTGACTATTGAGCGTAAAGGAAAGGACGTGATCATGACTCCCAACATGCTGCACATCATCATGGCCTCCAACAGTCAATGGGTAGTTCCTGCCGGCACTGACGAACGTCGTTTCTTTGTAATGGATGTCAGCGCAGGAATGAAGCAAAACCTCAAATATTTCACAAAATTGCAAGGGGAGATTGATAACGGGGGATTGCAAGCTCTGCTCTATGAACTCCAACAGCGTGATATCACTAATTTTGACATCCGCAGGTTTCCTCAAACAAAAGCGCTTTTAGAACAGAAGCTGCTTTCACTCGACCCTCATGAAAAGTGGTGGTTTCAGAAACTCTGTGACGGCGTCCTGCTATCTGTACACGAAGACTGGGGGGTGGTAAGCAAGTCGGCACTGCACGACGACTATGTCCAGAACCTGCAAAAGACGGGGATCTCAAGGCGTTCAACACAGACCGAGTTGGGCATGAAGCTTCGCACCCTGTTGCCCAAGGGCTACCCAAAAACTCGCAGGAACAGTGCCGGTAATGCGGGGGGTGGGAAAGCGGTGCCTCAATATCAGTTTCCCCCGCTGGAGGAGTGCCGAACTCACTTCGAATCTGTTCTGAGGTTGGAAGGGTTCGACTGGGAGCAAGGAAAAATAGATGCAAAATCAGAAGGTTCGCAACCTAACAAACCTGTTCAACCTCTCTCCCCAGTCACCACCAAGTCCAAGTCCATGGCAGGTAGTTATCACAAAGTCGCCCGAAAAGATTCGCAAGGTCGCCCTGCCCAGCAAGTAAACCCTAAATGATCAGGAGAGCAACATGTCACTGAGTGATTTTCGTTCTGCCTTCATGCCCTACTGTCTCAAACGCATGCCCGATGGACGGTACGCAGTTCTCAACCGGGAATACAAACCACTGGGATTTCTAGTGCAAGATTGGGTTGCATACGAAAATTTTCCTATTCTCGCGCGATTCAAGATAACACCCATGCATGCCAAGTACCTGTCCCACAACGGAAGCACGAATAGGAATCTAATCTATCTCTACGACGATGGATCCATTCCCACGGACAGCCCCAAGAAGATGGAGCGCTACCTCAAGCGCCTGAAATCACTTGCAAAGCTGTCCACTGGTTATGAATGAACTGCCGTCCCGCTCTCCTAGCAGTATGGGCACTACTCCCCCCCCAGCGCAGCCTGAAGGGGTTCACTGCGGACCGGGCCGGTGGCTCGACCGTGGCATGAGGTACGGGCAATGCGTTGCTGACTGTAAATAACTCCGAACCATCCGGTCTTGTCGTGGTCTGTTTTTGTGATCGCAAAATAAGTCAATGCGCTTCGGATATGGTCTATGAGAAACTTTTCTCATTGCGAGAGCGAAATTCCTCAACCAAACGCTTGAGCACTCCCACCACCAGCGACTTTTTGGGCCCCCATTCTGCCATAGAGAATCCAGGGTATTTCAAAGCATAGTTTTCCTGAATCTGCAGTCCCACCCGCTCCGACATGAGCTTTTTCAGCATATCTCGTGCTTGCTCTGCCGTCCCATTTCCATTGAGCCATCCAAAATTGAGCGTCAACCGACCGCTAGAATAAACCGCAAGAATGGCACGTGGACATATGGAAGGATCCTTCACGCTGAAAGAGCCATCATTTTGCCCAGTTCCCCACGTTACTTCAAATCCCAGCGACAGAATATCCACATAAAGGGATTCGAGGATCGTTACCTCACTCGTCGCAAGTTTAGCTTGAGCATCGGCAAAATACGTCTCTTTGTCCCACTTTTTGCGTGATGCCGCTGTTGTGATTGTTATCGTACGTTTTACTTGCCTAGCTTCCTCCGTGTAACCAAATAATGTGGGGACAACTACTCGCATACCCTTCGAAATATACTGACGCGCCTCGACCAGCAGTACTTCAGAACGCTCCATCTGCTTGTTAAGAAAATCCACGACACTTCGAAGCTCCATTGGCGACTCTTCAAGGAAGAAAACGATCCGGAGCTGCCCCTCGCGGAGATTCTGCTGCAGGCGATCGAAAAACGCATCCAGTGAATCACTCGCTGTTGGCTGCAGAGATCGAATAGCATCATCAAGTGTGCTGTTCTTTCGCTTAGCTGCGTCGTCAGCATAATCGCGCAATTGAGCCTTGCCCCAATAGTAATGTCCATTAGCCGCATACTCGATCATCTGACCAACAACTTCTCTGCGTGACCGGGTGTCAGCGAATCGCTTGCACTCAACAAAGGTGGGAATAGCGTCCTGGTCAGCGAATAAGAAGTCAATACTCCAGCGGTCCAAGCCGGTGTTTGGGTCCGGAACGGGCATCTCGCGCTTTACAAGCAACCATCGCCGAGGGTTCTCGGGGTCGATCTGGTCTCCCGGTAGCAAATCAGGATTATTCTCCAGAACGCGCTGCAACTCACGATCTTCGTTTTCGCAGCGGATACGTTCCATCACCTCGGTGCTACCGTTTTCGAGCATCACGTAAACGCCAGCCATAGATCATCCCTCGCGGTGATTGTTGAATTTAAGAACGATTCCCGAATTCTCCTGCGCTAGCTCATTATTCTGCACTTCTAAATTTCCTGCCAGAATAAATACTCGGCCCTAAATAATCGACTGATGTATTAGGAAACTGGTGCAATGCATAGATGAACTTTGGAGCAATTTGGAAATTAGCACCAAAAGTCAATCGAACCAAACCCTGTTACGGCTAAGATATGCAGCAGTTGCCCATAGTAGTAATCTGGAACTTTGTGAGTTGCAGAGCTCTTGCGATGAACACTATCACCGAATTTTATTTGAACTGCAGCATTCTTCTCAACGGAAAGCCCATCGACACTTGCGCGTAACCATTCAAACCTTGTGCTTTGCAAACAGCTGGGAAAGCCGCGGCGAGCAAACAACGGAATTCTACAAGTAACCTCAGATTCAGTACACTAGCACGCCGCTTCGACCCGTCCTTGACCGGGCACGGATCCCTCCCCACCCGGGAACTCAAAAACCCCACCCCCCGGTTCGATCGCAAGCATGCTTTTCCGGCAAAGCATTCTTTTTGCCTTCGCGCGCGGCACAACCCGCCGCGCGCCTCAGCCTTCTCCCGGCGCATCGCTTGGATGCGTCAAACAGGAGAATTGCTCATGAAGGCAGAACCCCGCATCACCTACAAGGACCTCTTCGAACTCGCGCAGCACGAGACCGAAGAGCCCGGCTCCGCGCTGGGCGCGCAGCTGCGTAACGGCGTGGAAACCGTGAATGCTGCCGCCAAGACCGGCGTGGCCTTGATCGTGGTCACGACCGTGGTCGGCGCCGGCCGCGCCGCCGGCTTCGCCCAGGGCTTCTGGCGCGGAGTCGCCGCCCTCCCAAAAGCCTGAGGGAGGACGATCATGCTCATGACCGGCCTGATGATCTTCCTCGGCGTGGTGCTGATCCTCGCCAAATTGCCCCGCCGCCTGATGCTGAGGGCGCTCCACCACGATGTGGCGCTGGACCTGCTGGTCTCGGTGCTGGTGCTGATCATCCACTGGGGCACCTTCAGCGGCGTGATGGCGGCGACGGTGGCGGGCCTGATGACCTCGCTCGCGACCTCGGGCGCCAAGCGCCTGTTCGGACATATCCGGGACAACCGCTATCACCCCGGCCTGTTCTACCTCGACGTGGACGAGAGCTCACTGCGCTCGACCTCGCGCTAGGCGCAGCCGCCGCCGAGATCGGCCGCCAGATCGTGCGCCGCGGCCTGCGCATCCTGCTCAAGTAATCCACCTCATACGCCCCTCGGCGCCCCCGGCGCTGACGGGGCTTTTTATTTGGAGAACCCTCATGCGAGATCTGTATCAGGAAGTCAGCGACCGTATCGTTGCCGCCATCGAGGCCGGCACGCCCCCATGGGTGCGGCCGTGGTCCGAGACCGCCGACGCCCGCCCGGCCAATGCCACCACCGGGCGCCCCTACCGGGGCATCAACAGCCTGTTGCTCGGGCTGGAAGCCCTCGTGAAGGGCTACCCGCTCAACCGCTGGCTCACCTACCGCCAGGCAGTGCAGGCCGGTGCCCACGTGAAGCAGGGCGAACACGGCGCAACCGTGGTGTTTTACCGGCTGCGGGAGGTCCCGGAAGCCAGCCCCGATGCGGCACAACCCATCGAGACGCGGGTAGTCCCGCTGCTGCGCGCCTTCACGGTGTTCAACGTCGCGCAGGTGCACAACCTGCCGGCCGCGATGCTGGCCCCGCCGCCCCCGCCGGCGTGGGACGCCCATGCCGAGGCCGAGCGCCTGCTCAGCGTCTCCGGTGCCGCCGTGCACCACGGCGGCGAGCACGCCTACTACGACCGCGGGCGGGACGCGATCCATCTGCCGCCCCGCAGCGCATTTGTTGACCGGGGCGAATACTACGCCACGGCGCTGCACGAGCTGACCCACTGGACCGGGCACGCCACCCGCTGCAACCGCGACCTTGCGGGGCGCTTCGGGGACAGTGCCTATGCGATGGAGGAACTCATCGCCGAGATGGGCTCTGCCTTCCTGTGCGCCCACTGCCGCATCGACGGCCGCCTGCAGCACGCGGCCTACGTGCGGGGGTGGCTGCCCGTTCTCAGGCACGACAAGCGCGCGGTGTTCACGGCCGCCACCAAGGCCCAGGCCGCGGCGGACTACGTGCTGGGCCAGGTCCATCCCACGGAAGCCGAAGAGGTGGCAGCATGAGCGACGACCAGATCATTGCCCAGGCGCTCGCCCTGCTCGAGGCCCGCATGCGGCAGGCCCCGGTGCTGAGCTCTCCCGGCGTGGTGCGCGACTTCCTGAAGCTGAAGCTGCACGACCGGCAGCACGAGGTGTTCGTGTGCGTGTTTCTGGACGCCCAGAACCGCGTGCTGGCGGTGGACGAGCTCTTCCGCGGCACGCTGACCCAGACCTCGGTCTATCCGCGGGAGATCGTGAAGGAGGCGCTGCGGCACAACGCCGCGGCGGTCATCTTCGCCCACAACCACCCCTCGGGCGTGGCGGAGCCCAGCCGGGCCGACGAGATGCTCACGGCGGCACTCAGGCAGGCGCTGGCGCTGGTTGACGTCAAGGTCCTCGACCACTTCATCGTCGCCAGCGGGGCAGCGCTGTCCTTCGCCGAGCGCGGACTGCTGTGAGCGGACGCGGGGTCCTTAGCGCCTGTGGCGTGCGGCGAGTTTCTGGCTGCAAGCCGTTGATCCCGCGTACGAAACCATGAAGGCATTGTGTGGCGCCTGCAGTAAAGCCCGCCCCGGTCCGCCGGGGCGATTCGTTTGCATACCCAACTTGAGGATTTGACATGGAAAACTATTTCACCAAACTGAACAGCATCAACGTTTCGGAGCACATCGAGAAGAAAGGCCAGTTCTCCTACCTGTCCTGGCCCTACGCCGTGGCCCAGCTGCGGCAGGCGGACCCCACGGCAACCTGGACAGTGCTGCGCTTCGATGGGCTGCCCTACCAGAAGACCGAGGCCGGCTGTTTCGTCGAGGTCGCGGTCACCGTGCAGGGCGTGACCCTGTCGCAGATCCACCCGGTGCTGGATGCGAAGAACGAGCCGGTGGAGCGGCCCAACGCCTTCGACATCAACACCTCCATCCAGCGCTGCCTGGTGAAGGCCATCGCGCTGCACGGGCTCGGGCTCTACATCTATGCCGGGGAAGATCTGCCGGAGGGCGGCAGGACCGGGGATACGCCGCAGGCGAAGCCCACGGCAGCGGTGTCGGCCCTGCCGGCCGGCAAACCGGCTTCTGCCGCGCAGCTGCGCTACATCGAGCGCCTGGTCGAGGAGACCGGGAGCGAACTGACCAAGGTCCTCGCCTTCTTCGGGGTGGCGTCGCTGGACGGGTTCACCTCGCAGAGCGCGAGCCGGGCCATCGCTTCGCTGGAGAAGCAGCGGAGGGCCGCATGAGCGCAATCCTGAAACTCGTGCAGGGCAGCCCCGAGTGGCACGACCACCGGGCCAGGTCCCGCAATGCGTCGGAGACCCCGGCCGTGCTCGGGGTTTCTCCGTGGCAGACGCCTTATCAGTTGTGGCTGCTGCGAACGGGACGCGCCGAGCAGAAGGTGACCCTGCCCATGCGGCGCGGGACTGAGCTCGAACCTGCTGCGCGGGCGGCCTACGAGGCACTGACCGGCAACATCATGGAACCGCTCGTCCTGGCGGATGGGGATTACTCTGCGAGTCTGGACGGCATCACGCTGGACGGGGGCCTGGTGCTGGAGATCAAGTGCCCGATGCGGGGCCGGGAATCCGGGCTGTGGCAGGCCGTGGCACAGGGCAGCGTGCCCGACTACTACGGCTGGCAGATCGAGCACCAGCTGATGGTCTCGGGGGCTACCCTCGCCCACCTGTGGGTGTTTGACGGCACCGAGGGACTGCTGCTGGAAGTGTCGGCGCAACCGGACCGCTGGCCGGTGATCCGCGAAGCGTGGGACCGGTTCATGGTGTTCCTGGGAACGGATACGCCGCCGCCCCTGACCGAGCGGGACAAGCACACCAGGGAAGACCCGGCCTGGCGTGATGCAGCCGGGAAATACCTCGCAGCAAAGCAGCAGCAGGAGGCAAGTGCGGCAGCGCTGGAAGAAGCCAAGGCTGCACTCCTGGCACTGGCGTCGCACCCCAGCGAAGCGGGCTGCGGCGTGTCAGTCACGCAGTTCTGGAAGCGCGGCGCGGTGGACTACAAGCGCGTGCCCGCGCTGCAAGGCGTAGACCTCGAACAATACCGCGGCGCCTCGCGCATGGAGGCGCGCGTCACGGTGTCGGTGTGAGGCGCGGAGGCCGGGCGGAAAGTCGCCTGGCTTCTGCTTTCTTATGGCGGGGGCATGGGCATCAGCGCGCAGCTACCGCGCTGGTCAGAGCCCACTGATATCTGGCTGCACCGCGAATTACCGGGATATCATTTGGATTCGGCAGGCTTGCGATCGGCCCCGAGTAAAAGTCTCGTGATTGCCCAGGCGGCACTCTGACATCCACCAGTAATGTGCGGTCTACCACCGTGGCGCAGCTAGAAACACAGTCCAACACCCGAATACTTACGAAAAAACTACTAAGCGTGTGGGCAGAGTGGTTGGCAACCCTCCCCTCGAACATGCCCGACTTGTAGTCGTATGTTGCATGACTTACTTTTAGCTGATTGACGTCAATGCGCTGCTCGATCGCACTACTTGGACCAATCTCGCGGGAAATATCCTGAAACCACGTCGCGATCTGTCGCCCCTGCGGTGACTTCTGGGCATTCGACATGAACCAGAACAGGATCCAACCGATCAGGACTATCATTCCAGCTGCACGAAACAGAGGCAAAAACTGCTTCCATAATGATTTTATGAATGGATGCGGAACATTCCGGACGCCCTGGGTGCGTTCTTCGTAGTTCTGCCAGTTTTTTGCCCAGTCTTGTTCCCACGCAGCACTTTTGTTGGGCTCGAATCTCGAAATCTCATTTTGGGGAACTGCAGACGACGCACTATCGTGGAATGATACCTGGCCGCGTTTTGTCTCTTCCGTGTTTTGCTCCTGTTCTGCAATCCACTCATCATGCTCTCGTCGTCGGTCAGGATCGGATAGCACCTCGTAAGCGGCGTTGATGATCTTCATGCGATGCTCGGCAAGCATCCGATTCGGGAATTTGTCCGGATGGAATTGCTGCGCCAGCGTCCGATAAGCCGCCCGAATAACCTCGGCCGGCGCGTTTCTGGCGACCTTGAGATTGTCGTAATGATTTACCACTCGGTTCTTCGCCATGCGGCAAATTCCTTCTCGGAGATCATCTGGAGAGTGCCACGCCTCGTTTGAAGTGAGAGTTCAGGTTCGTCGCGAAGCAATGTGACCGGCAGTCAGCGAGAACCATATATCCTTCGTGGTCAATACACACCTACCACGCAAAGCTTCGATTAGTCACTGTAGAACCACCCCTCGTCCTCGGAACGCGCCCAGTCATCCTGACTATCGAGAATCTCCCTGAAAGCTTCCATGCGGCCTTCGTCTTCCTCTCGCTCTAAATTCTCGGGCCCACTCCAGGCATCACACTCTTCCCACACTTGCACCGCTTGTATGAACGGCGAAATGTAGACACGCCACCCCCTGCCCCTCTCTCTGCAAACCAGTAGTTGAACGATACATACGGGCAAGTGAGGCGGCATAGTTGGTTGCCGCATCATAGGACTTGAATATTGCATCAGGGATCAGCTCATCCACAGTATGCCTCCTCTCGACACTTTCACTCGCGCCCAGCGCCGAATAGCATCAGGAATTGGTGCGTGGCCGTCTCAATTTTCTGTATGCCCAGTATCCGGCTGCGACTCCCATAATCAGCCCAATGGCGGTTTCAACCACATGCGGATTGCCAACCAGACTGATCCAAACGATGAATACGCCCATGCCCACAACCCATCCGATCAGAGTCGCCACTCGCCACCTCCAATGTCACGATTAGTGCGTGGTCAATAAGTATACAATAAGCCACATTCTGGAGCGTGAGAACGCCGCTCCGGAAAAGTTTCGGTCAAAGGGTGACCGCTCTGAGGAAAGCCGCCAAGATTTCGCAGGAGGCCTTGGCCGACCGTTGCGGGTTTGCGCGTTCCTACATGAGCCGGATTGAGCGGGGTAAGGCTAACCCGTCACTGGACGCGATCGAGACGATCGCAGGCGGGTTGAAGGTTTCAATTAGAGAGCTGTTCGACGAGTAATCCGCAGGTCCATGGTTCGCGCCCAGGTCGAGGAGCCACTGATTTTTCGTTAGGTTTGTAGCACTTAGCCCAGCCATTGCGGTTGGGCTTTTGTCTATCTGGGGTAGCTATACCGAAAGTCCGTGGGTCGGGATTGGAGCTTTTATATACGCGGATGGTTATATGGTTTTTACTATGGGAGGGCAATCATCGCGGGACAATTAAATCAAACACACGTTCGGCTCTGACCGGATCCAAGGATCTCAGATTACGCACCGCAACAAGTGCTGCCGTTCGGTTTCCGGATCTAAAGTAAGCGATTGCGAGATTATTCCATGCGGATGCATACTTTGGATCGATGCGTAGCGCTTGCCGGTATGCATCGATCGCTTCAGGAAACCGTTTTTGTTCGCTGTAGGCTACCCCAAGTGTGTACCACGTAGACGCATTCTCTGAATCGATGCGCAGTGCTTGTCTGTATGCATCTATCTCCTCACTGAACCTTTTCTGGGCACCATAAGACAGACCAAGGTGGAACCAAGCAGATGCATACTCTGGGTCGATACGTAACGCTTGCCGGTATGCATCGATTTCCTCAGCGAACTTTTTTTGGGCACTGTAGGCTAGACCAAGACCGTGCCATGCACGCGAATATTCTGGATCGATACGCAGCGCTTCTCGGTATGCCTCGATCTCCTCTCTACCTCGGTCAAGTTGTCCATAAGCCACTGCGAGGTTAAACCAAGCACGCGCATGTTTTGGATCGATACGCAGTGCTGCACGGAATGCATCAATCGCTTCAGTAAAGTTTTTTTGTTCAGCGTATACGATACCAAGGTTATACCAAGCTGACATGTCCTCATTATTAATGCGCAATGCGCTACCGTATGCATCGATCGCCTCAGGAAACAGCTTTTGGTCGGCATAGGCCCCGCCAAGTGAGTACCAAGCGTATGCCAACTCTGGATCTATTCGCACTGCTCGATGATATGCATCAATTGCCTCAGATGTGCGCTTGTTGTGCATGTAAGCTATCCCGAGTGTCAACCAGGATTTTGCATTCTTCGGATCCGCATTTACCCATCCCTCTGACCAATTCAACATGCCAGCCCAATCTTTTCGATCCTCAAGAGCGATCGCTCCCATCTTCCAATCGATCTGACTGCGTTCGGTAAAGGATGGGGTCGCCCCGTGTTTAATATCCTCAATCCACTCTATGGGAAGTGCAAAATTAAGGTTTTGCCCATCATGGATGTAAAGAGTAGTTAGGCCTACTAACTGGCCTTCGCTGTCGAATAAGCCACCTCCACTAGATCCGGGAGAAATTGGAGCTGTGATTTGAATTAGCGGGGGAGTTCCACCACGTAATTGCGCAACGATGCCATTGGAGAGGGAAAGCTCTAAGCCCTGGGGCGAACCGATTGCATAAATCGGTGATCCCACTTTTAGGTTGGCCGTTTTCCCAAGTTGCGTAGGTTTCGCACCAACAATCTCTGCCACAAGCAGGCAGAGATCCTTGTCTCTGTTGGCCGCGTAAAGAGTGGCGGGAACAAACCGACTTCCTCTGCCTAATATGAAACGCGTCCCTCCTTCCAGGACATGGCAATTAGTGGCGATCTTACCTGATGGCAGTAGAACAGCGCTTCCAAAGCTCATTGGTTTGTCTTGAGCGTCGAAGCTCCTCACTACGAAAACGGATTCTTGAACTCTCTCGAACACTTCGGAGGGTGTAAGAGCCTGCGCCTGTGTTGGCAGCATTAGGAAAAACAGCGCCATAAGGGCTGTGATTCGCAGTGCTTGGGCTTCACCCGTTTCGCCGGACATTTTCCTTAGCTCGCAAACCGCCGTTCGAACTCAACCGGGCTGACGTAGCCCAACGCTGAATGCTTGCGCCTAGGATTGTAGAACCGTTCGATGGTATCGAACAAGTCGGCGCGTGCTTCATACCGGGTCCGATAGCAGCGTCGATGGGTACACTCCAGTTTCAGCGTCGAGAAGAAGCTCTCCATGGCCGCGTTGTACCAGCAGTCCCCTCTACGACTCATGCTGCAAATGATCCCTTGGGCGGCGAGTAGCCGCTGGAACTCTTCGCTGGTGTACTGGCTGCCCTGGTCCGAATGATGCAGCAGCTCTTTGGGCTTGCCCCGCCGCCACACCGCAATCATCAGCGCATCGAGCACGAACTGGGCATTCATCACCGGGCTCATCGACCAGCCCACCGCCCGGCGACTGAACAAATCTAGCACGACCGCCAGATACAGCCAGCCTCACCCGTGGGGATGTAGGTAAAGTCGGCCACCCACTTCTGATTCGGTGCCGCTGCCTCGAACTGCCGATCCAGCACATTGGGCGCAATAAAGTGCTCAGGCCGCATGCCGCGGTCCGCCGGCGGGCGCCGCCGCTTGGCCCGGGCGTGCAGCCGCCTCTGGCGCATCAGCCGCGCCACCCGCTTGCGACCACAGCATTCGCCCAACTCATGCAGATCGTCCCAAACACGCGGCGAGCCGTAGGTCGAATCGCTTTGCACAAAACTCGTGCAAATCAACCCCAGCAATCGTTGATCCTCGCGGGCACGCCGGCTTGGCGACCAACCCAGCCACTCATAGAAGCCGCTACGCGAGACCCGTAGCACCTGGCACATCAGGCCTGTGGGCCACACCGTCCGATGCCGGGCAATGAATCCGTACCTCACGCGGACTCCTTCGCGAAGTACGCCGTCGCCTTTTTTAGAATATCGCGCTCCATCTTCACCCGCGCCAGTTCCTTCTGCAGCCGCTGATTCTCACGGGCCAGTTCGACCGCTGATTCCCCAGCCTTGACGCTCCCAGGCGCACCACCACCTGCCTGAGCTTGCCGCACCCACCTGCGCAGCACGTTGCCGTGTATCCCCAAATCCTGCGCCACCTTGGCCTTCGATAACCCAGGTTGCAGCGCCTGCCTGACTGCCTCAGAATTGAATTCCATCGTGAGTCGCCTTCTCTCCATTGGGCATCTCCGATAAGATCGTTAACTTACCAAATGTGTCCGGAAAAGTGGGGGAAGCCCAAATGGCGCGTAATAATCGAAAGAAGTCAGGCCTGCAGCGAAGCCTGAAGACTTATCATGTTTGCATCGGTCACGTAACAGAGGTCGTTTCAGCCCGCTCACCTTCGGAGGCGAGGCGGAAAGCGAAAGCGCCGCGCACGGCCCAAGTTCGTGTTACTAGCCTGTCTGCTCCGCCCAAAGCGGGAAGTGCGGCGACGTCGGTGGATACGCGAGATGACCATTGTTATGTTGACCATCATCCCAATGTCTGGCGCTGACTGTTACCAGAGCGCCTTGATTGGGGCAATCAAGTTCATGCTGCATGACCACGCGTTCGAGCGGAGTACCCGTCAGCCCCGCTGCGCTCGTTGGTGCCTGCTCAACACGATCTTTAGCCGAGCCGCGTCCTTAGTAGCCAGGAGTGCTTAGATTTGCTCGAGTCGGGGAGCCACTACTTTCTGTACCGTATCTTGGACTTAGCCCTGCCACCTCGGCGGGGCTTTTCTATTTCTGGCATCGCTATACCGAAAGTCCGCGGGTCGGTATCGGGAGAGTTGATCCGAATCTAGGTGAGCAGGTGAACACCAATTCAAGTACTTTTCTAAAGAACGCTGTCGCCTTTCTTGGCCTCCAAATGGAACCACTTCCAAGCATCTGCCTCACTCTTTCGCACACCCCTACCAGCTTCGTATAGTTCACTGAGTCGCAATTGGCTCAATTGATCGCCCAGTTCGGCTGCACTTCGATACCAGTACGCGGCAATGCTATCGTCCGGGTCAACTCCTTGACCCAGATAAAAACGTTCCCCGAGCAGATATCGAGCGTCCGCATTATCCTGCTCTGCGGCTTTTTGATACCAGAATTCCGCTTGCTTTTGGTCCCTCTCCACTCCCTCGCCAAATTCATACATCGTACCAAGAGATGCCTGGCACATTGAATGGCCCTGCTCAGCAGCCTTACGATACCAGCAGAAAGCTTTCTCGAGGTTCTGTTCAACCCCTGAACCCATCTGGTAGCAAAAGCCAAGTGCATGCTGGGCATTTTCATCACCTTGCTCAGCTGCTTTTCGAAACCAGTAGGCCGCTTGCTTTTTATTCTTTTCCCCAGCATCACCCCTTCGATAGAAGAAACCCAATTCAAGCTGGGCAAGTGCGTATCCCTGTGCGGCGGCTAGTTGAAGCCAAGTCAATGCTTGCCCCGGATCCTTATCAACGCCGTAGCCATACTCATAGCAGTCCCTAAGGTTCAACTGAGCACGTGCCTCTCCTTGCTCGGCGGCCATGCGAAACCAACGGGATGCCTGTTCAAGATCAATGCCTACCCCCCCCAACCAGAACCGAACATACAGCCAAAATACGCCTGCGCCTGGGAATTGCTTTTATTGGCGGAGCGAAGAAAAAAGGGGGCGCTCGCGGCAAATCGCGAAAATCGAACTTGATTATTGAAATCCGGATCGTATATGCGCAGCATCTCCGGAAAAGTGCCGCCCAGCGCTAGCAAACCCTTCTGGCAATCGGGATCTGCATACCTATTAATTGCACCCCAACCACCCTTCTCCCTCGCGATCCAGGAAGTCCGCTTAACGACCAACAAGTGATCGCTTTGCATACAGCAACCGAGATCATCCGGAATCAGGTATTTGTTGTTGGCATGCATTTATAAGCGTGTCGAGGAAGTAGGCAGCGTTAGTAGCCCGTAATTTGCATTAATTGAACGCAAAGCTCATTATAAAACCGTCTGTCATTAATGTGAGATGAAAACATACCATGCCCGAAGTATCGGATTTGCTATACGAATGGGAGCTAAGCTGCGCACGTCTGATGGGAGTGATTTACCCCCCCAACCTTATTGAGTTTGATTTAGAGACTGGAACCGGAACTGTCGGTTATACATTACCGCATGGCGTGCCCCCACTGATCCCCAAAAATGGGAGACCGGTGCGCGCAGTAATTTTGTCTTACGACTATAAGGACATACAAGACGCACTTAAGCACTAGCCTTAAGTCGTGGGCAAGGTCTATTTGCAGTCGATGCTGGATTGCTAAAGCCGCCATGCCATGGAGCGGCTCTACATGATTATGATTTTTTTGTGTGGAAAGTATTGACTGTCACCGGATGTTCTTATTTTTTCTGCTTCATCTGCTGGCGCTTTATCAATACAGCATGAAAACATTTTTATGAGTTCTAAGATACTAGAGGGGAGAGAAAAGATGATCTACTTGGAAATCCATACCAAAGATGCGCATCGTGCAGAAAGTAGCGGTAAAACTACTCGCACACTTATTTCGAATCCGAGTATTAAGATCATAACTGAACAACGCAGAGTAAAATCCAATACAATCGCTGACGTAAAAGTTATTGAACTTGAAGGCTCAGAAATCACGTGGAACAATACGGGTACTCGAGGAGGCGAAGAAAGAGAATACAAAATACGATCCCTCATCCAAATAGACCTTGATGATCTCAAGAAAATCCTGAAAAAAGCTTCGCGGGCAGGTTTATTGCCAACCCGAAGCAAATCCGAACAAAAAGACAACCCCAGCCTTGAACAATAAGACTCCGCATTGCTATTCGCCACAGGTCACTGGTTCGAGCCCACGTCGGGGGGCCACTGATTTTTCGTTAGGTTTGTAGCACTTAGCCCAGCCATTGCGGTTGGGCTTTTGTCTATCTGGGGTCGCTATACCGAAAGTCCGCGGGTCGGTATAGAGGCAGTGCGGGAAGTCCCTTCTTGGGGATAAGTCAGCAAAAAGCAAAACTTGGCCAACGGCCGTTTCCAACCCGAAGCGGACAGATAATCCCGATAACTAGGAACATACGTCACCAATTTTATGGATCAATTTGAAACGTAACAGTGTAATACCGGTCAAGCCTCCTTCATTCGCCCTTAAAGAGGCGCCCAGAGAACCAAGAGCGACCGCGATTAAGACAAACGGCCGCATACCCAGACCGCCAAACATCAGAGAAGCATTCCAATCAGTACAAACGGACCTAAACAGACTACAAGCACAAACATGCATATGAAAAAACCTTTTCGCCACCCGATAGGGCTTCCATCTGGCAAAGCGAAACCGATGGCATAAGCCGCGGTTAAAATTGTCAGTCCAGCGAGAAAACTAATAATCTGGCCGAATTCAATGCTACTTAACAAATACCCTACAGGCGCACCCACCGCGTAAGCACCCGCCGTCACAGTTAGTGCCCGGACAAATCGAACCCTGATCTTCGCAAGAAGCCTGGCCCCAAAAATCGCTACCACCGCTTGAAGCAGAATTGCTACCGCCAAACCAATTAGTGTTCCGACCACATCTGCTCGGAGATTTGACCAACGCGACGCTGTCTTGCCCGGGTTCAGAGCGCTCGGAGCCACGAATTCTGACGCCACCTTCGATTCGGCGTTTATCTGTTCCGTTAATTTTCTAACAACACCCCATGCCGCCAATTGAAATGTCAAGAAGTTGCTATTGTCACCTTTTATGATCCTTTCCGCGGTATCGCGGCGGCACTCCTCCATAATTAGATTAAGAATTGTCTCCGGTGAATGCCGAGTTCTCACAGTTTCAATTCGTCCCTTCTCCGTCTTTCTGGTACTCCAAAAATCCGCCTCTATGAAGCCTTGCACATAAGCAAGATACTTTTGCTTTGCAGCATCTCCATATGTATCAAATTCATACTGGGCGTAGAAGCAGTCAGACACATTAGATGAATGTGCCGTGGGCACATTAATCAGAATCAGCTGTGTTATCAGGAAAAGCGGCAAGGTCCGCAGAACGCACAGCCTAGATGACCGCATAGTTGTCACTCCCTTGTATTCGCGATAACAAATATGACCAAGTGTTTAATGTGAGCGGTAAATTCTGATTAGCGTGCTTTGCTATTCTAATATCCTGCTCGGTCGACTCCCCCGGTTGCGGAGGGACAATCCACGCATCGACATCAAGTTTCTTCCGCTTCTCAGACTTTCTACTCGGCTTAGCAGCGTCCACTTTTGGCCGCTAAATGCCGTTGGCGGGGCTCGCTTCCAATCTTAGTGGTACAGGCAACGGCTATGCAGTAAAGTGTGTCACTGAACCTATTACAAAAAAACAGTCGGGCCAATACCTGGTAAATTTCCTTCAAATGCAAGGTAAGACATGTAGTATCCGTAAGCTGCCAATATCGGAAATGACGACATACCGAAGTAAGTGGCAAGGTCCCATGAATTGTCCTCCCGCTGTTCGCGCAGCGATTCCCCGGGGCTGCGAAGTAAATCCTGCGTCAACGGGTTACGACGTCCCGACCAACCGGTTAGTTGAATCCATAGCCACAGGAGGCCGACCGAGGCAAATAACGGGGCGAGGATAGCGACCACTGGGAGCAGCTGCCAGAGTTTCATATGTCTATTTTCATTATGAGGTCCGAGAATGATTCGAAAGCATCTGCCGAAAACTTTTTCGAGTCCACTTACAACATCCTCAATTCTTCAAGAAATATTCGTCGTCACTCTGGCCAATAACGCCACAATCAGCCATGAGCGATAGCATCGCCTCTATTCGATCTGGAGCGGGGGCTGGGTACCACAGGTCGCCTGGCGAAATCATTGGAGTTAGTCCACTTTCCTCAATAGTCACCCGTAGGCGTTGCTTACCTACTTCGTAGCGCCTTGTCGCCGTCCCGAAGTGCTGGCTTAACATGAAGATCTCGAGAAAGTTCACCAAGAACGGCGTTATCTTCAGATCTGAATAGCGAACAAGGTGTCGATTCCAGTAAGAAAGCGATACTCTGGGCGCTCCGCCTGCTTCCAGAATCTGAGACGGGACGCCTTCTGCTGTTAGTTCTTCAACAATCACGCTGCAAAGCAAGAGTAAGTGCATTGCGAATGGACACAGATCCTTTGAATCCTCCCCGATTGCATCCTGTAGCATATCCATCGCATGGAACATATCCATCATGTCGTCGCCGCCGCACCAAAGCGGTTGACCTTGCTTTTTCGCATAGCGTTTGATTCTGGTGACCGCCTCGGCAAACGTGTCTATCCTCGCAAATTGTTCGCTCTCCTCAATGGTTCTTGCTGCCTGCCTCGCAAGCGCCTGGCTGTCGCGCATCCCCACGATCAGCACCTGTCGCTCAAGCCAAGCGAACATCGCCTCCATCGCCAAGCGCTGAGCTTGCCTCACTTGGAGGCATACCCACAGGAAGTGATGTTTGGCCAAGTTGTCCGGAATACTGAGGCGACGGCCATGATGGGCAACGCCTTGCGCTAGTGTCTCCCGGATCTCATAAGCCTGTAATGGCTTGCGCGCAGTGCGGAGTACGAGTTCAATGAGCCGGACTGCACTCGAACGGCGTCCGATCAGATCGCCTTGGCCAATAGATACCTCATCAAAGAGTGCCGACCAGAGGACCTTTCTTTCTTTGGCGCTCGGTTTTTCGATATTCCACCCAGAATGCAGCGCGCGTGCAACAGCCTCCGTGGCGCTGTCGGCAGCCCCGCATAACACTCTGTATCCACTCAAATCGCATAGCTCTGCGTCGAGGGCCACAGCCAAATCCCTGCCGCGTGTAGTTACCGCAAACACTCCGGGCTTGACCTGTACGAGCAATCCCAATCCGTTGTCTACCTTCAAAGACGGACCATAGTTCACCGCGTCTATCCAGCTAACATTACGCTTCCACGCCTCGAAATTAAGCGGCACGGCGCCAGAAGAACTGGGCGGCTTGGAAGTGCTACCCACCATTCCACGTTTAGCACCTACGATCTGATGACTCCATCCAAACAGGAGCTCAACCTTTTCGCGAAATGCTGTGAATTCCCTTCGCTTGAAATCTGTAACTCCACGCATTTTCATCTGCTCGTGAAACGCCCAAGCGGACCACGTCATTACCGCGTAAGGACGCACGAATCGGGTTACGTTATTGATTCCAGGCAAGAATTCGTACATGAGATCCAGATTTACTTGGCGCAGCCCCAAAAAGTCCACCCCGCCAAGGCTGTCCTTGTAAGGAGCCACAAAGAAGGGGCCTTCAACGTGCTTCATCATCTCTCCCGAGCCAGATAATGATCGTATGGCAATTCATGCACTCGGCTACTCTGTTCACTCGTAGTCGTGCAAGAGTATCCGCAATCAACGTTACGTAGCATTTCTGGCAGCTGACGGGCCTCGCACCCTTCACCACTCTGTGAATTGGACGGTCTTTGGTTGCACGTTGGACATACTCGAGCTGCTTTGCCACTTCATCACTGAATAGACCGGTGGGTAACTCGATTCGCCTTCCCGCAGCGTGCGCCACGACGACGTCGGTCAGAATCTGCCTCGCAGTCGGCGTCTTCAAGGCCATGTTGGCTGCTTCCATCACAGCGTCACTGTCGCCTTCTACCATCAACTGCGCCAAATCATGGTCCATCCATCCGGCTACATACTCCGATACTCGCTCGGACGATGAGGTTCCCCCAAAAAAACGATCCAGCCAGTCGTGCGCGACCCGTGGCGTCACGGCTACGTCACTAACTGCAGTTTCCGCTCCACGGAGCTTCGCAGTGCGAGCAAGAAGACCAGCTACCAGTCCACAGAAAGACTCAGCGAGCATCGCTCGGCTTTCGTCATCAAGTCGGGTTTGCAGCACATGCCCTACCCATTTCCTTGCGTGCAGCCAAACCGCTTCAGGGGAGCCAATCCTACGTAATTGCATGTCCAGATTCACATTCAGCCAGATGCGCATGGCAATACCCAGTTGTCGCCCTACTACATTGGCGTGCTCCAATTGGCTTTCCATAGCGTCGTTAAATCGGTCCAGGGCATCTTGCCTAGCAATATTCGCGGCGCTCTCTTCCTCGTCTTCTGACTCCTCACCTCGTCTGTGGTGCTTCGGCTCCTGAGCTCCCTTTCTGGATCTGCTGGCATTCGAAGCGTGCCCAAGCAAGATGGCTGCAATAGAGTCGAGAATAGAAAGTCTGTGCGCAGGGTTCGATGCATCCTTAGAGAGACCCTGCAAGAGACGTTGCTCAGCTGAGCTTCCCGCGTAGTCAAGCTCGATGCGCTCTATGACTTCATTCTCAGCCGGACCTTGTCGCGAAAGGGCTAAATGCGACTCACGCGTAGGTGCTTCGGCGAGAGCAGCGGCTGTTTCTGTAGCAATGTAGTCGAACATTGCTTCAATATCATCAACCGTCTCTTCGCGCATGAGCATCCGCACAACGGCTTGAGCAACAGCACGCGATCGAGACGGCATGCGAAGCACCGCTTCGTTGCTAAGCCAGCCGCGTGCGATGACCGCACCGCGGTGCATCTCGACTTGCAGCGTGCGGCTAGCAGTGACAAGCTTGAGGTCCCGCCATGCAAATGTGCCGTCCGGGCTTACCGGCACCCTACGATCTTCCGTTGAGCTGTCCTCGATCTGTACAGCCCATTCACCTGATGGTGTTGCGATACCCAGCAAGCATCCCCTGACGTGCCCCTCTCCATTGACAGTCGCATAGATCGCACCGATACCACTGGAATCACCTCTGTGAAAAGCATCCTTCTCGTAGTCTGGTGGTCGCACGTCATCCCAGACATCCGCAAGCGGCTTTCTCAAGCGACGCAGAACCCCGACCTCAATATTGTACGTGGTGGAGAAGGACTCCAGTGTCGCGTTGATACTGCCAGTCAACGTAAGCGTTTCTTTCTGCCCGCGTAGCTCCCACCACTTTGCGTGCAGTCCGCGCTTCCTGTTTGAAACATTAGGGCGTACACATTGCACGTCAATACCCCACCCCTTAACCTCAGCCAAGGGAAAGCTTGTGGTGCTCCCGTCTGATGGGACACCCACCAGCAATTCTCGTGCACCCGTATCTTTCACCAGCGCGCGGATTGGTTCACCGGTCGGATGATGGTACGGTGACAAGACCAGCACTTGTTTGACTGCGCCTGCGCTTGGCCACCGAGCCCGCAACTGATCGTAGATGGATTGGTCGGTTGAATGCAGTATCTCAATCGCGCCCGCAAGGCGGGCGGTCTCTCGACGGCCTGCGTGTCGCGCTCTCTGCGCCAAACGTTCGAGGGTTGCCTTTTCCGCGATATAGACGTTTCTTCTGGCAAGTATGGAGGAAACAAAGTCGGCAAACTGGAGAAAACACTCGGGATGCGCGTCGGAAAACAGGACCTCCAATACCTCCACGTTCTTGCCATGTCCGCCGAATGTCAGATTACCGCTGCCGATCAGTAGTGCATCGCGCTCGTCTCCATAAAAATAAGAGCATTTTGGATGAAAGATCCCACCGACAACCTGGATCGGAACAACAGCGTACTCGCGCCCGGCGCTAGCAGATCGACGCTCCATCAACGAAGCTCGATACCCGTCTAAATCAACGAAGATCGTCGCTTTCTCACAGCGCGCATGCCTGAGTGCAGGCAGTAGACAAGACTCGAAAAAGGTCAGGCTTAGCGCATAAGTGGTAAACACAACCTCCTGCCATTGACCGGCCCTAATGACTGAAAGCTGACTGTCGAGTTCCTCGCTCATCCCTCCCTCACTTAATTCTCGGTAAACTCTTTTAGAGCGCTTGCACCACTTTCAACCACCGTGCGCCACAAACTCTAATAAGGCTTGCTAATACACCCCTTTCTAGCCTTCTCGATCTTGGATACCAAAGCAGCAGGATCGCAAATTCAACTGCCTGTTCACTCCCGCGAACGTTTCCAGTGTTTTATAAATGAAACGCATCGTAAATACTATCTAGCACTTATGAATTTCCGCCGGAGTCTCTGGCTTCAATACTCCGTCAGTATTCACCTTACGGCAGATCTACGGTAATTCAGTATCGCGCTGCCTAACGTTTCATGCACTCGCGGCAAGCTTTGAGACCGACTCAAACCAGATCAAATGCAGATGCGAAGTGCGCGCTCTTTTCCTTCATGTAAAGGGCTACTTGCGCAAGTGCCGGGAGACTTGAGATCACCGAATTATGGAGTCCCTCCCACGTTCGGAATGAAAATCTCTCTTTGTACTCTTCAGCAAGATAATTGCAGACGCACTTCGTAGGATCATCGAATGAATAGCCTGTCGGCACGCGATTTTCACGTGCCAGAACCCACTGCCGCGCGCCGACTAGATTCACCACGCGCCAATCCGGAATACTCGCCGCCTTGGCCATCTCGGAGGCAAAAACCACGTTACGGAACAATTGACTATGGAGCGGCTCATCGACAGCACTGACATTGATGGCAGAGCGCGCAGCCGTCGCGGCTGGCTGAAGGTAACGCTCCACCAGACCACCCTTATCTGTGGGCTTTTCCGTACTTTGGTAGTGAGAATGGCGTGCAAGCGGATTACCCGAGCCAAATTTTGCCTCGATACACACCAAGATTTCCCCGGGAATCACCAACATGATGTCTGGCTCAGTCACGTAATTCTTGATTCCGCGCTCAAGCGTGTTCCGGACTCTTTTGAGCGGTTCATATAACTCACCACCCGCCTGCCCTGCCACCCTTATTCCCCACAGGTAGAGTTCAGGCTCTTGCGTTAGCGCAATGCCGCAAAGATACCTCGCAGCATCTGCCAGACGCTGCTGACTTAGCAATCCCACAAATACGTTCCAGGATAAAGCATCCTCAGACATTTCATATCCAAGGCGCGCACTTTCTACCTTTGTTGTTCTTCCCTCCAAGAAAGGCACTGCCCATTCCGGTTCGAATTGAATGTTACGCAAACGCGCGCGGGTTTCGTTTGACATACCGTTCCAGTACACGAAAGTCCCTGAATGCAGCCTCAGCCCGTGCTTGATGCAGACAGGTATCTTGCTAATGCGCTTAACACCGATCTCAATTTGTTCCAATTTTTCATCACAGCCCCGCACAGGACACAGCGACCATTTTCTTTGAATTCTTATGCGCTCAGGATCGAAATCATCGTATCCGAAGGCGTCGAAACAATCCGACTCAAGTGCAGATTTCTGGAAAATCATATGCAACCCTCTCTAGCTCCATCAAAGCAGATGGCGTAGATTACCGCCAAGCATCGTCATTTCTCATGGATCAGAGCAGTCCAATTCTGACCGCTGCTGCCGCCACAGGCATGAAAAGCCACATCTCCTGGACTGATTGGCCGGTTGTCCGAGTAACGGCATCTGCATACGCGGAAAGCTGTCCGCTGTAGCCTTGTGCCAGATCATCCCATTGGTCAGCGCCGCGGGGATTCGCTTTGTGATCGATCAGGATCCAGCTGTCCTGCAACTGGATCAGCAGATCAATTCTGCCTCGAAGCGTTTGGCCATTTTCCAGCAGTGACTCGATCGGGATCTCGGAGCGCAAGCCGCATCCCGGCCAGCGCTTAGCAATCCACTGCAGCAAAGCCTTGACCTGCCGCTGAACATCGTCGGTCTCGACCCAGTTCTCTGCACCCATGCCTGAAATAATGTCCGAGACTTCCGTTCTGCGCAGTGGCGCCGTGGCGTTTGTGACCGAAGCAGCAATGCAGGCGTGAATCACGTTTCCTATTGTTACCATGTCCGCACCGGGACCTAGTTTAATTCGTTCTCCCAGCTTTACTTGTTCGATAATCTGGCACGGTTTCGGAGGAGCACTTGAAGGCGAGAAGACTAGCGGCAACCTCGGCGTATGCGTATCCGACGCCCTGAACCAGTAAAGAGGTGACTCCGCATCAGGAGGCGCAGACCCATTCTCGGGCGGATCGAAAGTCATAATGGAATATGGAATTGCTCCTTTCACGGGGAGAGCCAGGGTATCCGTGGTCTGGCCAGGCAAGAGCCAGGGAGCTTCCAGTGCGTCAAGCCACTCGCCGGTCTGCTTTTTGGCAACCCGCGCAAGCACGAGGAGGTCGCGCGCGCGGGTCATACTGACGTAGAGCAAGCGCTTTTCTTCACGCACCGCTTTGGCGCGAAATTCCTGTGCGATCTTGCTTTGCGCGACCTCCTCTGCGAGCCCTACCTTAGCCTGCCTGCCGAAAGGCCAGGGCCAATAGTGAATGAATCGATCACGAAGCGGGTCAGAAACGTCAAGCTGATCTCGTGAAAGCATGCTCGCGTTCCACAGCCGATCCTTAATATCAGCCGCAAGATCAGTGAGTATCACTACCGGCCATTCCAGGCCCTTTGCCCCGTGATGCGTGAGGACTGACACGGCATCAGTCGCAGGCTCGGCCAGCATATCGAGACCGTCTTCAGCCTGCTCCTCCAACCACAGGATCAACCCGGAAACCGTGGCAGTATCATTCGTTGCCCGGCAAGCCTCCTCGTAGGATTGGGCGAGGCGGAGGATGGCTTCGAGATTGGCAAGCCGAACGCGAGCCACCAGCTCGTTACGCTTCCACCGCAGGACTGTGCCCGCCAGATCGCATTCCGCAATCACCACCGACATTGCTTCACGCGGCGACAGGACGGAAAGCGACGAACGGAGCGTGGCGAGCTTCGCTAGGATTGGATGTCCTGCTGGCCCATCCTCGCGCCACTTTTCTGCTTCCGCGCCCGCCGCCAGATAGCGCAATCGATCGGCAAGCCACGTTTCCGGCTCGGCACTGTCCGCAAGCGCGATGATTTCAGCGCTTGCAATCGTGTCTCCCGGATCGTTGAGCCGCCGCAGGCACGCAAGCGCAAGTGCGGCTTCTGGTGTTCTGAGCAGCCCCGGCTGCTGCGTCGCCCACGGCACACCTGCAGCGCGCAAAGCCCCCGCAATTTGCTTCACGCCGTCATTCGATCTGGAGAGTATCGCGATATCCCCATAATTAACTGGGCGCACCGCCCCCGTGGCGGGGTCCACCACGGCGTAGTCCGATGCGACGAGTTCGCGCACGCCTGCGGCAAGAGCGCTGAACTGTAACCCGCGATTCTTTCCATTAAGCAACCAGTTCGCAAACGCAGGCCCTTCCAGCAGTTCCGTGCGCGTAGGCTGCAGTTCCACTTCATTCGGTTTGAGCTCGTCCGCAAATGCCTTTGAAAACAGTGCATTGACGAGCCTCACCAGCGGCGGACGGGAACGCCATGAGCGTCCGAGTATCTCGGTCCTGCCACCGATCCCCGGAAGCGCGGCGAGCACCCCCTGCATGAGCGCAGCATCACTCCCGCGAAACCCATATATTGCCTGCTTGATGTCCCCAACCCAGTAGGTCTCGCGTGCAAAGCCCGCCAGCTTCAGGAAAAGCGCCAGCTGAATCGGGCTCGTATCCTGGAACTCATCGACAAGGAGTAGCTCCAGTTCTTCCCTGAGAACATCCGCAACCCCTGCATTGTCCATGAGCCTGAGAAAAAGATGCTCTTGGTCTGTAAAGTCGACAACTCCCAGCTCACGTTTTTGGGCAGCATAAACATCGAGAGCGCGGGCACAAAGTGAAAACATGATCTCGAGGTACTTCCCGATATCCGAGTGTAGCCGCGAGTGCTCGGCGTAACGGCCGGCAATTACGCTGATCGGTTCGACAAAAGCTTTCAGCGCGGCTTCCGGCTGCTCCTTTTCGAGTTTCACCCACTGCGACCAAGCCGAAGTACCTTCTTTCAGTTGCTCCAGCATGTCCTGAACAAGCGACAGGTAATCGACGGTCTTCTTGACACCCCTGGCCCCCCCCTCCCGCAACGCAGGCAGAGCCGACTCTAGCGCGCGCATCAGGCTCTGGTCGAGGTCTTCCTTGGTCACATTGGGAAAATGGCTGATCAACGCCCGCACATTTTCCCCAGCGAAACCAGGAATCAGCGCGGTATCGATATCGTTGGAACGCGCCTGATCAATCAGCATTCTCAGCGGCTCGTGCCAGTCATCGATCCCCAGCCGGGAGGCGACGGTAATCAGTTCGCTGAGTATCTCCTCCTCGGCCACCTCGTCTATTGCCTGGCGCATGATGGCCGCGGCCTGTTTCTCATCGAGAACCCGCTGCTCGGTCGCGAGCCCAGCCTCGAAAGCGAAACGTTCAAGCAGCCCCCCACAGACGCTGTTCACGGTGCCAATCTGCGCCTGCCCCATGGTGTTTGAAAGACTGAAAGCCCCCTTCCTGAGCAGTGCCGAGCGCACGCGCTCCCGTAACTCGGTAGCCGCTCTGCGGGTGAACGTTGTGGCGATCACTCCAGCCGGGGTGGTTTCGCCGCTTGCCAGTTTCTCATAAAGAATCTCGGTGAGCTTGTAAGTCTTTCCACTACCCGCGCCGGCGCTCACGAAGTGAATCTTCATGACTGCCCTAACCCTGAAAGAATGAGATAGTGGTTGTAGCGCGGATCGCGCACTTCCAGCGCAAGGCCTTCCTCTGGGGCCGCAGAATCGGCCGTCTGCTCAATGTCATCGAGCACGACTTCAATCTGTCCGGCATCGAGCTGTCCCCGACGCCACTTCCACGACTCTATGAAACGCTGCCAAAGTCGCGCGGCCGGCTCTCCTTCCTGGCCAGGCACCACACGTGCTTCTGGGAAAAACCCCGCATCCGGGGCGATCAGCTGCGCCTGATCTAAAATGAAGTACGCCACATCCGGCCAAACCCCGGTACCCTGCCGCATGAGCTCCCCGTAGATCGCGAGCTGCAGGTGGCGTCCCTCGGCCAGCTTGTTGGTGTACTTTCTTCTGCCAGACCACTTCAAATCGAGTATTGCGCACCTGCCATCCGGCCTCGCAACGACGAGGTCGGCCACACCGGAGAGACCCCCACCTACAAAAGACCCCTCCAGGCGCCTCTCCGGTTCAATCACTCCAACGTCCGATTTCGCGAGGTGCTCGTGCAACGCGAGAAGCGCCCGTTTGAGCCCTGCCCGCAGTTTCAGCAGATCCGGTCGCCGGCCGCGCATGAGGAGTACGGCGCCCTCCTCTCGAACTATCTGTGGAAAGGTTTCATCAAACCAGCGTTCGATTGCCGCAGGTGACAGCGCCAGCGCGCCCTCTGCACGGTATAAGCGTTCAATCAGGCCGTGGGCCAGGTTGCCAAAAAGCAGGAAGTCCCCGCTTACCGAAAGGATGTTGGACGGGCGCAGCCGCGCCGCATACTGAAGCACCCACTCATAGGGATTATTCAGAAAAATATCCAGGCTCGAATACGACTCAAGCTTTCTCCGGGCCACTGACACGTCCTGTGGCAATTGCCACCAGCGTTTGGGCTGCGGGAGTGGCTGGAGATCTACTTTCACGAGGCCTGCGCCGGCCTTCGCATTAGAAAGAACCTGCTCCGCGGATTCCACCGGCACACGCTCCACCAAGGCTTCTATCATGAGCCAAAGCGGATGCACCTCCTCGCCTTCCGGGGGCAGAACGAGAACGAGTTCCTTTGTCGCGGCAAAGATCCCCCGCAGCCATTCGGCCGCAGTGCGTTCCAGCACCTTGTCCAGTGGCGGCAAATCCACACCGGCCTCCGCCAACTCGCGCATCTCACGCTGCGACCACGGATACCGCCGCGGCATGGAGGGCGCGCCCAACTGCCACCAAATCACGCGCTCGAAAGGCTCGATCAATGCAGCCGGGTCAGTTACTGCGGGAGAGCATCCGACCTCCGCCTGCGTCAGTGGATTGGCAGTCCCGAATCCTGCTGCCTGTTTGACCAACGTCTGCAGTGTTCGCGGCAGCAAGGCCGCCTCGCCCTGCCTGGCCAGGTTCTGGAGATTCGCCGCCAGCGAGGCGGCCTGTGCATAGGCCATCGCAAAATGGGATGCGTGGCAGCCATCACCTGCTCCCATTTGCGCAGCAAAATAGTCCATCAGTCGCTGCACGCGTTCGTGCACGACGGCAATCGGCACCCCCTCCCTAGGCTTGTATCGTGAATGTTCAATCCAGAATCCAATCTGCTCCCAGACCGATGACCCCTTTTCGCCATAAAGGCTGGTTATCCTCTCCAATACTACGTTCCAGGTCTTGCCGCCAATACCCGGCCGTTCCGCAAGCTCAGCCGCCAGTAAACTTCTGGCACGACCGGGCAGCGGCGAGACGGGGTGAGTAAGAAATTTGATCAGCGCGTAAAAATCTAGAGGCTCCCACAACACCTGGAACGCAAGCGGGAGAAGCTGGAGCGCGGGACGGAATTCATTTTTTTCCTCCAGACCGTGACGAGGCCCATCTGCGGCATTCAATACCGTATCGAGCAGCGCACCCTCCATTTCCGCCACGAGTGCCCAATCGCCCTTGGCATTGCGGATCTCGCCTGCAAGCCAGTGCGCAGCGGTGAGTCGGGTTTCTGCGCGCACCACCCGAACACTCCCATCACCGGACCAAGGCATCCTGGCTATTGCATCGCCAAGTTGCGCCCTGGAAAGCGCTGCCTGCAATTTGCCGAGCAACGAACCCGTACCATTCTGGCCCGGCAGCGCATACTGCCCAACCGGCAGCATCGCAAGCACTTCGCGCCAGGCACGCGGAAAAGCTTCGAGTCGTTCGATGAGCGAAATGGACTGAATTGCAGATTGCCTGCGTGCCAACGCATGAGCCACCCGCTTGAGACGCTCGCCCATGGAAGGGCCCATTCTGCCTGCAGCCCGCACTTCCACCACGGCCATGTCCTTAAGACGCAGGCTTACCTCGTTGCCAAACATGCCATTCCAGCCATGCAGATGCCAGGAATCTCGCCACTCCAGAAGCCGCCCGGCGGTACCCAGCTCGTCCGTACCAAATGTGTCGTGATAGAAGCGCGAGGAGGTATCGCAGACCTTCAGGAATTCCCGGTACTGGACAACTCGCTCCGCATGGCCTGGGAAATCGCCTGCAATCCCAAGCTGCGTCTCCAGAAGCGAGAGCAGCGACAACGGCCCCATCACCGGTTCGCCAAGCCGATTGCCTGGTCGCCAGCCCCGCTGACCATCAAGATGCAGCCCGAAGCGGATTTTCACTTTGCCTGCTGTTTCTTATAACAGGCTGGAGGGAAGCACGTGTGCGACATGAATTGACTGCATCACTACCCCACCCAATGAAATCTAGCAGAATCCAGTATCGGTTCACCATCCCACCGATATGCCACCAGTTTTCCACCGCGGGCGATACTGTAGTCCACGCATGCAGCGCGCTCGGCAAGCACTTGCGGGTTACCACTCCACCAGTAGTGCCCGAAAAATACCGGCTTTTCCCCCTCGATCCCGATTCGCACATGCTCGGGTATCGGTTCATCAGGCAGGGATTCACGCAGCGCATCACCCAGCAACGCGGTCTGACGATAGGTCGTGGCAGATGCATCCCACCAACGTGTGCGAACGCGCTTACGTTCGTGGCCATCCTTATCCCGGAACTTATGATCTCCCGGCAGGGGTATTTCGGTTCCCTTGCATAGGGACTCTATCGATTTGAAGACCGAGGGATCCGGATGATCCTTTTCTCGCTCATCGGCGGGCTCCCTACTCGCCTCAACCATCAGATCTGCTGTCAACCGATTGCCCTCTGCGAGCCGAGGTGCAAGGTAATCCATGAACCGCTGGTGCCAGCAAGCATGCACCACGCGGATACCGCCCAAATCAAGCCACAGCGGCAGGGTTAGGAACCAGTCGACGATCTCCCTGTGTTTTGGAGTATTTTCCACTTCGGCGAGAAACCTCTCATGTTGCTGATAATTCTTGTCGCCATACTTCGCGGAGTGGTGGGGTCGCAGGTATTCCCCCGGGTGATTCGGGTCGGGCAGGTACCATGCAATCGCATTGAACTCGTGATTTCCCATGATTGCTTTTGCGCTGCCGGCATCCGTCATGCGCCGGACGAGATCGACTGACTCTACTTGCTGCGGTCCGCGATCAATATAGTCCCCGACGAATACGGCTGTCCGATCGGGATGGCGCCATGCTCCGTCGCTTTCGCGGTAGCCCATGTCAAGCAGGAGCGCTTTCAGCGCTTCGGCATGACCGTGAATATCACCAATGATGTCGTAGTTCAAGATTTCCTTCCTTATTGCAAGAGTTCAGTGCCTGACCAAGGCCACCTCCGGTTTAGTGTAGGAGGTATTGCCGCCAAACTCCGCCTGGAGCGAGGCGCTCATGTCATCGGCCACCCGGACGCAAAAGTGGAAAACATGAGTCACCTGCTTCTTGGAGAAATAGTGCTCGACGTCAATGTCAGCGATGGCACTAAGAACCTCATTTCGATAAGTAAAGCGCAGCATGGTACTGTGTGCATTGAATTCATTGAGTCTCTCGTAAAGACCGGGCTGTTCCTTCACGCCATCCAGCAAGAGCGCGTGGATGCGAACGTATGACATCCTTTCGCCAATACTCACGAATAGGGCTGTATTGCCATGCCCCACCTGAATATCGCCATCCTTGTCGTATTCAAGCCCTGTCAGCCCGGTCGCCTCGCGCATGGTCTCAAGGAGCAGTTCGCGCAGATTCCACTCCTGCTTGCTACTTGAAACTTCCTTGGCTCGCTTCAGCCCCAGTTGCGGCAAGTCCAACGGCCCCACCTCGTTTTCGAATGCCCTGTAGTGCAGAAAACCAGGATGGGGTATTCCCAGGATCACCGCGAATGTCAGCACGGTGAATTCTGCAACATCCCTGGCTTGCACTGGAGCGCTCACGTCACGGAAGAAATTCGGCGAGCCAATTGGACCTTTCACAGGCTTCGCCGCAGTGGACTTGCGGGGGGGCTTGGCGGTGGGCTTGTGCCAACCAGCTGCTAGCAGTGCCGATATTTGCGATGCGCTGAGTTTTTCGGATTTAGCCAGATACTCGTTGCTGGAAGTTTCCATGCGCATGCCGAAATCCCCCTGCCCCGCGAACTGGATGTAGTGGTTGCCGCGCTTCGTACTGATGATCAGAAACTGGTCTTCCTTCAGACTTGCAAGGCACGCCGCCAGCTTTTCTCCCCAGGCGGACCAGTCGGGTGATATTTTTCTGGGTACGCGCTTTGCGGTTCCGGGATTCCTTGCCATAACCTGGACCCTTTCTCGTGTCAGGGCAGCCTGCACTAGCCTGCTGGACCATTATCCCTCTCTTGAGGCTCAGGAGATGAGCCAGAGGTCGCTTGTAGGCACGACGCTGAAGGAAAGTCAGCGGAAAGTAAAAAAATAATTCTGATGCTGAAGGAGGGAACGCATACCAAACTAATCATTCCACCCGTGCCCACCCTTTGCCACCTCCGTGCAAAATGCAATGCTTAAAGTGGTCAACTTCTGCTTGTGTAATGTGCTGTGGATTTCCCGCCCTGAAGCGATCGCAAAAGTAAGCGACCCCGGCTTCAGTTAATCTGAATTTCTCTGAGCCCACCTTCACGATTCTTCCCGCAGCTTCATGCCCAGAAAAGTTACGCATGAATTTTCTTAATGGGTAGCTCTCGCCTCGATCCATCCCCGTAACCTGCAATATCGCTGCGAAATAGGCATAGAGGTTCCTGCCTCTTGGAGTGACATCCAGCCTGAATAACGCCGGAGTTTTCACTTTCGAGATCGGCATGTTGTTTTCCAGTGGCTTGCGCACGGAAACAGGCTCAGATTTACTGCGCGAATTCGGATGCGCCGCTGGGTAAGTTTGCGATAACTTGAGGCTGGATTGTTCAAGCGTGGGCACGGCGCCAGCGCTTGGATGCATCTGTGGTTGATAGCCACTCGCAATGATTTCTTTAGCAGTCACAGGTGTAATCAGGACAACCCGGATATCTGCAGCAATATCCGGCCCGAAAATGTACCCACCGAATGTCCACTTGCGCAGGTGCCCCTGATATACCAAATACGGTTCGCCGCCAGTCTCCAGTGCGATCATGCAACCACTGGGCACGGCAGCAAGTTCAACTTCAGGCAGCTTGCTCTTTCCAATCACAGCGCTACGCTGCGAATGCAGTGCCGCATCCAGAGCCGCCACCCCTCCACCAGCGCCAGGGAGTAAGGAATCCCATGCGCCAAGAAACCTGTTATACGCGTTCTTCCGACACCTCCCGCAAGGACGATGCCCGGCAGCCAAAGCCGTAGCCTCATCGAGAAAAAATAGCTCTGTATACTTTCCCGGAGACATTACCACCCTGTGCCGGTTGCCAAAAGTCAGTTCGCATATGACCCATTGCTTGCGGTCCCATCTGGACGCAGTCAATCTGCGACCAGCATCATGCAAACAGCCGCGGTTGCCCATCCATGCACCTCGTGCATCAATCGCTGTCAGTTCCCCATAGGGAGTTACACGATTTTGTAACGGCACACTAACCTCCTTTCCGCATACCGCAGCAGACAATTACCATGTGACCATCATCCACACATCAGTCAGTCCTGAGTTCCACATTCGGATTACGCCGGGCAATCAGGTAACCAAACGGAAACCGTGGCATTACTGCAGCCTACTTTTTTGTTTAAGCCCCACGATGCAGGCACGACGCAAGCTTGCCAGCATCCCGCCCTTCCCCGTCGCATTGCACGAAATCCAGGGCTTCTTCACACCGGCGCGGAGGCGCCGCCCAAGTATCGTGCGCATCATGACCATCATGACCACGGCATCCGCAGCGTTTCCCAGTCTGGTCAGACGTTCAAGATCGCGCCCCCAGTTTGCAGACCATCCGGTATGCTCGAACTGCACTTCCACACTTGGCCACTCTTTTTTGAGCTGCGACGTGAGACTATCGTCATAGCGAGCCTGCGTTTCGTTTCCGCCGAAGAAAATGATCCGCACATTCTCGCCGGACGCGAGCCTTGACTCGATTGACACGTCCGCGATCTGCGCACTCTGGGGAATTGCTGCCTTCAGGTCGGCAATAAGCGCAGCATCGAGCTTCCAGTCTTCTGCTGCGCCAAGAACCTGCTCGACCTCCCAGGGTTGCGAATCCCTGACCAGGTAGAACAATTGCCGTAGCTGCTGTTCGCATTGCATGTCTTTTCCAAGTCTCCTCAGCAGGTGAATTCGCATCCATGCTGCATCGCTTTCATGCAAAACGGGATCGTAGTTTGCTGTGGTTGCCAGAAAATCAAGGGCAATTTGTGTACACCCTGGGTCCTCTGCAAGCTCTTCCAGTTGTGCCAATCCTTCCTCGGCAGCTTTGTAGTCTCCCGCACGGACCAGGACAGGAATGACTTTACACCACGTATTGATTCTTTCAGACCGTGGCGCATGCTCCCGCCGCGCCAGGTCGACCATCGCGGCCCGGAGGTGGATTGAGCGAGTCATCCAAGGCCCTTCAGAAAGGATCTCGTATGCATCATCTTTTCTATAATTCCAGACAGATTCAGCTATAGAATCCGCAATTGCTTCACCTTGGTACTTGGCTCCCTCGAGAAGCCGGCGAATATCCACACCGGGCAAGCGGCCCGCGTCTTCAGTAATGGACTTCCATGCAGTCAGCGCCTCCTGCCCTTCCATGTCATCAAAACTGTTCATTTTCGATACGGCCAGCATGAACTGACACTGGCCCAGCGCCCCAATTTCCCTGTACGCAGCACTGGAATCGAAGGACTGGATCGCCGTAATCGCGGCGGAGGACAGCGATGCGGCCTGCTCCCGACGTTTTTCCTTCTCTTCGTCGTTTCCTGCGGACAAGACCCATCTAAGGAACGTCAGGGTCGCAAGCGCGTAGGCAGCCTTGGTCGCTTGTGTCCCGAACTGCTCGATGGATTTCTTGAAGTACTCCTCCCCTTTCTGCAGAGTATCGCGTAGACGTATGCGGTCCTCGTGGCGTTCGGGAAGCCTGATCTCGGTAATAGACCGCAATCTACCCTTTACCAGACCCAGATCGGCCAGGAGGTCCGGGGAATTCAGCGGATCTTCGGCGTCGAGCAACTTCCTGAACTCCTGCTCCGCTGCTTCGAAGTTACCTTCAGCCTGCAGGCACTGCCCCCAACGCCGTGCGACAGCGAGGCGGTAGATCTCGATGTTCTTCTCGTCCTCGTCTTGCAGATCATGCCTGCGCAGTTCCTCGATGATCGGTTTCCCGAGGCCATACCGCGATTGACGAATAAACATCGTTGCCGCCTGCAGGGCCTCGTCACCCAGAAGCAGGCCGACATGCGTAAGTTGCCCACGCAGAATCTGCAGGCTTTCGGCTATGAGTTCGCGCTCAACGAGGGGTTTGAATGCGATCTTGGCAATGGCACCACCCGCACCACCGGGTTGCTGCACCGCACGTGCAAAATCCTCCTGTCGTTCCTCCATGACCTTTGCAAGGCGATCCAGATCATGCCCCCTTACGAGTCCCGCGATGACGCCAGCCAAGTACCACCATCGCCGCTGGTCATTGTCTCCGGGATGGTCGAAACTGACTTCACGTCCAGCAAGCAAGACATCCATCAGACCGAGGAAAAAATAAGCGCGATGCCACTTTTCATTCAACCTCGACAAGGTTCTCACGAGCTCTTCCAGACTCGCCGGATCGAGACTTCCTTGCACATCCATGGCCGCACGAACAATTTGGTCGATGACAACTCGATCTAGCACTGTAAATTCGGGGGAGGACTCGGCTACTGTCTCACCCTGACTGACTGCCGAGGCCTCTACAGTGCCGGATAACACCCCTGCGTCATGTAGTACCTTGTCGCGTTCATCAGCAACGCACTCCCAATGCGGCTCGTGTAAAGCTAGCACGGCAAGATAACGGCCGATCTCCTTCGCTTGAAAAATGCGCAGCAAGTTCGTGACCGCTGCTGTGATGCGATCAGAAGTGGGCGTTTCGTACTCACCATCGATACCGCCCTGCTCGCTATGCGCTATTCCAAGCTGGTCAAGAAATGCGCACATCAGCGCGCATTTCCGGGCAAAGTAATACGTTGAGAACAGGCTCTTCCAGGAGCCATGATCGAAAAGTGCTTGTGCTCTGGTTCTCAGCGTGTGTGCGATCCTGTCTGGATCGCTCTTCGCCAGCTCGATGACTTTTGGAATGCGGGAACCGGTTCCCTCTGCAATGCGTTTGACAAGTCTTGCAATGTCCGCTCCATAATCTTGCTCGGCGATGTCCCTGACCAAGCACAGACACGCATCTTGCTGCTCATCTGCATCGAACAGCCGCCAGACCTCCTGCCACTTCTCGAAACGGTTACTGGCTTCAGCCACGTGTCGCTCCTAGGAATACGTGTGCCCGGTGATACGCCAGGTAGAGCTGGTGTTCAGGGTCTATGCGACACGGGCGCAATGCCGTGTCTATGCCGAGCCGCGAGAGCGAGTCCGGGTCGATCTCTGGCGACACCACGACCTTCCCTGCTCCATCGAATGTAATCCAACCGCCATCGAATGCCGCATCCCACTGCGGCGCCAGCAGGAACCCGTTGTAGACGTCGAGCCGTTCGGCGTCGGTTTCGCACTTTGCCCACGGCTTGGCATGCGATGCGCGCAGCAGAGGAACTACGCTGAGGCCGGTTACTGCGCATTTGCCATCCCAGAACTCGATCAGCGCATCACGGAATATGCGCTGCCCTACGCGCGTGAATACGAGCCGCTCAGCTTCAGTCGTTCGTGGTAGCGTCTTCGTTTCTTCCGCATATCGCGCCAGTGGCTGCTCCCGCCGCATCCGGGCATCGATCGCAATCGATGCCAGCAGTCTCGCAAGCACGTCCTCGCCTGTCACGATCCATGATTGTCTGGGATCGCCCTGGGCGCCTGCCGTAGCAACGCCGGCTCCAGCGGTGACCCCAGCAATCGCGTCGAGCTGATGCGAGCGAGAGCGGTCCAGCGTTGCAACGACGAACTTACCGTCTTCGCCTGGTCGAAACATGACATCCTCGGCAAATTGACTAGAGCCTACGACCAGCCAGCCGTCTTGCTCCTGCGCCAGGCGATCAAAACCCTGGTCGCGTGCGAGTTTCTCGAGGAGTACGCGGACAATGGCATCCATGGCCGCCGCCTTCAGACCTGATCCTTACTGATGAACTGGCTGCCATCGCCCCTACGTTGCGGTAACGGTATTACGGGAACTGATGAAGGCGGTATGAACTCTCCAATATCGTCATAGCTGAAGCTCAAACCATAAGCAATCGCCAGGCGCTCCCATGTATTGACGTCAAGTTCGGTTGCCTGCAAGTCAGCTGGCTGTGGCATGGGCACGGTAGTCAATGGCTTGATCGTGACGCCGAGACCTCCTCCAGGAACAACCTTGGCACCTGTTTGGGAAATGGCGTCGCGATAAAGAGGCAGCCTGATCCCGCCCCCACTCAATAGCACACGGATGGACCCGGGATCCGGAGCGCCGGCTCGCGCCAGGCCGCCGCCGCTCATTACCATAAGATTTGCCGGCGATTTGTTCTTTGCCCGCACCAGGCCTCCGCAAATCCTGGTCACACATTTGTCGCGAAATCGCTTATCTATAAGTTCGATCTCTTCCTGATCAGGTACACAATCCATGGCCGTTTCGGGAATTGGTGTCAGAGGATCCGAAGCCTCGAATCTAGCCAGTGCCAGTTGTGCGAGTTGATCTGCACGATGCTTATGCAGCCGCAATGCGCCGCCCTGGTTGTCCACGTCAGCGTCGAGGAAAGTGTATCTGTACCCATCCTGCCCCCTGCCGAGGAGAAACACGCTGGAATCAAGGGTAGTCGCCCCGACATCCACGAACAGGTGAGTCCCATCCTGGCTACCTGGCGAGCGCACATAGGTTGTGACGCCTGCCGCCACTTCCGGCACTATGTTAATGAAGGCTATCTCAATGCCTTTCGGCAAGAATCCCTCCTTTCGAGCCGCGTTTACTACATCGACTGCACGTCTGACATTGATTGGCCCGTCCTCTTGTGCAAGGTGCCACCCTGCGCAGGCGGCGGTATAAAATGCAGTTCGAATCTTCTCCGCGTCAAAGTCACGCGCAGGAATACCTACATTCATGGACCAGACCACTTCAGCCTGCCCGATTCCTTGTCGAATCTCAATATCAAACCAGTTATGAATGTGGCGCAGAATAAGAGCGAGATATGCCGCTGCCAGATCAATGGCGCGCGCATCAGGGCACTCAGGCATAGCATCCCATGGCTTTTCCATGAGTCGCACTTTGAGTTCCTGTATCCAACTGCCTGAACCTTGCTCGGATAATCCAAGTGCGCCATGCTTATCGACCCAAAGTCGCGTCGGCGCAAGGTATGGTTGGCCTGCCAGTCCGAGGCCCCGGAAGGGCACCGGCCGGGCTAGGCCCATTTGCAAGAGGCGTATCACAGCCTTGGTTGACGATGTGCCGAAATCGAGCCCCAGGCAGACATAGCGAAGTTCGGGTTTCCGGACTGGCGCCACCCTGTCTGCCGGCCTTGGTGCCGAGTCTCTCCCTGGCTCGCCACCCGTGCCCGCGATCGTGCGCTTCAGCTCGCGCAGCTTGTCCTTCCAGTCCGCCATACGCCCCCCTCAGATCACTTCAATCACTCCCACACAAATTAAATCCTGCTGCGCGCGCACATTGCTGCCGTTGTTGATGCGCAAACGCCGAATTTCCACACGTTCACGCAACTTCGCCATGCGTCCTTCGGTTGCACGCGCGAGGCTGCGGCGTCCCGACATCAATAACCGCTGGCGAATGCCATCCAGCTTTTCCAGTTGCGTCTTCAAATGCCGATCCAGCGCGGCGGTCTGCACGTTGATACGGTCCGCATTTTCGTCTTTCGCGCGCTGCACAAACTCGTTGTAGCGGTCGTTACCGTCGGCATACAGTTCAACAGCACGCTCTGCCGCCTGTTCAAGGACTACGCCCACCCCGCTCCGCGCCTCCACCCACTCCTGGCCGTTGAGCACGCAGCCAACGATCAATTTCTCTGCGTCCTCGTCCGCCAGTGATCCGTCCGCACCGATGCGGGATGCCGCGTAATACAAATGCTCCTTCGATTGCAGCGCATCTATCGACCAGTGCAGCACCACGACTGCATACTGTCCGGCAGGCACCAGCCCTTCCAGCGTGCTGCCGGGCAGCCGCACAGCCACAGCCGGCCAGAACGGCCGTTCGCCCTTTTCCATGCTGGCGCGCAGTGCCGTGCTCACAAACCTCACCAGCGGATGCAATTGGCCCAGCAGTTCCACGCGCCGCAGACCGGCTGACGCCACCTTGTTCTCAAAGCGGCAACGCTGCGCACCGCTCGCGGCCCGGTGCAATGCCGTGAATCGCTGCAGGCGCATGCGCTCGACGAACAGACCCAGATCGGCCTTGGCTGCCGCGGCAAGCTCCACGTCATAAGCCCGATGATGCGGATCGGTCAGCGTGAAGCGCGTGCCCGGATAGTGCTCCATCAGATAATCGACCACATAACCTTCGATATCCTGACCGGTGATCACCCGCTTCAACTCGCGCGCGGCCTTCACCTGATTCAGGATGTAGTCGCCGTAGGCCACCAGATTGGCCGCGTCAGCCTCCAGCTGCTCCTCGTTCAGGCGCACCGTCTCCAGCGCCTGCGCTGCGCGCTCGATCTCGCGCTCTTCCTGCTGCGGCGTCAGCTTCCCCTTCAGCAATTCGAGCGTGAGCTTCTGGATTTCCTTGCCGAGAATTTCCTCCAGCCCGCCCAATGCGCGCTTGAAGATTTCGAGGCGCTCGTAAAGCCGCGCGTAAATGCGGTCATCTATCGTGCCCTTGTAAAACAGGTTCCAGATCGTGATGACCTTCGACTCCTGCCCCAGACGATCCAGACGGCCGATGCGCTGCTCCACGCGCATGGGGTTCCACGGCAGGTCATAGTTGATCATCACCCGGCAGAACTGGAGATCGATACCCTCGCTGCCCACTTCCGACGACAGCAGAATCCTTGGCCCGGCGGGATCGCGGAACTGCTCCAGCACCGCCGCCTTATCCAGCGAGACATCGCCGGAAAGCACCAGCGTGCTTATGCCCAGCTTAAGCAGCCGTTCCGACAGATAGGTCAGCGTGGCGCGGAAATAGGAAAACACCACCACCTTTTCCTGCGGATGCTCGTTCAGGAAGTCCTGGAGTATGTCCTGAAAGCGGTTGAACTTGCTGTCATCGCGCTCAAGCTCGGCAAGGTCAGCCAACTTGCTCACCTCGCGTACGATCTCGCTTACCAATGGCCCTGGACGCTCCTCCTCATCCGTCTCGTAGCCGATATCCTCATACAACTCTTCTTCGTCCGCGCCGCCGCGCGCCAGCCAATGCCGCAGCGCCGCTGGCATCGAGCTCGAAATCTGCCGCTGCGGCATGCAGATCAGAAACGCTTCGATGCCACCGACTTTCTCGCTGTACTTGCGCACTACGTCAGTAACCCCCGCGTAAAAGCGTTCCTCCGCCGGTGTCATCTCAACGGCTTCGGGTGTGGCCTCGCGATGCACGATCCATTCCTGCACCTCGCGTTTGCGCGTGCGCGAGACCACGTGGCCGAGCAGGTTCAGGGTTTCCAGCCGGTACGCCACTTCGGCGCAGGCACGCTGATGCGCCAGGAACCGCGCGTCCTGCAAATCCTCGATTAACGACTGCAACTGCCGGCTTTCCGCCAACAGAAAATGCGCAGACGCCTCGCGCAGCAGATCAAGGATCGCCTCCCGGTCCGGCTTGGCCGCGAGCACCATCTCGCGCGCCTTGACCAGGGGTTCGTTGGCTTCCAGCACCGCATCGAATATCGAGGAGTCGTTGAACGTATCCTCATCCAGCAGGTTGAGCAGGTAGTACAGATCCGTGCTTCGCAGATGCACCGGCGTCGCCGACAGCAGCAGCACATGCTCGGCCACCTCCTTCAACAGACGGCCCAAAGCCGCGGTCATGCTCTCGGGGTTACGCAGGTAGTGCGCTTCATCGATGATCAGCAGATCCAGCAGCGGCTCGCTTTCCGCCTGGCTGCGCAGGAACTGCCCAAGCCGCGTACCGGAGTGCGTGGTCTCCTCTTCGAGATCATCCCATCCGCGGCGCGGGCGCAGGCCCTGCAGACTGCCGATCAACGCAAAGCCGCGGGCACGGCCCTCGGCGGCACCCGTCTGCAACACTTCCAGCGTGCGGCGGGCATCGACAATCTCGGCTTCGACACCAAAGCGTTCGTAGAGCTCGGTTTTCCACTTGCCCTGCAGCACCGCCGGGCACAACACCAGCAGGCGCTGCGCGTCGTAGCGGCTGCGCAGTTCCGTCCACAGCAAGCCCGCCTCGATGGTCTTGCCCAGACCCACTTCGTCCGCGATCAGCAGACCACTCGCGGACGAATTGAGAAACTTCAACACCGGCTTGAACTGATGGGCATAGAAATCGGTGTTGGTGGTCTCCATGCTGTACACCACATTGGCGAGCCGCCCCGACAGTCGCACATGGGTGAGCAATCGGCGCAGCGCCGCCGCGCCCGAGAGCTTGCCGTCACCCAGCATCTCGATCGGGTCCTGCAGATCGGCTGCCTCCGCTTCTAGCTGGTCTTCAGGCACCCAGCTCGGCTGATCCGGAAACTGCACCATCCACAGCCTCAGCGGCCCGCGCTCTCGCGCGCGCACCAGCACGCCGCTACGGCTGGGATCCAGCCGCAGCCGGACGCGATCACCGGGATTCATGATTGCCCACTCGCATCAAAGTCGCCAAGATAAAAATATAAATAAAATCAGATAATTATAAAATACTGCCCGTCGTGGTTAATACCTTCTTTATTACCCTCTTTTCAGGGTATTACCCTTATTGCGCCATCCCGCCATCGCGCTGCGCGCCATACCGGTACGCCGCTGCGCGCCTAACCGCCACTATGCGTTCCTCGATAAGCCAACTCATCACGCGCCCACAAAATTTTGGGCTTTGATGTATTGCCTTCACACCACCGCTGGAATTGCGTATCCCGTTGGGATTTAGATAGATGCGTGACATGCACCCAACTCAAGTCATCCGTTCTGTACACGGTTTCCTTGATCGAGGTCAGTTGTCCGTATAACCCGCCGAACACGTTCTTGTATAAATCAATCTCCGTTTTTCCGACTCCCAGCAATATGAAACTTTGCCCCGGCTTTGCGACCGATAAGTGCTTGCGTGCACACCGCCTCATGATCTCGCTGACTTTGCCGCCTGATGTGTTGTCTGCGGCAAGTATGTCGTTGAGTTTGTAGGAATATTTATTCTCCCCGACTTTAACGCTGATGGAGCATTTGATCAGCGATCCCGATTGAAATCGCTTTTCAGAGCTTTCAAACAAATTGTCAATTCGCTCCTGTTCCGGCAACACTCTTAATGCACGCAACAGTATCCCCAACCTATCTCTCATACCCTTAAAAGGAATGGCCTCAAACGGCAATCGCCCCGCCTTGGCTTCAGTCATGGCCTTGTTCTGGGTATCCCCCTTCGAGAAACCCAGCAGTCTGTATTGGGGATCAGTTGCGCCCCAGTTTGCCGGATTGTTGATCAAACGCACCGCCTCGCCTTCTCCCCACCGCTCGAAGCCGCTTTGATAATCGTGCCTGGAGAAAAGGTTCTTGCATTCGGAACAATTAATACAACCATGAGATGGATTCACTGGCGTTGATCTCTTTTTGCTTATTGAGGAATGGTTTTAGCTGCCAAACGATCCGACGCCTCCAGCACGAGGCGGCGGGTGCGGTATTCTCCGAATTCATTGATCTCGTTGTTCTTAAGCACGCGGAAGGTTTCGGACGGATAGTCCGGCCCCATCACGTCAGCGGGGTCAAGGATATAGCGCAGTTCGTCGCGCGTGAGGCCGTAGAGCCGCGCGTAGTAAGCGTCGAGTTCGGCGCGCAGCAATGCACGGCGTTCGGGATCAAAAGCAAAAGGCGGGCCGTCGTAGCCCAGATCCTCAGCCCAAGGTTTCATATCATGAGCGGTATATGTCAATTCGAGTACACGTGGGACAATAAAACTGAGATCAATCTCCGAATACCTTTCTGGCGGTAATAGCGGAAGCTGCTTGGCTATGAAGAAGTTGAGATGGTTTCCTCCAACTTTATGTCGGGTTACAAAATCGAGAGCAATTGAGCAAAAATTACCAAGAAACGCTGCAAACAATCTTGAGTGGATCGATTCACTTAACAACATGATTGGAAGGTTGTTTCCAACCCCGGATCTTGGGAGAACTGATGCGATAGCAGTCCTAAGCACATGGGCGCTCGTGACGTCCCTAAACCCCATAAACCAATACGGCGTAGCCTGTTCCAGGCATTGCTCGGCAAATGCCAGTGCGCCGTCGTGCGTCGCAAGCCCTTCGCTGGGCGAGGTGACGGAGAAACGGCTGCCCATATCGAGATAAGCGCCGACAGTAGCGACATCGGCTGCATACCACGCCATGCTTTCCCGTCCGTTAGCCTTGATTCTGTCGACCGGTTCCGCTGGCAGGTAGTCAGTACCCAGCGGCTTGAGGCACGCCGGGTTGTTGCCGCACAGCCCAAGTTGGGTGGGCGCCAGCGCGCGTGCAAACGGATGGCGCTTGGAGAACGCTACCCACTGCGGGTAAAGATCTGCCAGTGCCTGCTCCGGCGCCGTCAATCCCTGTTCCCGCAGCCAGTTCGCAAACAACAAATGCGCCACGCCAAGCACGATGGCAGGCTTGTCGTTCGCACGCAGCGCACCCAGCAACCCTTTTGGCAATGCCGCCGTGCGCAGATAGACTTCGCGCGCATCCACCCAGTAACGCGGCTCTACCGCGAACCCGGGGCTGCGCTTCTCCTCCAGAGTCACGTCTCTTGAGTCTTCCGCGCCCGCGTCATAAGAGGCCCAGCGATGATCGAACTGATGGATCATCTTCGCTTCGTACAGCGGCAGCCGATCGGGGGCGGCTTCATTCCGGAACAGGCCACTGTCGTTGGACATGTGAAACATCGTCATAAAGCGGATGCCCCACGGATTGATTTCGGGCTGTTTTTCTTCCGCTTCGCGGATCAAAACCGGCACGCACTCATAGATTTTTCGAGTCAGTTCTGCATCCCGCCGCGAGCGAAAAACCGGGCAAGTGCGCGTGTTGGGGTTAATGAGACGATAGTCGCGCGGGGACAGCGTGAACTGCCGCTCGGTGTCATAAATATGCTCGACCCGGCGCGCGAAGAATACGAAACGCGCATCGCGGTTCGGGTTTGCGCCACCGAGCACCAATAAGCAGAACCGATAGGAATGGTGGACCGACGGAAAAATGAATTCCTCGTTTTCGAACGCAAGCAGAGTGACCAGTGATCCGTGTTGCGAAACAGCAGCAAAAAACAGTTTTGTTGAGTCGTCGGTGGCGATTCCCGTCGGAACGATAAGACCAGCGCGACCCGCTGCGCTGATCAACTGATAGAACGTCTCCGCAAACAACGCATAGGTATTCACGTCCCCCACGCCGGTCAGCGGATAGCGCCCCGAGTCATGTGCATACAGACTCGCGGCCTCGGCCAGGCGCCTGGCCATCAGGAACGAGGCATGGAGCGCGCGCTCTGCGCCATCGCCCTTTGCGAGTTTGTCGATCAGCTTGCCGCGCTCGGACTTGTTGCGCGCGTTGGCGATGTCTGGGCTGCGCGCCGCAAAAAACTCCTCTTCCTGCAGCTTGACGCGCTCCCACGGCGGATTGCCCAGCAGCACGTCAAAGCCGCCCTGCTCGAACACGCCAGCAAATTCGAGCTTCCAGTGCAGGGCCTGCGCCTTGCGCGCATAGGTTTGCGCGGCTTCCAGCACGCCCGCGCGCGGCGGCACATCGCGCAGCAGGCGGTGCAGATCCTCGGTGGTGGGCACGACGGCCTCAAGTTCTTTGCTCTTGGGCATGAAAAACGCCGCCACAAACGCATCCGCCATGCGCCGCGCCTTGCCGGCCTCGGCTGTATCACGGGCGCGCTCAAAGGCCGCGCGCTTGGCCTCAATATCCGCAAGGCTGTCGTCCGGCATGGCGTCGAGCGTGCGCCCGCTGCTGACCTCGTATAGCGCAAGCTCCTGCATCACGCCATGGCGCTCTTTTTCCTTGGCCAGCACTTTGCGGGCTGCAGCGTTTTGTTTGGCAAGCGCCTTCGCTATATCCTTGTCGTCGCCCGACAGGGCCTTGTAGGCTTCGGCAGGAATGCCATCGTCCATCACCCTGGGGTCGAGCACGCCAATTAGCGCATCACCGCAGCGCAGGTGGTGATCCAGAAATCCCAACGGCCGCTCGGGCATGTAGCTTTCCAGCCACAGCGCGGTGCGCGCCAGCTCCAGCGCCAGCGGGTTGCGGTCCACGCCGTAGATGCAGTGCGTGACCACGTCGCGTAGCGCGATGCGATAGTCCTGCGGCGTCGGCTCGGCTTCGGTGGCGCGGACCTTGGCGAGGTTTTCAGCAAGCCGGCGCGCCGCGGCCAGCAGAAAGTGTCCCGAGCCGCAGGCGGGATCGATCACCTTGATCGCCAGCAGCGCGGCGGCGGGGTCATCCGCGCTACGCAGGCGCTCGGCAATCACCGGCTCCAGCGCGCTTTTGATGAGCTGCTGCACCAGGCTGTCGGGCGTGTAATACGAGCCGGTGAGCTTGCGCGCATTGCCGGCGACCGCGCCCTCGCCGGCCGGCGCATCGTCGCCGACGAAGCGAAAGCGCCACGGCCGCGAGGAAGTATTGATCTCGGGCACGAGTTCGAGCAGGGCTTCGTAGATGCTGCCCAGTTCCTCCGGCCCCATGTCGCGGTAGTTGACGCGCGACAGCACGCCGTCTTCGGCAAAGAACGCGAGGCGGCGCACGGCTTCGAGCAGCGCGTGGTTGGGCAGTTCCGCGGCGTCGAGATCGGCGCATTGGCCGCCCACAAACAGCCCGCCCAGCCCCGGCAGTGCCAGCGCCGGCTGGCCGGCGGCCAGCCCGCCGAACGCGATGGTCAGCGCCTGCCACAGATCGCCGTAACGGTCGAAGCGCCGGCGGCGCAGCGCCAGCGCGCGCAGATGGGCGAGGCTGTAGCCCTCGCGGTAACGCTCGACCGCCGCGGCATCGGCGTCGGGCGGATGCGCCAGGCCGCGCTCTTCGATGGTGAACAGAAACAGCAGCCGGTAGATGAGGCGCAGCAACTGCTGATAAAAACCATCGGCGGTGAGCTCGCCCTTGTCGATGCGCTCGCGCAGCGCGGTGTTGGCGGGATCGGACACAAAGCCCGTGCCCAGCGCGCGCAAGGCATCGGCGACGCCAAAGCGCAGCTTTTCGCGGGCGCGCGTTCCTTCCTGCTGCGCGGCGGCGCGCCAGCGCTCAAGCACGCAATCGGACGCCGCGGCACCGGCTGCGCCAAAGCGGCTGGCGTGGCACAACAGCCACAGCACCACGAAATCGGGATACAGGCGCTCGGTGAAAATGCGCTCCAGATCAAACTCGATATACGCCGGCCGCGTGAGGCTGGGATTGTCGCGCGCAAGGCGCAGCGCGCCGCCGTTGGACACCAGCGCCCACAGCGTGCCGCTGCCGGCATTGAGGTACTCTTGCGCCAGCAGGAAGGGAGAGCGCCGCCGGTGGTCGTCGCCATAGCGCTCGCTGGGTGCGTCGAGCGCCTCGTTCCATGCCGCCAGCACCAGCGGCACGCGGCCGCCTCCTGCGGCGTGGCCGACCGGAAAACTGCGGCCGCCTTCGCTTACCGTGCCGATTTCAGCAATATCAATAAAATCAAATACTTGTTTTAACAGCGGCAGCAAAAACGCGTCATGCGTGGCGCGGCGCGCGTCTTTGCTCTTGCGTTCGCGGATCGCCACGAAGTCCTGCCACAAGCCTTCGGCGATGCGGAAGTAGCGGCCGATCTCGTCGCGGATGCGCAGCTTTTTCGGCACGCGATAGTCGGCCTCGCTTTGCTCCGGCGCTGCGAGATGCGCGATGCGCGCCAGGAAATCGCCCGGCACCAACCCGCCTTCGATGCGGATCGCCGGAAAATCCAGCTCGGTGGTGCGGCGGCGGGCCATGTCAGCCGCCCTGCGCCGGAACCAGCACGTAAAGCCCGATGACATCCACCGGCAGATTGGGCTTCACCGCGAAGCTGCCGGTGGCGCCGCTCGCCTCGCGCACGCGGCGATGGTCTTCGAGCAGCGTGGCTGCGCGCGATTGGGCGGCCGCCTCGATCATGGGCTGCCACGCGGGCAATGCCTCCAGCGCATCGCGAATGTGGCGCTCGCGCAGCGCGCCAGGCATGTTGCGCGCGGGTTCGGCGTCGAGCAGCGCACGCGCGGCGTCCGTCGCCAGCAGTTGCGGCTGGTCGCCTGCCTGCACCGCCAGCGTCACGGATTCCTCGCACAGGTGCAGGCGCTCTTCGCGGCGCACGGTCACAGTGAGCTGATGGCGCACACGCAGCAGCAGCACCGTGGTGCGGACTTTGACGGCAGCAGTGAAAATGGCGCCCGAGCGCGCCACCAGGTCGTCGGCATCCCCGGCGAGCGCATGCTCGATCAGATAATCCGCCAGCCCCGCCACCAGCGGATGCGTGCGGTGCACGAACAGCGCATCGTTCTCGGGCGGAAACCGGAAACTGATGCCGACGGTGCCGGACAGGCCTTCCGCGTGCAGGCGCTCGCGCACCGCAGCGGGCACATGCTCCACCAACAGGCGCTGTTGTCGATGCGCCGGGTCGAGCGGCGCGTTGAGCTTGACCAGCGCGCGGTTCACGAAGCGCTCGACATCGTCGTGGCTGCCGAGCGCGTCGAGTGTCTTTTTCCATTCGGGCAGCACGTCCTCGGGCTTGAGACGCCGCTGCGCAAAGATGGTGCGGTTGCGCGCGGCCTTTTCGCGCGCACTCTGCCATACGACCTCGGCTCGCTCGACCGCCTCTCCGAAGTCAAGCAGCTTCTGCCCGGATTCAATGGTGCCCTTGCGCATGAGCACCGCGTTCATCAGCGCTTCCGTCAACTGACCGTCATCTTCGGGCACGGGCACCAGCACGCCCAGTTCTTTTCGTATGCTCTCGGCCTTTCTCAGGATGACCTGCAGCACGGCGCCATCGACCGGGTTGTCCGCGCCGTAGAGCATCGTGGCTCGCACTTCCTTCGCAGTCTGGCCGAAGCGATCGACACGCCCTTCGCGCTGCTCATGGCGCGTGGGATTCCACGACAGGTCGTAATGCACAATGGCGTCAAACAGGCTCTGAAGGTTGATGCCCTCGGACAGGCAATCGGTGGCCACCAAAATGCGCTTGTCGTGCTCGCGCAGTTCGCCTACCGCCTCCTCGCGCTCGCCCGGCGCAAGCTCGCCGGTGACGGCTATCACGCGGTGTTTCACAAACTTAGCGTTCAAATGCCCGGCCACGTAGTGCGCGGTGGCAATGTAGCGACAAAACACCACTGGCCGGAATCCGGCACTGAGCAGCTCTTCAAGATGCTGCGACAGCATCGCGAGCTTGGGATCGTTCTTCTCGCCGACCAGGCCTTCGGCCGCCTCGATCAGCGTCTCGAGGCGCTTGGTGTCTTCCACGCGGGCGCCAGGCTCGATGTCGTCTTCGGACAATGCTCCCTCTACGCCGTCGAGCACGCGCTCACGGCCCAGCGTTTCGAGTTCCAATTCTGAAAGCGCTTCATTCGCGCCCTCCCGCTTAAGGGGATTTTCCAGCCGCGTGCGCAATGCCATGACTGCTGCTGCAGGCGACGACGACACACAACGCAGCAGGGCGAGCGCAGCCCACCAACTCATGCGCTGGCGCTGGCGCGTCTCGCTCGCGGAACGCGACACCAGCTCGCGTGCATAGGTGAGCACATCCTCGAACAGCTTGCCCCACTTGCCGGTCAGGCGATAGATGATCTCGGCAGTGCGACGGTCAGGAAAGCCCCTGGCCTCCTGCCATTCGTCAATGTCCTTTCTGCGTCTTTGAACGAAGTGCTGCGCCAGCCGCTCGCGCAGCGGGTGGCGCTCATCCTGCGGCAGATCTTTGATACCGACAAAGTCCGAATGCAGCAAACCTAGTAGGTTATAGAACGCCTCATCATCGCCGCTGTGCGGCGTAGCCGTCAGCAGGATCATGTGGCGCGCGGCGTTCTCGGCCAAACCTTTAAGCAGCCGGAAACGCTGATGGCGTACCTGCGCCCCCTGTGCGCAGGTGTGAGCCTCGTCCACGATCACGCACTCCGGACAGGCGCGCTGAAATTCGTCTCGCCGCCGGTCCGATTTGATGTAGTCCAGACTCACCACAGTGTACGGATACGCGTCAAAAATCGAAGTGTTCGCAGGCAAGCCGCGCTCCAGCCGCCCTGCCGTGGACGTATGCACCTTTTCGGCCCGGATATGGAACTTGCTTGCAAGCTCGTCCTGCCACTGATCGCACAGATGCGGCGGACACAGCACCGCAAGCCGGCTGATTTCGCCGCGGTCCAGCAACTCGCGCGCGATCAGCCCCGCTTCGATGGTCTTGCCGATACCCACGTCATCGGCAACCAGCAGACGCACGGTCGGGAGCTTGAGCGCCATCAGCAGCGGAACGAGCTGGTAGGCCCGCGGCTCGAATGCGATGTTGCCAAAGCTCCTAAACGGCCCTGCGCCGTTGCGCAGCTTCAGCAGTAGCGCGTCGCGCAACAGCAGGCCGGCAGACTGGTTGCCCAGCGCGCTGGGTTGCGGCAGAGGAAAGCTCGCGTGCGCGACCGGACGACGTTCGAGCGGCAGGTAGAGGACTGTCGCGTCTTCTTCGGCGCTACCGAGCGGCCGCAAGTGCAGCGTATCAGCAGTCGATTGCGGCAAAACAATCCACTCGCGCCCGCGCGCGGAAACGAGGCTGCCGGGTTGATAGCGCAACACGGCGCTCATGGCTTGCCGCCATGAGGAGCGCCGAAGAGATCGCGGTGAGCAGCGAAGCCTGCATCCCACGCTTCATGGTCGTCCGCGAAGCGCACGACCATGAATCCCACATCCGTGAGCTTGCGATCGATGGCCGCGTGGTTGCCGGCGGCACCAAGCATGACCGCCGCCTGCCATTCCGCATAATAGAAGTCTATCTCCACCCCGGCCTGGGCGACCTTAAATCCCACCTGATCGGGTTCACGCAACCCGCGGGCCCGCACGGCCTGCAACCAGCGCTGGCGCGGCACGTTGAGCAGATCCGCCGCACCCTTGGCGGGGCTCGCCTCGCCAAGTACCAATTCGGCCCGCGTCAACCGGCACAACAGTTTCACCACGTCCTTGTCCTGGCGATCGATCAGCTCGTGATCGGGCTGGTTGTAATAAGACAGCAGGCAGCGGTAGCAGCCGGCTTCGCACACGGGTTTGCCATCGCGATCCCGGATCTGGTCGAGTGATGACGCATCCCATATGGTTGATCCTTCCGGACGCCGGTAATGCATGATCTCCAGCGCATGTGCCGCGACCACGTGCAATGCATTGGCCTCACTGGCAAGTCGGGTAAGCGCGCCCGCACCACCTTCGGATGCTTCGTAAAGCAGGATGGCCTTTCGTTCGCTCGCCCGCGGCAATGGTTCAGCAATCAGCTCGCTTTCTTCGAGCTGGAAAGCGGCCTCGATTCCGCGCTTCAGTGCGAACTGCAGGGCAATGATGGTTTTCTCGGAAAGCGGCTCCACCGGTCTTACGATCAACACGTTGCGTCGGTCCTCGACGTAGGGCACGATGCGTTGAGCCGGCGTGCGGTCCTGGACGTTGTTCTGCTCGGCATCTTCTGCGCCGTCATCCTCGCTGGCACGCCAATGGCCGCTGACCGGGTGAATGTTGAATCCGAGCAGGCTTTTGTTCTTGCGCCGTCGCCAGCCGAGATTCATGCGCCAGACGGTGGCAGCGGGGCCATACTGCAGCTCGATCAGCCGGTTGCTGCCTTCGTTCACCGTCGCAATGGAGCGTTGCAGGCGGTTCTCCTTGATGGCGAATTGCAGGGTGGTCTGGGTTTCGTAACCCTGTCGCGTGCGCTCTTCCTCATTGGCGCTGATACGGTCAGCGCGACGCGTACTCACGTTCTCGATGCGGTACAGCTCGCGCACCTCCGGCGCTGCGGCAAGCAGGGTGTCGCACGCAACACAGCGGTCTGCCCCGGCCTGTTCCTGGAAATGGCCATAGCCGCATTCAGGACAGATTCGCGCGTGCGTGGTCGCCAGCCGCGCGCCGGTCGTCACCTGATCATCTGCGCTGATATTAAGTATTGCGCGCACCACCTTGAAGCGGCTGCCTTCATGATAGATGAAACTGTAAGGGCCAAACTCCGACAAAGCGAGAAACCGCGGTCGCGTGAGAAAACTTTCCTTACCGCCACTACGGCGTCGAGCGGGCACGTAGGCCATGAGCGGCAGGCGCGGAAAGTTGTATCCAGGGAGAAAACCCTGGCTTGCAAGGTAACGATAGGTGTAGAAATCTGAATTGAAGGTGCGCCCCTCGTCCAGCAGCAGCTCGCGCTGTCGAAATGCCTCGGTGTAGCGCTGCATTGCTTCTTTACGCTCCCGTTCTGGGGTCGCATGGTTGTTGGCAATCTTGTGGTTCAATTCCATCTGCAGGGATGTCGCGCGATAAAGCTGCCGCCAGCGATCGAGTGCCTTGCCGAAGCTGCGAAAGGCATTATCGACTACGCCATCGAGCCACCCCTGCACGTACCACGGGGCATTGCGCGCGTTCAGGGTTTTCGTCAGCATGTCCATCACGCGATCAGCGCGGCGCCTTGCCTCTGTTATTATCTCGGGTCGATTCATGGCCTGAGCCAGCGCCGGCAGCACCGGGAATTCCTTTTGCGCAAGGTCAATTATCGACTTGATGCTGTCCCCCAGCTCGGCACCTGTCGTGGCAAGCCAGATGGCCTGGATGTGGCTTTCGATCAGGTCGCGGTTTGCGAGATCGAGCGTCGGCGGATTGACCTGCCCATAGGCCATGCGCGCGGGATCCTGGAAGAAATACTGGTCGTGCGGGCTTTGTGAAGCACAGTAGGTAATCACCAGGGCAGGCTGTCCTGCACGCCCTGCCCGACCGCTACGCTGCGCGTAGTTGGCCGGTGTCGGAGGCGTATTGCGGAGAAAAACCGTATTGAGCGCAGATATATCGACGCCCAGTTCCATGGTGGGGGAGCAGAAAAGCAAGGGCAACCGTTCGAGATTCGGTATTCGCTCCCGATCGGATTCCTCGAAGCGGAAACGCGCCTCGCGCTCGATGCGGTCGTTTTGCTCGACTTGGGCTGTGTGCTCTCTCGCTTCGAAATCGAAGAACGGGTGCACGTCCGATGCGAGCGCTTCTGATATGTTGCGGTAAAGGGCGCGGAAGAAGCGGTTCATCGCCGCAGGGTGCCCCCCGCTTTCGTCGATGACCTTATTCCGCCACACGAGAGCAGCGCCATTGACTTGGTAGCCCATCAGGCCAAACTCGGTCTCCTCGGCCGACACCATCCCATAGGCCTTTGCAACAGACAGCAATGCTTCCACCAGCTGTTGGTGGCTCGCTTCGTCGATACGGGTAAAGTTCGGATTATTCTCGCCCCACAGGGAACGCCTCCTGATCTGGCCACCCAGCCGGGATCGGCTCCCGCCGGGCACCAGGTTCGCGGCTTCTCGGCTGCGGGCATTCGATGGCAAACGTCGCGTGACAAAAATGCGCGAAGATTCGGGTAATTCCGTATCTTCAGCGAATCCCCAGGGTTCGCGCAGGCTGTTGAAGCTCTGCGTTTTCAACTGCTCGAGTTTGTAGCGGTCAAGATACTGGCTCTTGATGCATAAACCCTGCCGCATTTCGTCTAATACAGTCCGCAGTACTTTTGCACGAACTTCTGAGCTCGACTCCTTGAGGAGCCGGGGAGCCGTCGCCCACAATTCCTCGTCTCGCGCTGCCTCATCAATATCCAGATAGTCAATCTCAACGAGACGCAGTTGGTCCAGGTTGGGGTTGTTGAAGCGCCATCCCCGACGCAAGTCGTAGAACACCCGGTAGCCCAGCATGTCTCGCATCGTGTCTTGCACTTGCCGACGGCCTGCGCCGCGAATGTCCGGGTCCTGCATGTACTCGGCGCGCACGCCACGGTCGTCACGCCCAAAACCTAGCGCGTCAAACACCGCCGAAGCTATGTCTTTCTCGCTCAACGCGTTACCAGGCACGCGCGACACCGCTGCCAGCAGCGCGGAACGCAGGAGCAGCACGTTTATGAAGTCGTTGAAATGCCCCGACTGCAGTGCCGCGTCCTGTCGGTTGTCGCTGAAGCTGAGAATCTTTCGTGCTTTCTCAGGAAGGTTGACCTCCGGGCTATGCAGGTAGCGAAGAGCCGAAAGCGTCAGCATGGTAGTGGCAGAACTGCGTCCCTCCCCGCTCAAGGAAGTCAATCTCAGCGCGTCTTTTCCTGCCGCGGTGTAGCTCTGCCCGCATTGCAGGCAAAACCGAAAACTTCCAGGAACATACCATCCGGGCAGTGGAACGCCCTCGCCAACCAGACCATCGCCACCCACTTTGATTCGCTGCGGAACATACGCCCGCATGCTGGCCTTCAGTTTTGCTTCCTTCCCGGAATAGTCGATCCAGGTTTCCGGGTAATTATCCAGCTCGTTACTCCAGACTCCTGTCACATCCGGCATGAAAAAACCGTTCTCGCCAGCCTCATCGCTTATAAAACGATCGTCGATGTCACGTGCCGAAAACCGGATTTGACTACCTTCTGACTTGCGCCACACGGGCATATATTCCTGCCCGCACTCGCGGCAGAAGTGCGTGTGATACAGCGGGCGCGTTCTGTCTCCGGGCACGAATTGCTGACCGTCAAGCGTGAGATACCTTGTGCCGGCCGCTTCGAGGGAGCTGAATACGCGGCCGGCACCAGAGATGAACTGGTGCAGTCTGAACGCAAAAATGCCCCTTTCATAACCATGCATCAGAAGATCTGCAAGAAACATGTCACACGCATGTTCGTCGAGTCCGCTATCCGAAGCGAGGCGCTTGGCCGCATCCGCAATGGTGATGGGCTTAGCGCGGACCCACTTGCTGTCGACTTCGCTCCATTGCAGGCCGAGCATCAATTCGATCCAGACCGATACGGGGTGCCTGCGCAAATCCGAATCGGAGATATCTTTGTTCAGTCCGGCTGTTATCGCCTCCGCAAGCTTAGGTTTAATCGCTTCCAGGTTCAGGTCGTCTGGCGTAACTCTGCGCAGGGTTTCTGTAATTACGCTTGAGGGCCTGACGTCAGATCCAAAAACCCGCGACGCGACATCAGCCACAACCTCGTTCAACTTGCGGCTACCGTCTGCTGTGCCCATGGTTGCCGAAGTGCCAATACAGATCAGTTCATCGGCAAGCGCTTCACGCACCCGACGGACTAGCATCGCCACATCAGCACCCTGCCGACCACGATAAGTATGCAATTCATCAAGCACCAGAAACTTCATACCTTTGGCATTGGCCATCACAGCGCGGTCGTTTGCGTTTTGCCGCGTCATGAGCAACTCCAACATCATGAAGTTGGTCAGCAGAATGTCTGGTGGATTGCTCGCGAGCCTGGCACGTTCTGCCGCGTCCTCCTGCCCCGTATACCTGCCATACGTGAAGGGCAACACGGTTTCAGGGTAATCGACCAGAAACTTTCGAAGTTCCTCGACCTGGCTGTTGGCGAGCGCGTTCATTGGATAGATTACGATCGCACGCGTGCGCGGCGTGGGATCCTTTTGCTTCTCCCCGAGAATGAAATCTATCATCGGGATGAAATAGCTCAGTGACTTGCCAGAGCCCGTGCCAGTCGTCAGAACGTAGCTCTCGCTCCTCTTGGCGAAGGCAAGCGCCTCCTGCTGGTGGCGATGCAGCCGGATTGAAGAACCTCCGCCCACCGCATTCTTTCCTGCCCTGAAAATGCGGCCGCATTCGGGATGCAGTTCTCCAGATTTCGACAGCTCCTCGATGGTATTGCCCGGCTGAAAGGTGGGGTTAATCTGGACAAGTGGGGCAGGCCAGTAGCGCCCCGAATCATATTCGTGATCCAGGAACTCGCGAATGTCACCTGCCCGCACGCGTGTGAAGCTGCGCGCAAATTCGGCGTATTCACGGATCAATCGATTTCGAAATTCGAAGACGTTCATGCCATTGTTATTTATTCTAGTTTGAAATAAAGGCTCTTCAGGCGGATCAAAGTAGGCAGGGCAAGGCAAAGACAATCTAAGCAGTCCATAATACGGAATTACATGTCACGCTCCGCCGGTCCTACTGAGTGATTATCGTTTTTGTCCATATTCAAACCCAGATACACGCATCGCACAAGTACCGGACTCGCGGATTTCATCAACCAGGCACAAACAGCGCTAAAAGAACTCCTTTTACATTGTCTGCATACTCCTTTGCCGTCAGGCGTATCGACTCATCAGGAAAATTAGAAGCATGATCATCACGAATCCACATGCCATGCCATAAAGAATCCATTTGAACATTTTCCAGAACATGTCATGTCTCCTGCATCTCAACAAGACGCCAAATCCCAGCAGTGCCTCATTTGCGCCAGATGCGCTTATATCGATGCCCGACCGTCATGACGGTGCCATCACCGGATATGACGGCATAGGCGTCGAGACGCCGCCCGAGACTTCGCACAGGGGCCATGCCCCGCTCCCGGACAAGACGCCGGCGCGCCGCCTTGTCGAGATAGACGATCATGCCGCCATGGTGGTCGTGCTCCACTCTGCCGTATTCAAGCAGGCATTCGAGTGTTGCGCTGGGGATCCCGCGTTGCTGCATGCGCACACGGGCATGGTTGGAGAGGCCGGCGATCTGCATGGCCGCTACTCACACTGCCCGCCTGCTGCGGCGCAGGAAAGCCGGCACTTCGAAGTCGATGCCGCCGCCTCGGCCTATCGGACCACCCAGTTTTTCTTCTATGTGAAATGCACAAAGATGCACGACGCGATCCTCGGCGAACAGCGCGCCGCCAGCAACGGTATCGCTCTCGATGCGAATGTCTTCGCCCTCGGCGAGAGCGGGAAAGCGTTGCACGGATGCCGTCTTGATGTCTTCCAAGAACCGGTACACCGATTCCTCTACTGCCGGCTTTGCGTCGGATTGCGGGCTCTCAATCGCGTCCATCGCGTAGCTGCGCAGCAGTTTTGCCATGAACTTGCGAAAGGTTGCATCGGAATCGAATAATTCCGCGCCCGTCACCCGTCCGTTGATGGCGAATACCGCGCCCGCCTGACCCGGCAACGGCTTAAATGCCATGACATAGTGGTCGATGCTTGCGCTCTGGCTCTCGTAGATGTCGCCCATCGCCTCTGTGGAAGAATCGACCCGCAGGAACGCTGCCTTGGCACTGATGTCGCTCCAGATTTCGGCCTGGTTGGCGTAGCGGCTACCGCTGGCACGCAGCGAAGCATTGACCTGCTGCGCCTTCTTGGCGCGCGCCCTGGAGAACAGCGCACGGTCGGCACTGGCAAAATGGCGTGACTTGTACGCCCAACGGCCCTGCTCAACACAGGACACCGGAATTACCACCTTGCGCATGCCGCCGACCAGCAGGGTCATGTTGAGGATGCGGTTCTGGCGTGCGCCAACAAGTTCTTCGCCATCAACCAGCAGCACTTTTTCTTCCCCGTCATTAACAAACAAAAGCTCGGGTACGCTGCCGGATTCCGAAACTTCCGTGACGTGGGCAACCTTGCGCTCAAGTGCTTCATCCAGCAGCAGATAGCCCGGGGCATTCTTGTTCAACGCAAGCAACGGGAAAAGCGTGAGATTCTGAAATTGCAGGGGATTTCCCAGTTTGATCCTGGACAGCAATTCGGCGACAGGCTGCATGGCGGCTCTCTCCTCGCGACCCGCAAGTGGGTCTGTGCGCACATGGTAGGCAGCTCACTGGCTCACGAAATGAGCCCTAGCATATCGACCACCCTGATATCCGCGCCGGCCAGCACCCCGCTCAGGCTTTTGGCAGCTTATATCTATAGGCTCATCCTGTGAGCCCATTCCTGCACTACCTTATTACCCATGCATAAATCGTTACGTTTGGAAGCCCTATTGGAAGCCCTTGACTTTGAATTCCTTGATACTTGGACAAACTATGATGCCCTTGCCATGGAATGATTTACTGCCCGAATGGGAACAATCATGCGCGCGGCGCATGGGAAAGATACTCGCTCTCAACCACATCGAGTTCGATGCCAAGAAACGAAAATTCATGATCGCCCACGTTGTTTCGCACGGCGCACCTCCCCTCAAGACCCGAGAAGGCAAACCTGTGCGTATCGTTGCCTTGACCTTTAAGTATCGGTCACCTCCCAGAAAAGCATTGCATTAGAAGTCGCACCCTGAGGAAGACCGACTTCAAGTGAATTAAATTTTCCGTCTCACGGCAATGGTGCTTGCGGCGACTCCCATGCTGCGACGATAGGCCCATTCAATCAGCTCAGGATTACGCGCAGCTGGGGTACAAAGCCGGTGGGGATCCGGTCGTATGCCCACCCGCCCAAGATCAAGCCTGTCGGCGTCCCAGCAGGTCTGCACCGTCAGGTCGGCTTCAATCAGTCCGTCGCTGTGCCCACGACAGGCAGCGGCGAGAAGCGAGAATCCTGCATCATCAATATCGAAACATCGACCACGCAATTCGACCGCGTAATCGGCAGCGAGGTGGCCGTGACCGTAGTCAGTGCCGTCGTGTAGACGGCGCGAGTCGTGCAGGAACGCGAAGAGCGTAATGACGTCTGTTCGCGCGCCAGTGCACTCGGCGAGGCGCAAGCCGTTGTCTAGCACACGAGCCCAGTGTGGCGCACCGTGGATGCCATGCCAGTCCAGCCTGAACTGGGCGCGGACGTACCGAATCAGTTCCCTGGTGACCACGGGTCAGCTCTGCCAAACGGCGTAACCGCACCTGCGCAGGCGGCGAGCCAATCGCTCCTCTGGGGTACGGGAGGTCATGCCGACGTATACGCTCGGCTTGCGCGGGTCATGCTGCGGGTTCTTATCACTGGACGCCTTCTTCAGTAACACTTCCGGCCAAAGGCGGATCACATAGATATTGAATCGCTCGCGTTGAACTCGGCCGTTATGCGTCTCACTCATAGATACGCCCCGCCGCGCTCAGGATGTCCTGACAGCGCTTACGCAATTGTGGCGGGCCAAGCACCTCAACTTCCGGACCGTGGCGTAGTATGTCGCCCAGCAACTCCCGGTCGTCGTTGTAGGGAAATTCCAGCACATATCTTCCGTCCGGATCAAAGCTCGTGCGCTGTTTCGGATGCCACTCCTCGTTGGCCACCCAGCGCGCACGGGCAGGCGTGAAACGCAGCTTTGCCCAGGCCCTGGCCTTGCCCGAAAAAATTCCGTAACTCTCACCCAGAACTTCGTCAAGCCGGCTGTCGGCGATTTCACGCGCAGGCGAGTCAAGAATTTCGGCGCCCCGGATCCCGTCAACAGCAAAACTGCGCAGGTCATCTCGCAAATGACACCAGCCATCGAGGTACCAGTTCTCGCGGTAACACACGAGCCGCTGAGGCGAAACACTTCTCTTGGTGGTCTCGTCGCTCGCGCGGGAGTAGTACGCAATCCGGAGCTGCCGGCGGTTGAGCAGTGCATTGGCGGCGATCTCAAAAAACTTTGGCTGCGGTGCCCGCCTTCCAAGGTGCAATATGCGCACACGACGCTGAATTTCACTGAACGAGTGATCCGCACTCTCCAACAGGGATCGCAGGCGCTCTTTCAGGGGCTCTACATGACGCTGCAACAGGCCAGGCTGGAGCTTTTCCAGCAGGTGCTGCATTGTCAGCAGCGCCGCCGCTTCTGAAGCATTGAACCACAGTCCCGGAAATTCCACGCGTTGCGGCTCTCCCAGCTTGCCCCCGATGCGATAGCCGTTGGCATCGCGATCGTAGACGATGGGAGTTTTCATGCGGCTGCGCAAATACTCGAGGTCGCGCTTCAGCGTGGCGGGCGACACCTCAAGCTCGTCGCGAAGCTCCCGGAAGGAAACCAGGCGTCGCGCCGCAATCAATTGTTCGATCTTGAAGATACGCTCGGTCTTGTTCATCGCCCCTCCCCTCAAAGCACTCCCGGGACACCCAACAGCTGCCCTCAATATAAGCACTTTAGCACCAGGGGTGGCTCAATTGCTGAGCCTGTCAGGTGTGATACTTTCGTAATAATTCCACCACGCTCCGACTTTGCGCCATAGTATCCATTGCGCCACGCCCAGAGCATGGTCGGCAATCAGGCTGAGGCTACTGATATGAATCGAAGATCTTTCCTTGCGGGCGTTTTGTCGTCCCCTATTTTTGCGCCGATCTTCAGGGTCAGCGCCTCCACGGATGCTCTGGCACCAGCAGAAGATCACCCTGTCACTCCGCCGACCAGCTACGGGGATTCCAATACACGTCTGGCGCTTAAGATCAGTACCACGGGGTACGACCCGCAGTTCGGGCATTACATTTTCGAGATCGCCGGTCTCAAAATCGATGATGGCCAAATCGCCGGGCAGTGCTTTCATCAGCATTTCCAATCCCCGCAAAGAACAAGTCTCGATTTCCCTTCATACGGGGCTCCACCTTATTTCCTGCGCGATGACTGTTCATTCGAGGATATCGCGCAAAACTTTGTCCATCATGTTCAAGGTGCCCATATCGTCGTGCACAATGCCGGCCTTGAATTATCATTTCTTGATCGCGAACTGATGCGTTCACGTCTCAAACCGCTAAGGACATACTGCGCATCCATAACCGATACCATGATCGTCGCCAGGCGGTTGTTCGGTAACGATGTTCGTTGCGCATCCCTGGATTCCTTATGCCCGCATTTGGGGATAAACCCTCCCGATAAAGACGTTTATCTTTCAGGCCCTGCCTACGCTGCGGTGGTCGCGCAAATCTACCTTGCCATGCTGAAGCACAAAAGCTTGACAACTTAGAATCCACTTTCAATTGCATCATGTTCGGGAGCCAGTTTCTCCATAGGGGAATATCGGAATGACGCATACGCAAATTTTCTGCTTAGGAATAGCCAGGTTTATTTCGGAGTTTCAACAAAAGCCATTTCAATTCCTTTATGAACGCGACCTTCAGGCGGTTTTATTCACAAGGCTATACGACCTCTTTCAGAATCACCCGATACGGCTGGTCGGGGGCTACCATTCCAAGGAAGAATACGGCCGCTCCCACCGGGTCAAGACTGTTCCCGTACATTGCGAGCAGGGCAGTTTCTTTGATATTGCTCTCCTTGATAAAAACAATCTGATCCCGTTCAGTCGCAAGGTCAGCGCTGAAGAAAAATGGAAAAATGACAAGTTCTGGCGCCAGCCTCTATGTGCCGCAGCCGAGCTTAAGTATTACCAGTTGGGCGATGTCGCCTCGAACAGGGTCGCAGGCTTTCGCAAAGACTTTGCCAAGCTTGAGACATATGGGAACATGAACACCAGATTCCTCGGGCTCGCACTACTGTTCATACAGTCACACAAACGCGATATCTTCAATTCGGCATTTCCGCGACTGGCGCTTCAAGCCAGGCGGATCAGCCCCGAGAAGTTTACGCAGATCACTCGCAAGGGCGGGATATACCGAATCGCCATTACACCAAGCGAGATTTACGTTGTTCAGTAGAAAATCCCGTGTACAGCAGACAAGCGATCTGCCTTCGGATTCGCGCAATGACGCACTTTTCAACAGCAGCGCAGCATGATGGGCGTGATGCGCCTTTGGGCATGGAAGGTGGTATACGCTCGGTCTTGTTCATCGCCCCTCCCCTCAAAGCACTCTCGGGCCACCCAACTGCTGCCCTCTATATCAGCACTTTGGCACCAAGGGTGACTCAATTGCCGAGCCTGTAAGGCGCTACACTTTCGTGATAATTCCACTACACCAGTTCATCAAGGCGACCGCTGTACGAAGTATAGAAATTCCTCAATGACAAACGCATCTATAATCATCACGATAATCAATTCAACATTGCGGCCCCGTCCATAGCTGCAGCCGATTTCCGCAGTCATTGACAGTACGTCTGGCCTCTCATCGCCGCCCAAGGTGCTGATGGCAATGGTCGATAAGCTTTTCTCTTCGAGATTAAAGCGAATGCCATGCTTCGCGAAAACTGCAGGAAGCGTTAGCGGTAGAATTGCTGAATGTGTGGCCGCTACGGAAACTATCGCTCAAAGATGGATTACGAGAAAGCTCTGACGAAGGCCGGTGGTCTCAGCGTCGATCCTGGCCGAGGCCCGCCAGAGATTTCGCCCAACTACAACATCGCGCCTACGCAAGCCGCGTGGATCGCCCGTGCCGACAACGCCGGGGTATGGCTGGAACCGCTGATGTGGGGCCTGGTGCCACGCTGGGCAAAGGACCCGAAGGACGGCATGCGCCCGATCAACGCCCGTGCCGAGACCGTCGCCACCAGCAAGCTCTTCGCACCGCTGATGAAGCGACGCCGCTGCCTTGTTCCCTGCGACGGCTTCTACGAGTGGAAAGCCACCCCCACAGGCAAGCAACCCCACCTGATTCGCATCGTGAGCGACGAGCCCTTCTTCTTCGCCGGCCTCTATGACGTATGGCACGAGGGCGAACCCGACCAGCTCGCCACCTACACCATCATCACCTGCGAGCCGAACGCGGTGGCCGCCGAGATCCACAACCGCATGCCGGTGATTGCCGAGCCTGCCGACTATGCCCGCTGGCTCGACCCGGCAATTACCGATCCGGCAGCCGTGATGGATGTGCTCAAGCCTTATCCGGCAGGTGAAATGACGGCCTACCCGATCAGCAAACGAGTTAACTCGCCCAAAAACAACGACCCTGCCATCCTCGAAGCTGTGTCGGTGTAATTGCTGGTTAGCTTCCTGGCTAATCAGCGGTTTTTATGCGGCGACATTATTTGAATGCCCATTGACCGCTGGAAGGACAACGATTCTTATAGAAACATGAGTTAGCCCCGCATAACTGTTTAGCTAGGAGTCCCGAATGGTAAGAACAATTGTCACCACGGCAGCGATTACAGCCAGCGTGTTACTGTTTATCAGCACCATCTTCTATCAAAGCATTCTTGGCTTATTTGGATTGACAGCTGCATCCGTTACCGCAATAGCCGAGTTACGGCAAGCAAAGCATGTAGTAGAACAACTAAAGAAGAAGCATGATGTTAAGAAAAATGCCATCTCCAGCCGCTATATTAAAAAAGCTGGGAAACGTGCTGCAACGTCTGCGATAACTGCACTCACAATCGGGACTGCAGGAGTGGTTACCGCCGTTGTCAGCTTCGAGGCAATTAACTATTGCGAGGAAAGAAAAGAACTACAGGAAGACGAGAACATACTGAATGGCTCAAATCAGACCTTTAGTATCGACCAATGCTTTGAAGAAGCGAAGAGTGACTTTAAGAGAATTGCACAGGAAGCAAGAGCGGACATCTCTAAAAGAGAACCCCTTAAGGATTGGGCCGGCAAGTGGGACAAACTTAAAGACTCTGCCTTGTCCCAGGTTGGGGCTGCAAAGGACTATGTAGCGAGAAAATGGGAAGAAACTGCTCAGGTAATAAGAGAGTAGCTCCAGATCCCCAGCCTTGAAGTGTTAAATAGCTTTGCTCACGGCGGAATTCATCCTATAGCAAGGACCGTTATCGGCTATGCACCGCAACTTACAATGGACGCGTTGCGCAACTCCAACGCGTTAGTCGCTCTTGTGGCGCAACTGGCTTCAGTTCTCTCGGGGAATCAAAACAACATGCAGCCGATCCGCAGGCTACATGATGAATTCTCAGACTGCCTTCCAATTTTTTTCAGCTCGTTTGCCAAGCGCCATCAGGTAGATACTGGGTGTGTTACGTTTATAGACTATCCATCTGATCTGAAATAACTATTCAAGGGACTGGTGGATGGAGATTGTGAAGAGAACGTTCGTTCTGTAGCATCCAGGCATGTCCTCCCGCGTCATTCCCCTGTTCGCCAGCAAGGTCACTGCCGGCTTTCCCTCGCCCGCCGACGACTACATCGAGCGCGACCTGAGCCTGGACGAGCATCTGATCCGCAACCGGATCGCCACCTTCTTCGTCCATGTGAAGGGCGACTCCATGCGCGACGCTGGCATCCAGGATGGCAACCTGCTGGTCGTAGACAAGTCCATCACGCCCAAGCACGGCAGCATCGTGGTGGCCGAGGTTGACCGGGAAATGACCGTCAAACGCCTGTATAAGCGCCGGGGCGAGATCCGGCTGCAGGCGGCCAACCCCGCCTACCCGGACATCCCCATCCTCCCGGACAGCGAGGTGGTGATCTGGGGGGTAGTGACCCATGCCATCCACAGCTTCCGATAGCCTGTTCGCCCTGATCGACGGCAACAACTTCTACGTCTCCTGCGAGCGGGTGTTCGACCCCAGGCTCAAGGGTCGGCCGGTGGTGGTGCTGTCGAACAACGACGGCTGCGTGGTGGCCCGCTCCAACGAGGCCAAGGCGCTGGGCATCGGCATGGGGGTGCCGCTGTTCAAGGTGCGGGACATCGTGCGCAAACACCGGGTCGTGGTGCTGTCCAGCAACTACACCCTCTACGGGGATATGTCGCGACGGATGATGACGATCATCGCCCAGTTCAGTCCCCGGCAGGAGATTTACTCGATAGACGAGTGCTTTATCGACCTGGCAGGCTTCAGCCACATGGACCTGACCACCTACATGCAGACGTTGCGCCAGCGGGTGAGTATGTGGATTGGGATCCCGACCTGTGTGGGGATCGCCCCGACCAAGACCCTGGCCAAGCTTGCCAACCATGCCGCCAAGAAGCGCCCGGAGTTTGCCGGGGTATGCGACTGGAGCCAAACGCCCCAGGAGGCCCTACAGGCCATTCTGGCGACCTTCCCGGCGGGGGATGTCTGGGGCATCGGCAACCGCTGGGGCGCCAAGCTGCTGGCGATGGGCATCAAGTCCGCCCACGACCTCGCCACCGCCGATCTGGCCATGCTGCGGGCCCGGTTCGGCGTGGTCATGGAGCGCACGGCCCGGGAGCTGCAGGGGGTGTCCTGCCTGGAGCTGGAGGAAGTCACCCCGGACAGGAAGCAGATCGTCTCGTCACGGTCCTTCGGGCGGGTCATCACCGCCTTGGAGGAACTGGAAGAGGCCGTGACCCAATACACCTGCCGCGCGGCGGAGAAGCTGCGGCGACAGGCGGGGGTCTGCTCAACCCTGCAGGTGTTTCTGCAGACCAATGCTTTCCGCACGGACCTGCCGCAGTATCACCCCATCGTGACGGTGAAGCTCACCGCGCCGACCAGCGACTCCATGCGGCTGACCACGGCAGCCCTGACGGGACTGCGGGCGATATACCGATCCAAATACCGCTACGTGAAGGCGGGGGTGATGTTCAACGATCTCCAGCCCCAAGCCATTGAGCAGCTATCGTTGTTCGAGGCGGAAAGCCGAATCACGGCACCCAGGACACAGGCCCGTGACAGGCTGATGGGAATTATCGACAGGGTGAACCGCACGGACGGGAAAAGAACGCTTCGTCTGGGTGCGGCCGGCATCCGCAATGCCTGGGCCATGAAGCGGGAGAGCATGACGCAAGGCTACACAACAAGGTGGATGGAGCTGCCGGTCGTCAGGAACTGATCAACCTCGAAAAGGGAGGTGCAGCGCTTGCCACAGAGTGCTGCGTGCACAAAGCGCGACTACTCTAGCTGAAACGAATCGCGCATATCGGGTCTATTTCATCGGCTTTACTTCTTACCCATTTTAGCCATTGCCCCAACTGGCTGTCGGGAGGGATATGCCCGCATTCCTCTACCGCCTTGGTTTCTACAGCCTGAACATATTCCCGCAAATCCCTTGCTCGGCGCCACTGCTGCGCATGCTCTTCAACTTTTGCGAGCTTTTCTTTTTCCTGTGCCCGCTTCGCCTCCAGCTCGCGCCGCTTGACTTCCTCCTCTCGCCACAGTTTTTCTCTCTGTTCCCGCAGATCCCGGTCACGTTTACGCTTCGCAGCCTCCCATTCCAGCTGCACTATAAACGCATTGAGCTTGTCTTCGAGCTTCGTGCGAACCCCATCTGATGATGATGCCCCCGGGCCATATTCCCCAATGATGCCGAGGCTTAATAGACCTGTAGGATGGTAAACATAGCGCTCCGGTATGTATGCCCAATCATACTTGCTCTGCGCTTTCTTCTCAGCAAGCGTAAGCACCCTTTCCGTTCGGGTAGATTTTTCAGTCATGCGGAACGAAATATCCTCGCCTTGAACTGAGACATAGGTTCGCCTACTGCCCTCCCTGTCCACCCGCACCGGCATGCCACGGCTGGCCAGCGCTTTCACCAAAGCATCCAAGATACGAAAAGCACGTGGAGCTGACGAATCACTTATGGACACATCGAGTATTCTGCCTCCCAAGACCTGCGCCCATCCACGCGAGTCCCTGAATTTCCGCTTTCCCCACGACTTCACCAGCGCAGCTACCAGCGGATGCGGATCCGATAATGTATCCAGTACTGATATCCTGTTCTCAGGGTTTTGCTCAATCGCCCTCCGTGCAATCAAGTGCGGGGGCTCGGGAGGGGCAGGTTCTGGCGGATCTTCCGATTGAAAGCGATTTCTCACCAGTTCAGTGGGGCCAGTATGCTCAGGAAGCGAAGGCTTGGGAGGACGCCTGCCTGCGGCAACCCTGGCCCAATATCCGGCAGGAGGCAAGGGAACCGACAGCTTCTTACAGGTTTTTCGAAGGGCAACATCAGAAACACCGTAACGCTTCGCAACTTTCGTTACAGGTTCAGTCCAAACCTCTTTGTAAAGCTTCGACCGCTCATAGCTGATGGTTATCCAGGGCACAGGTATTTCTCTGGAGTAGTCAGATCATTCCGGATGCAAAGATCCTTAATGAAGAATTCAAGACCGAATCAATATCAATTCAAAAAATAATGTGGGTTAAAATGTGGGGCGAACTTTAGACTTTATATTTATTTACGTTAATATTCAGTTAGTTAATATCATATGGTGGCGGAGAGTGTGAGATTCGAACTCACGAGGGTCTTGCGACCCTGCCGGTTTTCAAGACCGGTGCATTCAACCGCTCTGCCAACTCTCCGTGTCCTGCCTGATTTACCCTGCCGGTTTTAGCTCCGGCCGCGCCGCTGGCGCTTAACTTGCCTGCGGCAAGTTAGCCTCGCAAGCGCCCGCTTTGCGTGCGCCAAGACCGGTGCATTCAACCGCTCTGCCAACTCTCCGTGTCCTGCCTGATTTACCCTGCCGGTTTTAGCTCCGGCCGCGCCGCTGGCGCTTAACTTGCCTGCGGCAAGTTAGCCTCGCAAG
>JAESFZ010000201.1_pt1 | contig 73408 bp, 61 predicted proteins | sample 9269561 | NCBI WGS metagenome assembly JAESFZ01 (sample SAMN14515552, study PRJNA621657) | algae metagenome | isolation source: Tildeniella nuda ZEHNDER 1965/U140 and co-occurring heterotrophs from wet... | place: Switzerland: Stansstaad, Zurih | collected 1965-01-01 | reverse complement strand
TGCTGCGCCCAGGCCCAGCACGGCTCCGCGCCCGACATCCAGGGACAGGACAAGGCCAATCCGATCTCGCTGATTCTGTCCGCCACCATGCTGTTCGAGTGGCTGGCCGCGCGCCACCAGCGGCCGGAGTTCGTGCAGGCCGCGCAGGCCATCGAAGCCGCCATTGACGCCGCGCTGCAAAGCCCCGACACCCGCACCCCCGACCTGCAGGGCAAGCTCGGCACCCAGGCTTTCGCCAGGCACATCGTGGAGCGCCTCGGCTGAAACAACAGGCTGAGGCAGCACTGCTACAAATGCAACGCGGGCCCCATGCAACTCCAGGGGCCCGCGTTTTTACATCCAGGCGCTTAAGGTAACTGCCGCCGTATTTCTGTCACGGTGCTTCAGGCGCTGGGTTTGCGGTCCACCACCGTGGTGCGCAGCAGGAAGCGGCGCTCGTTCGGATCGAAAGCCGTGCGCTTGTGCATGGTGCAGCGGTTGTCCCACATCACCAGGTCACCGACCTGCCATTTCTGGAACCACGAATGCTGCTCCTGCGTGGCGTGCGCCCACAGCCGGTCGAGCAGCGCTTCGCTTTCCGCCAGCGGCAGCCCCATCACATAACCGTTGGGACGGCGGCCGAGGAACAGCGCCTTGCGGCCCGTCACCGGATGGCGGATCACGATGGGATGCACGGCGCCCGGCGCCTGGCTCGGGTCGGTCACCACCGGAAAGCCCTTGCGCTGCTCGCCCGCGCTGTTGCGGCTGGCATCGTGCTTGATCTGCCTGCCTTCGACGGCCGCCTTGAGATCGGCAGGCAGGGTTTCGTAAGCCAGGTACATGCTGAGAAAACCGGTTTCGCCGCCTGTCCTGGCGACTTCCACGCCATAGAGCAGTGCCGCCGAGGGCGTGATCTCCTGGTACGACATGTCGGTATGCCACACAGCTTCGCCGTAACCCAGGCTGCCGACGGGCTTGTCGTCAACCTTGATGTTCGACATCACCGCCAGTTCGGGATAACCGTCGATCCAGTTCTTGCCGGTGATGTTGATCGGCGCTTTATCGAGCTTGCCGAAGCGGCGGCTGAAATCCAGCAGCGACTCCTTGCTCAGGTTCTGGCCGCGGAAGCGCAACACCATGTGCTGCATCCACGCGTCGTGAATCTGGCGGAACACCTCATCGGAAATCGGCGCGGAAAGATCGACGCCGATGACGTCGGCGGCGATGTAGCGGCTGAGCGGAACGATGCTGACCTGCTGGGCGGTTTGTTGCGTTTCTCGCGGAGCGACGGCGGCTGCGGTGGCGGACATGCGGGATTCTCCTGGTGACTGATGCAAACGCGGTTACTTAATTAGGTGACAGTAGCGGCATTTTATTATAAATTGTCGACAATTGACAATACGGATTTCATGGCGAGCGCCTCCAGAATCGCAGAATTTTTATAACCATTTGTTTTAATTCATAATTATGGACAGCCCAGAGAACGCCCCGCTTGCCCAGACCCTGCCCGAACGGCTGGCCGAGACCTTGAGCGCGCGCATCACCGACGGCACCTACGGGCCGGGCGAGCGCCTCACCGAAGGCGTGCTGGCAAAGGAATTCGGCGTCAGTCACGGCCCGGTGCGCGACGCCCTGCGCATGCTGGAGCGTGCGGGGCTGGTGAACATCCTGCCCTATCGCGGCGCCCAGGTTGCGCAACTCGACGTGCAGGAAGTCAAGGAGCTGTACCAGGTGCGCGCGGCGCTGGTGGGCCTGCGCGCGCGCTGGATCGCCGAGAACCCCAATCGCGAAGCCTTCCTGGCGCAGGCCGAAAAAGCCGTGACGCAGCTCGAAGCCCTCGCCGCCGCGCCCGGCAAGGACGCGGAATACGCCGCCGCCGCGCTCGCGCTCAACCGCGAATTCACCGAGAACGTCAGCAACCGCTGGCTGCGCTCCATGCTGCAGGGCCTGTCGCTGCAGACCGCGCGCTACACCCGCGTCGGCCTTGCCGACCCCGTGCACCGGCGCGAATCCGCGCGCTACTGGAGAAAGCTGCTGGAAACCATACGCGCCGGCGACGCCGGGCGCGCGGAGAAAATCGCCAGCGAGAACTCGCTGGCTTCACGGGATGCGGCGATACGCTATTTGGAGGGCACACAAAAAACAGGTGATCGCTTGTCTGGGGCAAGCAAACCAGTCAAAAGCAACTAACGCCCTTAAAACGGGAGCAACAGCAAACGGCGCTATGCGACCGGCACCAAACCCTCGCGCAATCCTTCGAACGGTCGTGCAAACACCGGCAAACCGTGGCCCGAGATACCTGGAGTACCCAGGCCCTGCAGGCCAAATCTGGGATCACTTATGTGACCTAATGCAAAGTTCATTTCCAGGGAAGACACTTCTGAATCAGAGATCTCATTTGGCTGACGAGCGAGTTGTGCGTCCAGGTGCTCGTGCATCCTGCGCCAGGATGAGGCAATCTGCTGCGGTGAAGGCTGCGCAACTGTGAATCTCGATTCAGCAATATGGGCAGCGTCATCCAGCAGAATCCTATCACCACTTTGTGCTGGCCAATCCGCAGCACCGCCAGAAGAATCCCAGTCTACGTACGGCGCACTTGAATTGACGTTCGGCCCATCCATGGACTCAGGTAATCCCGCAATCGATGCAACCGGGCTGCCCGCTTGCGGGTCCCGTGCCAAGGAATAAACGGATTCGGAATTGAATTGCCGAGTTTGCACAGAATTCATCATGTCGAAGTTCTGATCCGGGGCACCTATCATTTCGAGCCAGCTTGGCGGATTTAAAAAATTGTCCGAATAGACGGAATCAACGGTAACCGGTGCTGGCTCAAGCTGCCCCTGCTCCGATTCAGGATTTGGCGCAATCTGAGTAGGAGGTGTCGTGTCCCCGTCTCGCGCAAGGCTCACCAGGGTCTGGGCATCCCAGGAAATGCCGTTATCGAACTGGATATTCTCGATAGCAAGGCCGTATTCCGGCTGCCAGCGGATATCGATCCCGCGTTGCCAATATCCCAGATACAGCCGGATTTGATCTGCAGTCTGTTGCACGAACACGTCATCAGGGACAACCCCGTGAATCAATAGCGTGTCATTTTCACCCGCGGAATCCGAGACACTGTCCCACCCCGAGTCGGAATTGAACTCGTAAGTATCGTCGCCTTCGCCTCCCTCTAGCAAATCGTCCCCGGCATCACCGTTCAGATAATCATTGCCGGCCAACGCTTGCAACTGGTCATTGCTATTCGAGCCCCACATGAAATCATCTTCCGATGATGCCATCATAAATCTCGATTCAATACCCTCAACATCTAAACTCAGCACCTCAATATTTCTATTATTTTTGAATATAATTTGATCCAGTTTGTTTTCGTCCGACACAAACCAATTCGAAACTGTTATTAAACGATGATGCGAAGGATGCTCGATATAGAGATTTTCATTATCCCTGCTCAACAGCAGTTTTTGACCAAACAACAAATAACTCTCCGGCAATAGCAATATGTCAAATCCTAATCCATCAAGATTATCAATTGTCACTTCCAAAGATTCTCCCGAGAAAAACAATAACTCATATCTATCGTTTCCGGATCCTCCGCTCAACTCAACTCGTCCACTGCCTGCCGCAAGAAAATCATTACCCTCGCCGCCGATCAGGACATCCCAACCATCCAGCAATGGATTATGCACAATTAGCTTGTCGTTTCCGGCGCCGCCATCCAGATAATTGATAGCGCGAGAATTCGTAACGTCATAACTGGCATCTTCCAGACGATCATCACCATCGCCTCCAAACACATAGTCGCTGCCACCATCGGCATCGAGAAGAATGTCATCACCGGCTCCCCCGTCAAGAAAGTCATCTCCAGTTTCCAGGGGGAAGCCACTCACGATTGGCCGCATTCTTTCTGGAAACAAATAGAGGAAAGTCGCACCGTTTATATTGAATGGCCAACCCTCATGTCCCCACGCCCCATATAGAACATCATCGCCGCTTCCCCCAAACAGGACATCGTCTCCGGACCCACCATGCATAAAGTCAGAGCCGTCATTACCAAACATGTAATCATTATTGTCGTCAGGATTATCTACAGGAGAAAAAAACCCCATCCATCGCATAGCCCCCAGTAGCCCATCCGAAAAATAAACTCCTTCCCCATACGGTTCGCTACTCCAGCCATCCCAAAACTGAGCATGATTCTCATAAAAAATTAAAGTTGGTTCTATCCCAACATCGTTATATCCCATCAGATAATAGAAATTGATGAATTCGGAAAATTGGCTCACATCGTACCCAAGCCTCTTGATATCAACGTCTCCATACAGATAATCCCTGCCCTCTCCGCCAACAATAGTGTCTTTTCCAGCGCCACCAATAATGAAACTCATGTAGTTATCTACTTCTATGTAATCATTTCCCTCCCATCCATAAAAAGATGGAAACGTGCCATCTTCAACAAAAATACCTTCCTCAAAAACCACAACGTCATCACCGCCAAATCCCAGAAAAACACGATCGTAATATGCCCCGTACCAGGAAAGGTAATTTTCAGACGTATTCCATGAATACAGATCCGCAGCGGCAGTACCCCACTCTATGTCACTGCTCCTATCTATAGAAAGATTCGTGAGTCCAGCATGAAATATCAAATCATTCTCAAACAAATCAATTCCCAGATCTCCATTCTCGAATCCATCGATCTGGACATCCCGATTGACAAACAACGTCTCTGTTATTTCATCAAAAAAATACTCAAAATCCCTGTCTGCGCTGACGTAAACATTTTCCGCAACTTTGTAGCCCGCCGCGGCTTTTCTTCCATCAATCAATAGCTGCCCGGCGCCGTCCACATCACGGACCAACTTGTAACCGCTATCGGCATCCAATTGATATGTATCAAAGCCATTTCCCCCTTCAAGGAAATCATTTCCGCCTCCAGAAACGAGCGTGTCATCGCCATCTCCCGCGTACAGACGGTCCCCGGCATGAATATCGCTACCGAGGATCAATTCCGAATTCTGATTGCCGAAAATCACCTTTCCGGGATTTGAAATTGCCGATCTTTGTCTTCCCGACACAACCAGATTTATTTCAACTCCTTCCAGACTCCTGTCTTCAAAAACATAGGCCTCGGCATCACTACCTCTAAGCACAATTTGTCCATCTGCGGAGTAATGCTCATTTTTCCATATCAATAGTGCGGCACGATCAGCCAGCCACTGATCGCTGTATTCCATGTCCGTCTGCCCGCCTGCCCGTTTAGCCCGGTCCCCAAGCCAGACTGAGTAAAGATCGGGATAGACTTGCGCCAGCACATCCGTAGCGCCGTCTATCGTGAATGGCAACAGAAAATTTAGTGCCAGGAAGCTGCCGAAACCTTCTTTAGCCCCAGCAGTCAACTCTTCTGCACTCATTCCGGAAAAATCACAAAATGTCGCTTTTCCAATGAGTGCCTTGTATCGTCCATCCTGCTGCAAGGCATAAAGGTTGCGGTAGAAATCATCTCTATCCCCTTCGGTCGTGGCTTGCATCTCACCCAATATCATCTTTCTCAGGACATCCAGCGTGCTTTCAAGACTTGTTTTGTTTTGCACGCTGGTCGCATGGATAATAGACGCCATGCTCTCCGTAGTTAGCGCAGGCATAAGAGCGCCGTATACTGCATAGACAGCCAAGGCATCAGTCAATATCTCTTGGGCGTGATTGCGCGCGGGAGGAGGATTTGATATGTCAGAAAGAAACTGGTTTTCTATCGCGATCCATGTCGGAACGGAAACCTGAGCACCCAGACCGGCAATGGGGGACAAGCCTGCATCGGCCTTGATATTGGATATTTTGGAGGCATCAACTGGCGCCGCGATGCCAAAGGCCTGCAATATTGGAGCCGTTGCGCTGCCCAGCACCCCATTCAACCCAGGCGCGTTGTACAGGTAAGCATGTGAAATGCTGCTCGCGAAATCAGCCGCGAGACCTGTAGCCAGAAAGCCGCCCAGGGAATGCCCAGCTACCGTAAAACCTGGCCGCAGTGTTCCGTCTGCGAGCCACTCGCTGACCTTGGCTTTAAGCTGCCGATACTGAGCGGACAAATTGATTTCATAGCCTGTTAATACAATAAGTAGATCAGTTCCAATATCACCGACGTCAATAAGCTCTGTTCCACGTATTGACAGATAGCGCTTGCCATCAACAACATCTTCAAAAACTGTTGCCGAAAGTCCAGACGATGATTCGTTAAACTGTGACGCAATGCGCCATCTCTCAGAGAAAATTTTTGCTTCGACAGTCGACATACCTCCAGTAATCAAGCTATCCCGATAAGCGTTACCTGAAATTCCATTGTAAAGCGGCGCATAAGCCGCCAATCCAAGCTGCGCATGTAAAAAATAGTTATTAATCATTTATTACCTGCTTTTTAAAAATAGTCTGCTCTAAGCTAGGGTGCTCAGTCAGTTCAGGACAGGTAAAAGATGACGCATGCCAAGGTCCTGGAATATCTCCGCCTCGACGGGTATAACGAATAGATTCCCCAAGCAATTTGCCGTCTGATACGCGGATGAAACGATGATGGCTCTTCGATAGCTGTGGATTACCGTTCTTAATGTATTGAACTTCCCATTCGTAAAAATATTCATCAGCTGCACTTACTTTCTCTTTGCTGGGAATTAGCACAACCCCATACTTATCAAATCGCTCGGGCGGCAATATCACGGTTTCATACACTTTGATCCCCCCATCTACTGCACACAACCGGCGCACCTCGTCATCAAGGCGCGCCTTCTCGCAGCCCGACAAACCTATAGCCGCAATCAACAGCGGGAAAAGCCAAGTGCACACAGGATTTCCGGGCGCGAGTCTGTACGGTCTCATGGTTATCTGTTGCCTCTGTTCATGTTCTGGTCTGAGTTTGCCTCGTCAATGACCGTCAAATCTGTGACGACATTGTCGAAACATGAAATCTGACAAAGTGGGAGGTTTTTACAATTATTTGTTTTCTAAGTTTTTCTACCTGCGTTATCCTGGCAAATGCGCCTCATGCATTGCACAAAAATCGATGTGATATCAAGCAGCATAAATCGCGCCAGTTTCTTGGTTATCCATATCTGGAGGACGTAATATCAGGGGAGCCGCCCGCAGTGCGTCACGCACGATGTGCTATGGTTTAACCTGTTCCACCACGCATCACCCTCTTTCTGTCTCAGCACCGCGCCCGCTTTGGCATGGCGCCTGCTGCTCAGAACATCCTTGATCACATTCGACAAAGAGGCGTAACCGATGAAACGACTGCTCGTATTTTCCCTGTTCCCCGCGCTTTCCTTATTCGCGCTCGGCGCAGCCGCGCAACAATATCCCACCAAGCCCATCCGCGTGGTGGTCGGCGCGGCGGCGGGCGGCGGGGTGGACACCATCACGCGCGTGGTGGGGCAGAACCTCACCGAGCGCTGGGGCCAGCCGGTGGTGGTGGAAAACCGCCCCGGCGCGGGCGGCGCGGTGGCGGGCGAGATCGTCGCCAAATCCGCGCCCGACGGCCACACGCTCTACACCGTGTCGATCAGTCATTCGGTGCTGCCCAGTTCGCACAAGAATCTTTCCTACAGCCCCGAGCGCGACCTGGTGCCGGTGGCGGTGCTGGTGAATGCGCCCAACGTGCTGGTGGTGCACCCTTCCCTGCCCGCCAGGTCGGTGAAGGAACTGATCGCGGTCGCGCGCGCGCGGCCCGGTGAAATCCTCTACTCGTCCTCGGGCAACGCCAGCCCGCCGCACCTGGCGATGGAACTGTTCAAGATGATGGCGAAGATCGACATGGTGCACGTGCCCTACAAAGGCACCAGCCCCGGCATCACCGACCTGGTGTCGGGCCGCGTTTCGCTCACTTTCGCCAGCATCATCTCGACCCGCCAGCACGTGCAGGCGGGCAAGCTGCGCATGCTCGCCACCGCCGGCGGCAGGCGCGCGGCAGCCGAGCCCGGCGTGCCCACCATGGCGGAAGCCGGCGTGCCGGGCTACGCGGTCGACGTGTGGTACGCCATGCTCGCGCCGGCGGCCACGCCGCGCGAAGTGCTGACCCGGCTCAATGCCGAAGTGGCCGGCATCCTGCACACCGCCGCAGTCAAGGAGCGCGTCGCCAACATCGGCCTGGAGCCGGTGGGCGAGCCGCTCGACAGGACCGCTGCCTACATGAAATCGGAAATCGCCAAGTGGGCCAAGGTCGTGCAGGCGGCCAACATCACTTCCAACTGAATCAAGGAAACTTAAACGCCATGTACCCCTACAATCCCAACGTCGTGAGCTTTTCCCACGCCCTGCCGCGCTTCGTTTCCGGCAAGGACACCCCGCGCGCCTTTCTCGAGCGCTGCATCGAGATCATCAGCGCACGCGAACCGGCGCTCAAGGCCTTCGTCACCCTCAATCTGGATGCGGCGCGCGCCGCCGCCGATGCCGCGACCGAGCGCTACCGCGCCAAACGTCCGCTGTCGATGGTCGACGGCTGCCCGGTGGGTATCAAGGACATCATGGACACCCGCGACATGCCGACCCAGATGGGCACCCCGGCGTTCAGCGGCTGGCAGCCGCGCTATGACGCAGCCTGCGTGCAGGCGCTGCGCGCCGGCGGCGCGGTGATCGTGGGCAAGACCGTCACCACCGCGTTTGCCTGCGGCGCCACCAATGTCACGGTCAATCCCCACGATGCGCAGCGCACGCCCGGCGGCTCGTCCAGCGGTTCGGCGGCCTCGGTCGGCGCCGGCATGCTGCCGGTGGCGCTGGGCACCCAGACCCAGGGCTCCACGCTGCGCCCCGCTTCGTACTGCGGCATCGTCGGCTTCAAGCCCACCCACGGCGTTCTCACCATGCAGGGCGTGCATCCGATTTCGCTCACCCACGACCACATGGGCGTGCTCGGCGGCACGCTGGAAGACGCCTGGCGCATCGCCTCGCACATCTCACTCACCAGCGGCAATCCCGGCCAGCCCTTTTTGCAGCGCGCGGCGGACAAGCTGCCGCGTCCGGCCAAACCCAAACGCCTGATGCGGTTTTACAGCGAAGGCTGGGACAAGGAAGTCGAGCCTGCGACCCGCGCCGCGTTTGAAACCCTGCTCAAGGAGATGGAGCGCTCGGGCATACAAATCGTCGACCGCAGCAGCGACCCCGCCGCGGCGGAATTCGAAGACCTGATGCGCAGCGGCTTCATCGAGCGCTCGCTCGACATCACCACCTATGAAATGAAGTGGCCGTACACGCAGTATGTCGCCATGCACGGCGAAATGATCGAACAGCGCGTGCGCGACCGCGTGGCACAGGCACAGAACATCAGCCCGGCCGACTACACCGCGCGCCTTGCGGAGAAAGCCGAGATGCAGAAAAAGGTGAAGAACCTGATGCGCGGCTTTGACGGCATCGTGACGCTGGCCGCCTCAGGCCCGGCGCCGGTGGGCCACGCCCACACCGGCAGCCGCACCTTCCTGGTCTATGCCACTTTCCTCGGCCTGCCGGCGTTCAGCCTGCCGCTGATGCGGGTGGATAACCAGCCGGTAGGGCTGCAGCTGATCGGCGCCGCCGGCAAGGACGGTGCGCTGTGCGCGCACGCCCACTGGATGATGCGCCAGCTCGGCACCTGAAGCGGCGCCGCGATCCAGCGGGAAATCATACGCCGCCGGCGCGCGCAAAGATTTCGCGCAGGCGCTCGCGGTCGGTGGTGTGCGCCAGCGCCACCATCAGCAGGATGCGCGCCTTCATGCCGCTCAGGTAGCCCGAGGAAATCGCGCCGTGGCGGGTCATGCTGACGAATGAGCCGGGATAGCCCTTGCCGAGGTGCGGCGCGCCCGAAGGCAGCCGTGTCCCCACCACCACCGGAATCCCCGCATCCAGCGCGGCGCACACGCCATCGTAGAAGGGCCGGTTGACGTTGCCGCCGCCGGTGGCCTCGACCACGATGCCGTCGACACGCTCGCGTATGCAGGCGCGCAGCAGCAGGTCGTTCGAGCCCTGCACCATCTGCACCAGCTGGACGTTGTCCTTGACGTGATCCACCTCGAGGTGGATGCGCCGCTCCGGCATGCACAGAAAAGTCACCTTGCCGTCGGCGACGTAGCCGACCGGACCGCCGTCGCGCGCCTTGAACGCGATCAGGTCCTGCGGATTGGCCTTGGTGGTGTCCACTGCAGCATTGATTTCACCGCCGAGCGCGGTGAGCACGCCGCGGCCGCGCGCGCCGGGATGGGCCGCGATCAGCACCGCATTGAGCAGGTTGCGCGGGCCGTCGGCGTCCTTCTCGTCGAAATTGCGCTGCGCGCCGGTGATCACCACCGGCTTGTCGCTGCCCAGCGTGAGGTCCATCAGGTAGGCGGTCTCTTCCAGCGTCGCCGTGCCGTGGGTCACCACCACGCCCGCCACGGCCTCATCCTGCAGCACCTTGCGCAGGGTGTTGCGCAACGTGAACGCCGTCGGGGTGTCCATCAACGCGCTGTTGATGTTGGAGTGTTCCACCACCCGCAGTTCGGCGATATCGGCGAGTTCAGGCACCGCCGTCACCAGATCCTGCGCGCTGGCGGCGGAAACATGCCCGCCCAGGGTCGCGTCGTATTTGGAAGCGATGGTGCCGCCGGTGCCGACGATGCAGACAAGAGGTTTTTGCTTGGTGTTTTTCATGTGGATGGCTGATGTGAAAAAGAAGAATGTAAGAGGAACGGGGGCCCCGCCTCACGGAAAAATAAAATATTGTTTAAAATCAAATACTTATAAAGTTATGCCGACTTGCGCATCCATGGCGCAGACCCGGCACGCAGACGCCTGCGCCGGGCTTGCGACAGAATTGAACGGGAAAATGCGATCACCAAGCCTTGCCGGTTTTCAGACTGCGACCATCCACGAAGACTGCCTGAAGCACGCCAGCGTCCAGCGTGATCTGCGTAAATGCGCTCTCTTTATCTGCACCACTGAAAATCCACCAAAAGCCGCATTGTAATCGCTTCGCCGGGCCCAGGATTGTGCACGCATTTAATGCACCCAAAGCGCACCACGCACCCGTCCGGTGCAGGCGCACTGGCTTGGCGTCCGGTATTCCGCTGTAAAACGCCCGTTGCAGTGAAATTCCCCGCATGATCGACGCCTGCGCGCCCGGCCACGGCGCCATGGATCGTCTTTGCATGAGCAGTGGTATGACATTTGCTTCGTAATGCAACAGCCACAGACCGCTGGCGCGCGGCCGCCCGAACAGCGAGCCCGAATAACCACCATGCGAAGCCCTGATGACAGCACCTCAAGCTGATATAGCCAGGCAGGATGCCGAAGTGGAAAAACCCTGGCTCCAGCAGCTGATCGAAGATTTGCACGGCACGCATTCCCGGCGCAGTGACGGCGAAGTCGCAACCTACATTCCGGAACTGGGCAAAGCCGATCCGGAAAACTTCGGCATCTGCATGATCACCTCGGACGGGCGCGTTTTCGAAACCGGCGACTCCGGCCACCTGTTCACCATCCAGTCCATCTCCAAGCCCTTCACCTACGGCCTTGCGCTCGAAGTCCACGGCCAGGAAAAGGTTTTCCGCCATGTCGGCGTCGAACCGAGCGGCGACGCATTCAATTCGATCGAGCTGGAAAAAGGCACCAACCGCCCTTTCAATCCCATGATCAATGCCGGCGCGATCACGGTATCCGCCCTGCTCTACGAGCATTATGGTGACGAGGCGCTGGAGCAGATGCTGGCCCGTTTCAGCGCCGCGGCGGGACGCCCCCTTGCCGTGGACGAATCGGTGTACCAATCCGAATCGCGCACCGGCCACCGCAACCGCGCGATTGCGCACCTGCTGCTGAACTTCGGCATGGTTCACGAGAAAGTCGAGGCAGCCCTCGACCTGTATTTCAAGCAGTGCTCCATCCTGGTGAACTGCCACGACCTCGCCATGATGGGCGCCACGCTGTCGAATCTGGGCAAGAACCCCGTCACCGGCGTAATGGCCTACGATATCGACTGCGTGAAGGACATGCTGTCCATCATGTTCACCTGCGGCATGTATGACTTCTCGGGCGAATGGGCATACAAGGTCGGCGTGCCCGCCAAAAGCGGGGTGAGCGGCGGCGTGATGGCGGTGGTCAACCGCCAGCTGGGCGTGGCCAGCTATTCACCGCGGCTCGACAAGCGCGGCAACAGCTGCCGCGGCATCAATGTGTGCGTGGACCTGGCGCGGGAGCTGGGCCTGCACGCATTCGACTGCATGAACATCGGTTCGAACTACCTCAAGGTCATGCTCAAGTAGCATCGCACGCCGCAGGCGCGGCGGCAGCTTTATTTTTACTTCCCCATCCGCCGCAGGCAGCCGAGCAGAATCGCGGCAAGCCCTGCCTCTCGCGCATCCCAGTTTTCAGGCGCGTCGACATCAACATCAAGATCCTCCCCCATCAGCGGGTGAAGTTCGGCGTTCGGCATCAGCCGCGCAAGCGCTGCGGCTGCGCTGTTCGGATGCGTCCTGTCGTTGCCGGGTACCACGCACGCCGGCTGCGCAATCGACTTCAGCTGCGCCTCGCTGGCGCCGATCACCGGCTGGTCGGCGCCGGTGCGGAACTGGCGGTCCCATGCGCTCATCGCCTCGATGAAGCGCTGCGGGTCCATTTGCATCAGCATCTGCCGGTTGGCAGGCCGCGCGGCAATCAGCTCGCGGAAATGCTCGGTTTCGCACACCGCGGCCATGCCGCCATTTTGCGCGGCGCGCATGTACTCGCCGTAATATTTTTCGGTAAGACGCCGCACCGCGAAAGCGCCGCCGGTCACGCGCCACAACAGCAGCCCGCGCACCGCCTGCGGATGGCGCAACGCATACTGGATCGACATGCGGCACCCCGAGGAACTGCCGCCAACGTAGGCGGGTAGCGCACCCAGCTGTTCCAGCAGCGCGTGCATGTCTTCCGCCCAGATTTCGTGTTCGGCGCCCTCACCCGCAACCGACGCCTCCGACGCGCCGCAGTTGCGGCGGTCGTGGATGAGCACGCGGTAGCCACCTGCTGCGACGCGGCCGGCCAGCGACCTGATTTCGTCAAGGCCGCGCCTGCCGCCCGGAGTGAGTGCGACCCACGGGCCGTGATCGCCGTGGACTTCGTAATTGATGCTGACGCCGTTGATGTGCGCGATGGCCATGTCTTCTTACTCCGGTTTTATGCCCGCGGCCTTGACGACCGTGCGCCACTTGGCGATTTCGCGTTCGAGGTAGCGCGCAAAATCCCCCGGGCTGCTGCCGATCGGTTCACCGCCGATTTTTGCGAATGCCGACTGCACGCTCGCAGACTTGAAACTTTCGGCGACGCCGGCATGTATCGCGTTGACCACGGCGGGCGGCGTTCCGGCAGGCACCAGCAGCGCGCTCCACGCTGCAGCCTCGTATCCCTTCACCCCGGCCTCGTCCATCGTCGGCACCTGCGGCAGCGTGGCCGAGCGCTTTGCCGTCGTCACCGCCAGCGCGCGCAGCTTGCCAGCCGCGACATGTGGGTTGACCACGCTGGTCGGCAGAAACGCGATGTCAGTCTCGCCGCCGACCACGCCGATCAGCGACGGCGCCGAGCCCTTGTACGCGACGTGCACGACCTTCACGCCGGCCAGGCTCTTGTACAGCTCCAGCGAAAGGTGCGCCGAGGTCCCCGAGCCGGCCGAGCCCCCGGTCAGGCCGTCGGGACGCGACTTGGCGATCGCGCTCAGCTCGCGCACGGTTTTGGCCGGAACAGACGGGTGAACAACCAGCACGTTCGGCGTGACCACGAGCTGGCTCACCGGCACCAGATCGCGCATCACGTCGTAGGGCAGCTTCTGCGTCAGCGCCGGGTTGATCGACAGGGCGGTCGAGGCGCACAACAGGGTATATCCGTCCGCCGGCGAGCGCACCACCGACTCGACGCCGATGTTGCCGCCCGCGCCGGGCCGGTTGAGCACCGTCACCGGCTGCTTCCAGATCTCGGCCATGCGCTGCGCCACCGTGCGGCAGACGATATCGACCGCGCCACCGGCGGGGAAAGGAATGACCATGCTGACCGGCTTTGCCGGGTAACTTTGCGCTGCAGCCGCGCCCGGCGCGGCCAACGAACAACCCAAAATCAGGGCGCGCACTGCCGGCGCGTGCCGCATCATTTTTACCATTACTGCGTGTTCTCCTGTTGTCTTGATTATTCGAGCCGTAAATCGAGCTTGCTGCGAAGCGCGGCATAGCGCGCCATTTCGGCCTTGAGATACCCCGCGAACTGCTGCGGCGTCGTGGCTTCGAGTTCGGCTCCCTCGGATGCGAGCGTATCGACGATGGGCTTTTCCTTCTGCGCCGACACGATCGCGGCATTCAGGCGCTCGATCACGGCGCGCGGGGTGCCGCGCGGCGCCAGCATCCCGTACCAGCTGGTCATTTCATAATTTGGCACGCCGCTTTCCGCCAGCGTCGGCAAATGCGGGAACGCGGCCGAGCGCCTGGCGGTGCTCACCGCGAGCGGGCGCACCTTGCCCGAGGCAATGTGCGGCTTCACCGACAGCGGCCCCAGCAGTGCCATTTGCACCTCTCCGCCCAGCAGCCCCGCGATCGAAGGCGCGGCGCCCTTGTAGCTCACATTGACCATGTCGAGTCTGGCAGAAAGCTTGAGCATCTCCAGTCCGAGATGTGATGCGCTGCCAATTCCGCTGCTGGCATAATTGAACTTGCCGGGCTGGGCGCGCAACAGCGCGAGCAGTTCGGGAACCGACTTCGCCGCCACCGCCGGATGCACCACGAGTACAAACGGCATTTTCGCGAACAGCGCTACAGGCTCGAAGCTCTTGACCGAATCGTAGGGCAGGTTGCGGCTGAACGCCGCATTGATCGCATGCGCGCCGGAAATCCACAGTATGGTGTAGCCGTCCGGCGCGGCGCTCGCTGCGGCAGCCGTGCCCAGCACGCTGCCACCCCCCGGACGGTTATCGACCACCACCTGCTGCTGCAGCGTCTCGGTGAGCGACTTGGCGAGCAGCCGCGCGGCGACGTCGGCGCCACCGCCGGCGGAAATCGGCGCAATCATGCGGATCGGCCGGGCCGGATAAGTCTGGGCATCGGCATGGCTCGCGGGCCGGATCAGCATCGCCGCGGCGAGCAGCGCGCCAGCTGCCGCCCAGCCCCGCTTACTTGACAAGCGTCACCGGGACAGCTGTCAGATGAAGTACCTTGTTAGCCACCGAGCCCAGAACGAGGTTGCCCAGGGCGCTCATGCCACGGGTTCCCATGATGATCGACTCGCACTTCAAACGCCGGGCGGCACGCGCTATGGTTTCCGCAATATCGCCGTTAATGATGTGCGTGACATGCTTGACGCGGGAACGCTGCAGCTTCCTGATCGCGGGGGCGAGAGCCGATTTTCCACGTTCGGCCGCAATCTCGCGATAGCGCTGCCTGCTCAGATAAGCCTTGACCATGCCGTAATCATCCGGCGGCTGATAAACACTCAACACATGGACTGTTGCCCCATTCCGCTTAGCCTGGGCAATGGCACAGGTTAATGCCCGCAAGGAATTCGCAGAGCCATCAACCGGAACGAGTATCGCAGGCATTCGGATATTCCTCAGTGAGTTTGGTTTTTATGAGTGGATTGGCGGGAAGTTTCCCGGCCTGTCGTTCCGGCAGCATGGCAACCCGCTAACAGGCCGGCACACAATGATACGCCAGCCTGCCGATTCAGCGCAAAGCCGCTTGATGTCATGGCGTGACTCCTGGCCGCGCAATCGCGTCGTGCAATGCCGCCGTCGACGGGACATGGCATTGGCATCAATTGCGGAAAACGGGGCGGAATTGCTTCGGGTGCAGCCCGCTTTTGAGTTTCGCGATAAACAGCCGCCCCTCGCGGTTTTCCCTTGCCCTGCCATCCGCATCCACAGTCATGCCTGACACCAGCAATCTGCCGCTCAGGTTGTAGACCTGTTCATAATCGCACTCGGTGCAGACCGCGCCGCCGGCGCGCTGCAGACCGACGACCAGATAGCGCCCGCTGCGGCTGCCCGTGGTACACGCCCAGGAAACGGCGTGATAGTCGAGCGCGTCGACCACCCTGTCGCCATGGCGATAAGCAGATTTATGGAAATGCGGCGCGAGCGTAGCCCGCCCGCTGGCGCCCGAGAAGGTAAAGGTCTGGCTGGTGCACAGGGAAGTACCAGCGTGGCACACGGCACGCGCACTGATGCGCACATTGCCGCATTCCAGGAAACCGCTGCGTTCCTCGAGCATGTCATGGGCCTGGGCGCAGACAACGCCCGCATGCCAGAACAACACCAGTGTCGCGAGCAGCGCGCTTCTTGCCGTCATGCCTTCCTCCCATCTCATTGCAGGGGCATTGTGGCATACGTCATGTGCCCATCAAACATCAGCGTTCGGACCAGCCGACACAACTGCCGGCCGAGGCCGTTGGAATTTACAGGACGTATCATTACAATTGATAATCCAGCAGCAGCCGCGCAAACCAGGAAAGGCGCGCGCCATCACCCCCAATCCGGAGTTCCCCATTCACTTTTGCGAAAGCCAGCCATGACTCGACACACGCAACGCCTGCGCGCGCTTATCGAAGCCCCCGAGATTCTGGTCATGCCGGGCATCTTCGACGGATACAGCGCGCGCCTGGTGCAGCAGGCCGGATACCAGGCTGGGTTCATCACAGGCGCCGGATTGAGCGAAGCGCTCCTGGGACAGGCAGATGTCGGACTCATGGGGCTGGAAACCAACCTCGGCGCGTGTCGTCATCTTGCGGCCTGCTGCGACATGCCGCTGCTGGCTGATGCAGACACCGGCTATGGCAACGCGGTCAATGTGTTCCACGTCGTGCGCGGGTTCGAGCAGGCCGGCATTGCGGGCATCATGCTCGAAGACCAGACGTGGCCCAAGCGCTGCGGCCACATGAGCGGAAAGTCGGTCATATCCGCTGAAGAAATGGTGGAGAAACTGCGTGCGGCGGGTGCGGCGCGGCGCGATCCGGATTTCATCATCAAGGCCCGCACCGATGCTTTCGGCACGCACGGGCTCGGCGAGGCCGTACGTCGCCTCGCGCTGTACGCCGAGGCCGGAGCGGACCTGCTGTTTGCCGACGCCCTGCTGTCCGAGGACGATATCGCCACCGTCGCGCGCAATGTGCCCAAACCGCTGTGCGTGAACATGGGATTCGGCATCCGCAGCCGCAGTACCACCCCGCTGCTCACGGCGGCGCGCCTGCAGGAACTCGGCGTCGGCGCCGTCATCTACCCGCGGCTGCTCACCGCGTGTGCCATACAGGGCATGAAAAACGGGCTGCAGGCGCTGTCCGGGCAATTGCGCTCCGGCGTCATTGTCGAGCACCCCGAGTACGCGGTCTCGTTCGAGGAGCTGAACGAGGTCGTCGGCCTGGCGGAAGCGCGCGTGCTCGAACAGAGGTTCAGCGCCGATCCGGCGATCCGCACCAAAAGCTAGGCCGACAGCAGTTTCGCGAGTTCGCGCGCGGTACGGGACTCGAGGCCGAGAACCCCCTCGCAGATCATCTGCGCCCTGTCACTGCTCACCGCCAGCCGCGCATTCTCGAAAAATTTGCTTTCGATCTCCGATGCGCTCAACGCACGCTCGCCGGCGCCGCGATTCACCGCCTCATGGTGCCTGAGCACCCTGCCGTCGCGCATGTGGATCACCAGCCCCCCGGAAAAAAACTCCGGGTAACGGGAATCGGGATCGGCCACGCAATCGACCTTTGCAGCAAGATTCAGGATTTCCGGGTCATGCAGCGTGTCCTCCATCAGCTCCGCCAGGCCGAATCTCCGCCTGACAATGCAGGTCGCGACCACGAACTGCGTGCTGAATTTGGCATCGTACTCATTTGCAGGCCGCGTCTTGTTCGCTACCGGCTCCGCAATGATATGCAACGTCGGCTGCGGCACCAGCGCGATGATTTTTTCAATGTCGCGATAGTCGAGTTTGTTCTGCTCCAGCAGAACCAGCGCCGAGTCGGCGCAGGCATGGATCAGGTGGCATATCGGATAAGGTTTGACCGCGACCCCGTGCACTTCCCAGACCTTCCCCAGGGTGCTGGCAATGCGATCGTATTGCACGTCGCGTTCCAGCGCGCCGAGGTGGCTCTTGAACAAGCCGAAGCGGCCCTCGTAGGGTTTTGTCGGCCCCTTGAAACCGGCACGGGCAAGATGAGCGGCCGTGATGCCTGCAACGCCCGCCCAGCCCGGGTGCAGCCGCTTGTTCCAGGCGCCCTCCTCGAGAAACTCCTGGCTGCCTGCCGCCGTACTGACCACCAGCCCCTGCGCCATGACCAGTTGCCACGGCGTCAGGCGGTAGAGCCATCCGGCCTGCAGCGCGCAGGAAAAATGCGCGGCAATGCCTGTGGGATGAAAGCCGAAGTCGTGGAAATGCCCTCCTGCGGCATCGGAAATCCTGGTCACGATCTCGACACCCAGCACATAAGCTGCAAGCAGATCCTGTCCTGTCGCATCCAGCGCCTCGCCCACGCCCAGAGCGCACGAAAATGCGCTCGAAGTCGGATGGACAACGGCCCGGATGTGGGTATCGTCATAATCCAGACCATGGATGAGCGCCCCGTTGTAGAGAACCGCGTCGCGCAACGGCAGCCGCGCCGGCGTGCCGATCAGGCTCGCATTGCCGGCACCCGCCAGGGCGCTCAGCCCGTTTAATATGCGATGCGCAAAATCGCATTGCGTCGAAGCCAGGGCAATGCCGACCGCATCAAGAATCAGATATTTCGCGCGCTCGCGGGTCGCCTCCGGGATGGCATCATGGCAATAGCCCGAAACATGACTGGCGAGCCTGGTGGCTACGCTCTCGACCGGCGCTGCGGCGCCGCCGGGAAGCAGGGCATTTTTGGTTTCCGGCGCATTCATCATGAATACCCCCCGTTCAGTTGCCCTTGATTCCCGCTTCCTTGATCAGCGTGCCCCATTTCGCAATCTCCGAGCGCAGGAACTTGCCCAGTTCCTCCGGAGAACCGCCGCCGGGAATCAGCCCATAGGCGGCAAAACGCTGCTGCATATCCGGCGTGCGCAATGCGGAATTGATTTCCTTGTTGAGCCGTGCAATCACTTGCCTGGGCGTGCCCGCCGGCGCGAATATGCCAAACCAGCCCACGACTTCAAAGCCCGGGAGCCCGGACTCGGCGACAGTCGGGATATCCCGAATCAGTTCCACCCGGTCCGTCGTTGATACTGCGAGCGCACGCAGTTTGCCGGCCTTGACTTGGGTGATCGCCGCCGGAATGGTTGAAAAATAAATCTGGACGCGGCCGGCAATGAGATCGAGCACGGCCGGTCCGCCACCTTTATACGGCACGCTGATGATGTTCACGCCTGCCATTTTTTTCAGCAGCTCCCCCGCAAGATGCGCGGTCGTTCCGTTTCCTGAATTGGCATAGTTAAGCTGCCCGGGCTTGGCTTTCGCCAGCGCAACGAGCTCGCTTACCGATTTGGCCGGGGTAGACGGATTGACCACGAGCAAAAGCGGCGCCGAGGAGGCAAGAACAACGGGGGAGAAATCCTTGACCGTATCGAACGGCAGCTTGGCGTAGAGGCTGGGGTTGATCGAGAACGAGGTAATCGGCATTACCAGCGTATAACCATCGGGGTTCGCCCTGGCGGCAATCTCGACTCCGATATTGCCGGCGGCGCCCGGACGGTTGTCCACGATCACGGTCTGGCCGACGGCCTCGGACAAATGCTGGCCTATGGCGCGCGCGGTGAAATCGGTGCCGCCTCCCGCCGCCGAAGGCACGATCAGGCGGATTGGCCGGTTCGGATAGCTGCCTTGCGCGACAGCGTGGGACACCGTTGTACACGCGGTAACCAGCAGGGCGATTCTGAGCAGAACGTTGAGCATCATCTCCTCCTTGATATTTTTTGGAGTCTTTGTGCGCATTCGCGCACGGGAACATCTTCAGTCGGGCTGAGAAATTTTCCAGCCCGGGTAAAGAACCAGCGTCAGTGGAACCAACGTCAGTGAGTGATGCCTGATCACGCCACGTTGCCTATGATAATATGCCAATCGTCAAAATAAACAGACGCTTCCACAAGGTGGACCCCGCGTAACCCCCGCAAGGCGCTGTCAGGGCAGGACCATCCTCAGGGTGCGTGCCGCTGCAAACCCGGTTCAGCCCATGCCCTTCAACGTCATTTCCGGTGAAGGGCTGCGAAAAACCTTGCTCTACTCCCGGTTCAAGGAGAACGGACATTGAAGATACTCGTCGTTCCTGGTGATGGTATCGGCCCCGAGATCACGCGGGCTACTGTTGCCGCAATCAAGGCGCTCGATGCGAAATACAGCCTCGATCTCGAACTCGATTTCGCAAACTGCGGCCTGGAGAGCCTGCAACAGCACGGAACCACGCTGCGTGATGAAGATCTCGAGCGCGCGCAGCGGGCCGATGGCGTCATACTGGGGCCAATGTCCATCAAGGATTATCCGGAACCGGCGCGTGGCGGAGTTCATGTGCCCGCCGCCTTTCGCAAGCATCTTGATCTCTATGCCAACGTGCGGCCGAGCTACGTCCGCGCAGGATTGCCCTCCACGGTGCAGGGGCTCGATCTGGTGATGGTGCGGGAGAACCTCGAGGACTTCTACGTTGACCGCAACATGTTCATGGGCGCCGGCGAGTTCATGCCGACGCCGGATGTCGTGCTAGCCGTCGGCAAGATCACCGCGGCCGGGTCGCGGCGCGTTGCCCGCGTCGCGTGCGAAATCGCCAGCCGCCGTCCACGAAAAAAAATAACCATCGTGCACAAAAACCCCGTGCTCAAGCTTTACAACGGGATGTTCGTGGACGAAGCCAGAAATGTGGCGCGCGAATTTCCGCAGCTGGAAATAGAGGATCTCCTGGTCGATGCCGTGGCAGCGCTGCTGATTCGCACCCCGCAGCGCTTTGACGTCATACTCATCCCCAATGTGTTTGGCGACATATTGTCGGACGAGGCGTCAGAGCTTGCCGGCGGCCTGGGACTGGCGGCCTCGCTCAACCAGGGCGACAGGTGCTCGGTGGCGAATGCCGGTCACGGTTCAGCACCCGACATCGCAGGCCGGGATATTGCCAACCCGGCTTCCCTCATGCTGTCTGCCGCCATGCTGTTCGAACATCTTGGTTCCGCCCGGGGCGAGGATCGCTTGCTGCAGGCCGCGGCCAGCCTCACCAGCGCGGTGGATCACAATCTGGGGACACCGCAAACCCGAACCCGCGATCTGGGCGGAGCGCTCAGCACGACAGCCTTCGCAGAGACTGTCGTGCAGTCCATACGCAAGGGGCAATAAGCGGGTTGCGGGCAGCTGACGCAGCCCGCCAATTTTCAAAGCGTTACGACGACTTCGCCGTCCTTCAGGGCGGCGGGGTACATGAGCAGCTTGTCCTTATCGTCCTGGTAGACCTGTTCGCCGGTATTGAGATCGAATTCGTAGCCGTGCCAGGGACAGACCAGAATTTCGCCGTCGCGCCCATAAACCAGTTCGCCGACACTGCCCGGCAGCATGGTGCCGGAGATGAAGCCCTTGCACACCGGCGCGCCCTTGTGCGGACAGTGGTTGCGCACTGCGCGGAACTCGCCGTTCTTGAGCTGGGTAATGCCGATTTCCCGGCCGTCGACCTGCACGATGGTGAACTTGCCGACCGGGAAGTCGGCGGCCTTGCCTACGCTGACCTGCTTTTTCTCTTTGACCATTTCTGTTCAATCGCCTCCGTTCATTTTGGCGTTCCAGACGGCCGGAAACACTGCCCGTGTTGCCCTGCCCTCCCTCCCCCGGGATCCGGGGATTACGAGCTCACCTGCTAGCGCATGCGGAATGTTGTCAGCGCATTGTCCCAGAAAATCTTGCGCCGCTCGTTCATCGGCAGGCCGCGCAGCGACTGGCCGGGCATGTCGTTGTCCCAGTGCGGGTAGTCGGTGCTGAAGCACAGCTGGTCGTAGCCCATCAGCTCGATCAGCTTGTCGAGATCCTTGGGTTCGCGCGGCTCGTCGATCGGCTGGGTGCTGAAGCGGATGTGCTTGTGCACGTATTCGACCGGCGACTTCTTCACCCACGGCACTTCATGCCGCAGCTGGCGCCAGGTACGGTCCATGCGCCACAGCAGCGGCAGCAGCCACAGGAAACCGTACTCGACGAAGATCACCTTGAGGCGCGGGAACTTCTCGAACACCCCGCTGAACACCAGGCTGTTCACGCTCGACTCGCCAGCCTGGCACAGCGTGACATAGCGCTCGACGTAGGAATCAGGTATGCCGCCGGCGGACATCGGCGGCCCCTGGTAGATGCTGTCCGGCCCGGTGACGTGCACGAGTATGGGAAGTTCCATCTCCTGCGCCGCCTCGTAAATCGGCCACCAGTAGCGGTTGCCCATGAGAACGTTGATCAGCGGCAGCGACACTGCAACGATCTGCGGATGCTTGCCGATGCGGCGGATTTCCGCGGCCGAGGCCTGCGGGTCCTGCGACGGCACCGACATGGCAAGCTTGAGGCGGTTGTCGACTTTCAGCCACTGGTCGATGAGGTAGTCATTGAAGGCCGCGCACAGCACCACCGATTCGTCGGTGCCGGCGAGCGTGCTGCACAGCGAGCCGTTCTGCAGGCTGTTGAGCACGGCGTGTTCGATCTTGTTTTTCTCGAGCAGGTCCTTGACCAGGTAATGCGGGTCGGAGCCCGACACACCGCCGCAGGGCGGACGGGCGTCATCGCGGTTCACCGTGCCGTTAGGATGCAGATACTTGAGCGAGCGCGATTCGGCATTGACCGCGGCGCGCTTGCGGGTGAAGCGCTGCACCCACGGCTCCGGCATGTAGGGAAAAACGCTGGCGATACCGCCCTTCACATAAGGATGGACATCGCAATCGATGACCTTGAGCGCGTTTTCCTGGCGGGCTTGCGGCTTTTCTGGCATGTCCATGATTCGGACCTCCTGAAACGTGAATGAATGATTGGTATGGTCTGCAGCCGATTATACGGCGCTGCGCGCCGGCTGCCAAAATTGTAGTGCAAAAAAGTTCACTTTATGAGACCCAGCTCGGTCAATATTGCCTTGGTGGCGGCGTGATCGGCATCAAGAAACTTCTTCGCCTCGCGGCTGCCAAGAAAGGCGTCTTCCCACACGTTCTTCGCGACCTCGCCCTGCCATTCAGCCGATTTCACCGTTCTGGCAAGCGCGTCCTCCCAATAGGACAGCTGCGGCGGCGTCATGTCCCTGGGACCCAGTACGGCGCGCCAGTTGTAGATCACTGCGTCGACGCCCTGTTCCCTCCAGGTCGGCACTCCGGCCAGCGGCCCGGTGAGGCGCTGCGGCGAGGCCACCGCGATGATGCGCATCTTGCCGGCCTGCGCATGCGGCAGCACCAGCGTCGCCGGCGACATCACTACGTCGATGTGCCCGCCCAGCACCGCAGTCACCGAGTCTCCCGATGAGTTGAGCACCACCGCCTTCATTTTCCTGACATCGCCGCCGGCAGCCTTGACGATGAGCGCGCCGGCGATGTGCGTCGCGCTGCCCAGCGTGCTGCCCACCGCAAAGCTCGGCCCGGTCGGATCCTTGCGCAGCCGCTCGAGCAGTTCGCGCCCGCCCCTGAACGGCGAGTCAGACTTCACTGCAAACACGGTTGCCTCGTTGAACAGCATGGCGACCGGGGTGAAATCGGTGTACGCATGCGGCGTCTTGCCGGTGAGGTGATTGGCGAAAATGATGCCCGAGGCGATCGACAGGTAATGGCCATCGCCGGCGTGCTGATTGAGATAGGTCAGTGCCAGCGACTGCCCCGCACCGGGCTTGTTGATCACCAGCGTGTTGGCGCTGACGATGCCGGTATCCTTCCAGATGCGCTGCAGCCGGCGCGCGGTCGAGTCGAAAGCGCCGCCCGGGCCGGTACCGATCACGAACTCGACGTTTTTTTCAGGCTTCCACTGCGCCAGCGCGCCACCGGACAGGCTCACGGCTGCGGCCAGGCTCATCACGGCAAACCATATATTGGACTTTCTCACGACCTCTCCTCCATTGCTTTTGCGGCTGCGGTTGCTGTGACGCATGCAGTCGGTTAAAGTTTGATGCTTACAATAGCAAATGTGTCCTATATTCTTCAGGAGCGAGAATCATGAGCTTGCAACCCATTCCAGTAGCGCCGCAGCAGTCCCCGGTCCCGCGCCAGGCGACGATCTCGCAGCAGCTCGCCGAATTCGCCGCCGGCCTGAATTACGACAACATACCGCAAAACATTCGTGAATGCGCAAAATTCCATATTCTGGATGTTGTCGGCACCGCGCTGGCGGCAACGCATTTCGACTTCGCCAAGCACGCCCTCGCCGGACTGCTCGGCATCGCCGAAGGCGGCCGCAATTCGGTGATCGGAATGGGCATGAAACTGCCGCTGCGCGACGCGGTACTGCTCAACGGTATCCTCGCGCACGGCCTTGACTATGACGACACCCATCCCGAGGCCATCGTGCATCCGACCTGCAGCACGTTTCCTTGTGCGCTCGGATTGGCCGAGCATATCGATGCCTCGGGCAGGGACCTGCTCACCGCCTACATCCTTGGCGTCGACGTCGCCACCCGCGTCGGCATCGCTGCCAAGGGACACATGCATACCGCCGGCTTTCACACTACGGGGCTGGCGGGACATTTCGGCTGCGTGATGGTGGCGGGCAAGCTCTTCAACCTGGCGCCGCAAAAACTGGTGATGGCACAGGGGCTGGCCGGCAGCACCTCGTCCGCGGTGTCCGAGCACCGTGCCGACGGCGCGTGGAACAAGCGCATGCATCCGGGCTGGGCTGGCGTGGGCGGGATCACCGCCGCCTCGCTCGCTCGCGGCGGCTTCATCGGCACCAAGAGAATCTACGAAGGCGCGGACGGCCTGTTCCGTTCGCACACCGGGGACAAGTTCAAGGACGTCGAACTCGGCGCCATGACCCGCGATCTCGGCAAGTCGTGGCTGATCGAGGAAGTCGCAGTCAAGCCCTACCCCATCTGCCACCTGCTCCACGCCTGCGCCGATGCGGCACTGGCGCTGCGCCGCAAGCACAATCTCAAGCCGCAGGACATCGCCAGGGTGCGCGCGCTGCTGCATCCCGACACCTTCCATTATGTTGCCGAGCCTGCCGACATGCGGCGCCGTCCGGTATCCGATTACATGGCCAAGTTCAGCGTGCAGTTCGTGGTGGCCGCCTGCTTCGTGCGCGGCAAGTTCGGTTTCGCCGAGCTCGAGACCGACGCCCTGAACGATGCCGACATCCTCGCCCTGGCGCAGCGCGTCTCGCACGAGGCCGACCCCGAATCGCAGTTCCCGAAATACTTCTCGGGCGGCGTGGTGGTGACCACCAGGGACGGCCGCGAGCTGGTGCACATGGAAAAAATCAACCGCGGCGCCGGCGAGCGCGCGCTGACCGGCGACGAGATCGCAGCAAAATTCATGGAAAATGCCGAACTGGCGGTCTCGCGTGGCCGCGCCGAACGCATCCGCGACGCCGTGCTCGACATCGAACGCCTCAGCGCACGCGAACTCGGCAGCTTGTTCGCCGGACAGTAAATAATCGAGAGGCGCTATACACTATACCTGCTGACCTACCCGCAAAACATCCACCAGGAGGAAAATGTATGAATAAAATCAATAAATTAATTACTTTTACAGGTGTGCTGTGCGCCTGCTTCGCAGGCGTACTGCCGGCGCACGCGCAAAGCTATCCTGCAAAACCGATACGCATCATCGTGCCTTATGCGGCGGGCGGCGGCACCGATACGGTGGGCCGCGCGCTGGCGCAAAGAATGACAGAAAGCATGGGCCAGCAGATCGTCATCGAGAACCGTCCCGGCGCCAACGGCATCATCGGCTCGGAGATCGTGGCCAAGGCACCATCTGACGGTTATCTCCTGCTGATGACCACCAATGCACTGACCATCAACCCGTGGCTGTACAAGATGCCGTTCGACACCATCAACGATTTTGCCCCGGTGACCATGACATCCACCGCATGCAGCCTGCTCGCCGTACACCCTTCGCTGCCCGCCAAGAACGTCAAGGAGCTGATCGGGCTCGCCAAAGCGCGGCCCGGACAGCTCGTGATGTCCGCTTCCGGTGCCGGACAGCCCTCGCACCTTTCGGGAGAACTGCTCAAGCAGATGGCCAAGATCGACTTCCTGATCGTCCAGTACAGGGGCACCGGCGCCTCGCTCGCCGACCTCGCCGGCGGCCACGTGATGATCACGTTCAGCAGCGTGCCCGGCCTGATGCCCCTGGTGCAGTCCGGCAAGCTGCGCGCGCTGGGTACCAGCTGCAAGGAACGTGTGCCCGGCCTGCAGCAGTACAACATCCCGGCCGTTGCCGAGACGATGCCGGGCTTCGAAGTCGTCACCTGGTACGGGCTGATGGGACCGGCGAAGATGCCGCGGGAAATCGTCACGCGCCTGCATGCTGAAGTCTCGAAGGCGCTCGTGCGCGAGGACATGAAAAAATTTCTCGACGCCCGCGGTTTCGTCGCCGGCGGCAATCCGCCTGACCAGTTTGCGCAGCAGATCAAGGACGAGATGGGGCGCTGGGAAAAAGTCATCAAGCAGGCCGGCATCAAGGCAGAGTGATCGCGTCAGAACCTCACATGCCCCGTGGTGCTGAGCGCGGGGACCGCTGCGTTCGGCGTTAATGGCTTCCCAACCCGCCACATCGCAGACCGCCGCCGGCTGGCGCGCACCGCGCGCCGCCGTCAGCCTGCCCGAAGCGCACCGCAGCATCGCAGTGCCGCGCGACGCCAGCGTGGCCCGCAAGCTGTTCGCCTTCAGCGGCCCGGGCTATCTGGTCGCGGTCGGTTACATGGATCCGGGCAACTGGGCCACCGCCATAGCCGGCGGCTCGGCCTTCGGCTACACGCTGCTGTCGGTGGTGATGCTCGCCAACCTGATGGCGATCGTGCTGCAGGCGCTGTCCGCCCGGCTCGGCATCGCCACCGGCCGCGACCTGGCGCAGGCTTGCCGCGACCACTACCCGCCGCCGGTGGCCTTCTGCCTGTGGATGCTGTGCGAGCTGGCAATCTGCGCCACCGATCTTGCCGAGGTCATCGGCACTGCCATCGCGCTCAACCTGCTGTTCGGGGTGCCGCTGCTGCTCGGCGTGTGCATCACGGTGGCCGACGTGTTCCTGATCCTGCTGCTGCAGAGCCGCGGCTTCCGCTACATGGAGGCGCTGATCATTTCGCTGATCGTGATCATCGGCGGCTGCTTCGGCTATGAGATCGTGATGTCCAACCCGGACTGGGCGCTGGTCGCCGCAGGCTTCCTGCCAGCGCGTGAGATCGTCACCAATCCGGCCATGCTGTATGTCGCGATCGGCATACTCGGCGCCACCGTCATGCCGCACAACCTCTACCTTCACTCCTCCATCGTGCAGACCCGGCGCTTCGATGAGAGCACCGACGGCAGGCGCGAAGCCATACGCTACGCGACCATAGACTCGACCATCGCGCTGATGCTCGCGCTGTTCATCAACGCCTCCATCCTCATCGTCGCTGCCGCAACCTTCCACAGCAGCGGCAACACCCAGATTGCGGAAATCCAGGATGCGCACCGCATGCTCACGCCGCTGCTCGGCGCGACCCTCGCCGGCGTGCTGTTCGCGGTGGCGCTGCTCGCCTCGGGGCAGAACTCGGCGGTAACCGGGACTCTCGCCGGGCAGATCGTGATGGAAGGTTTTCTCAACATCCGCCTGCCGCCGTGGCTGCGGCGCATGATCACGCGGCTGGTGGCCATCGTGCCCGCGGTCATCGTCACCGCGCTCTACGGCGAATCGGGCACGGCGCAGCTGCTGATCCTGTCGCAGGTGATCCTCAGCCTGCAGCTGCCGTTCGCGGTGATCCCGCTGGTCATGTTCACCGCCGACCGCGCAAAAATGGGCGAGCTGGTCAGCCCGCGCTGGCTCAGCCTCACGGCGTGGGTCATGGCGCTGCTGATTATCGCCCTCAACCTCAAGCTCATTTTCGATTTCGTGACTTCGCTGACAACCTGAAAGGAACACCATGCAACGCGCAACAACCAAACTGCGGGCCCTGGTCAAAGCCGGGAAATTTCTTGAGCTGCCCTCAGCCTACGACCCGATCACCGCGCGTCTGGTGGAAAGCCTCGGATTCAAGAGCGTCTACAATGGCGGCTTTGTCACCGGTGGCAGCACCACCATCAGCGAACCGCTGCTCACCATGAACGAGCAGATCACGGTCGGCGGCAACATGGCCAACGCCGTCAGCATCCCGGTTGTCATGGATGCCGGTGCCGGCTGGGGCGAACCGCTGCACACCATGCGCACGGTGCGCGAATGCATACGCGCCGGCATTGCCGGCGTGCACATCGAAGACCAGCTCTACCCCAAGCGCGCGCACTACCACACCTACGTCGCCCACAACATTCCGATCAATGAGTACCGCGACAAGATCAAGCTCGCCTGCGAGCAGCGCGACAAGAGCGACAAGGATTTCGTGATCATCGCGCGCTCCGACGCTTGCCGCGAGCAGGGTTTCCGCGAAGCGGTGAAGCGCGTCAACCTGGCCGCCGACCAGGGCGCCGACATGGGACTCATTTTCCCGCGCACGCCCGCAGAAACAGTCAAGACGCCCAAGGCCTGCAAGATCCCCATGGTCTACGTGCAAAGCCGCGGCAACCGCGACGGTCGTCCGCTCTACAGCAACAAGCAGCTCGAGGACATGGGTTATGCCGGCTGCATCGACGCCATCCTCGCCATCGGCGTGCAGTTCCACTTCATGCGCAAGGCGCTGGCCGAAATCAGGAAGACCGGCGACTATACCGGCATGACTCCCGCCGAGTTCGTGACTGCCCGCAAGCAGGTCGAAGACCTGATCGGGCTCGAGGACTATTACCGCGTCGAGCGCGAAACAGTGGAAAAGCTTTATTACAAGAAGGCCGGGAAAAAACGCTGATTTTCAGCGCGCCGCATGCCAGGGGAGGCTTGCGCCTCCCCTTTTTTGTGCGCCGCAACCAGCAGTGGAGTGTCTTTATTGTCGACAAAATTGTTGACACTTCAGCCGGCAAAAATTTAGGATGGCGCAATGCCCGGCCTCCCCCGCTCCCCAGTTTCCCGCGCCGCGATTCCCAGACGCAGCAAATCCGCCGCAGGCCCGCGCCCGGCCAGCAGCGGCCAGGACCTGCAGAAAATACTGCGCGAGCGCATCGCGCGCCACGACTACCTGCCGGGCGCCAAGCTGCTCGAGAACGACCTCGCCCGCGAGTTCGGCGTTTCGCGGGCGAGGGTGCGCGAGGCTTTCGGCGCCCTGGAAAGCCGCGGCCTCATCCAGCGCATACCCAACCGCGGCGCCGAGGTCGCGCGCCTCGATGTTTCGCAGATGTTCGAAATCTATGAAGTGCGCGAAATGCTGGAAGGCCTGTGCGTGCGGCGTGCAGTGCAGAATACTCCCCCCGCAGCTTGGAACGACCTGGTCGCCCTTTTCGGCAAGCCGATGGAACGACACGTGAAGAACGGCGAATTCGAGGACTACATCGCCAAGCTGGAAATCCTGCGACGCCGCACCATGGAGGCCGCAAACAACCGGGTGCTTGCCGACATGCTCGACAGCATCAACGACAAGACGCGCGAGATCATGCGCCGCATCATCATCCTGCCCGGCCGTGCCGCCGAAGGGCTGAAACAGCACCGCGCCGTGCTTGCAGCGATGCGCAAGGGCGACGCGGCAATGGCCGAGAAGCTCAAGCGCGAGAACATCCGCTCCTCGCGCGAATTTCTCGAGCGCTACCAGGGCTTCATCCTGTGAACAGGCATTCAATTCACGCCATGTCCGCATGGACGGAAAACCGGGCATCGCTTTCATTTCAACATCAGTCGATACCGCAATCGCCGCACCCTGCCTCATGAAAAACGCAAGACCACACAAGCCCGACAATCATCCAGGCCCGCTCGCCGGCTACCGCGTACTGGAACTTGGTTCCACCGTTGCCGGCCCCTTCTGTGGGCGGTTGTTCGCCGACTTCGGCGCCGAAGTGATCAAGGTGGAGCCCGCCGACGGTGACCCGGTACGCTCCATGGGCAAGCGCTACCAGGGGAAATCGCTGTACGCCGCGAGCATTTTCCGCGGCAAGCGGCTGATCAGCGTCGACTTGCGCACCGCGCAGGGCCAGGACCTCGTGCGCAAGCTCGCCGCAAAATCCGATTTTCTGATCGAGAACTTCCGCCCCGGCGCGCTCGAGGCCTGGGGCCTGGGTTATGACGCGCTGTCGCAGATCAACCCCGGCCTCATCATGATCCGCATCAGTGGCTACGGCCAGACCGGCCCCTACAGCCAGCGTCCGGGCTATGGCGTGATTTGCGAAGCGGTGAGCGGCCTGCGCCACCTCACCGGCGACCCCGACCGTCCGCCGGGACGCATCGCCACTTCCACCACCGATTACATCACCGGCCTTTACGCCGCGTTCGGCGCGATGCTGGCGCTGGAATCCCGGCACCGCAGCGGCAAGGGCCAGGTGATAGATGCGGCGCTGTATGAGGGCGCGTTCAGCTTCATGGAACCGCACGTGCCCGCCTACGAAAAGCTCAACGCTGTCGCCATGCGCGCAGGCTCGCGCCTGCCCGGCAACACGCCCAACAACCTTTACCTTGCGCGCGACGGCCAGTACATCCACATCACCGCCGCCAGCGACGGCGTGTTCAAGCGCGTGGCGGCCGTGATCGGCCAGCCCGGGCTGGCGGATGATCCGCGCTTCAAGACTGCGGTGGCACGCGCAGGAAACGAAGACGTTCTGGACGACATCATCAGTGCATGGACAAAGCAGCACGATTGCGCCGAGCTGGAGCGCCTGCTGCATGAAGCCGCCGTGCCGGCGGCGCGCATCTTTACCATAGAAGACATTTTCAGGGACCCGCACTACGCCGCGCGCGGCATGCTGGCGGCGGTGCCCGACGACGACCTCGGCAGCGTGACCATGCCGGCAGTGGTGCCCAAGCTTGGCACTACCCCCGGCGCCATACGCCACGCCGGCCATCGCGTCGGGCAGGACACGCGCATGGTGCTGCGCGAGGTCGCGGGCATGACGGATGACGAGATTGCGCAACTTGAAACCGCGGGCGTCGTGGCCTGCGACCCGCACGCCGACCAGCCGCGCGGCGTGGAAGCTTCGGAGGCTTCTTGAGCGCCGCCAGAACGCCAAGAAAAGCAAGGCGGGATAATTGCCCAGAAGCTCCTGCGTTCGCGTTTCCACAGCTTGCGGAGCAGCTTTATACGACAACCTTATTGATCTCCCCGTGTCGTTACCTGGCGCCTTGGCGGCGCACCTGATTTAGGGTTTTGATATGGCATTTGACGAATTGCTGAACGATTACGAGAAGCGCCGCCAGCGTGCGCTGGCCATGGGCGGGCCGGACAAGCTCGCCAGGCGCCGCGCCGCGGGCTTCATGAATGCGCGCGAGCGCATCGCCTACCTGTTCGACGAGGGCAGTTTCGTCGAGTCCGGCCTGTTCGCGACTTCGGCCTACCCCCAGGACAGCGAACGCTCGCCGGGCGACGGCAAGCTTGCAGGTTTCGGCAAGATACGCGGCCGCGAGGCGGCAGTGGTGGCCAACGATTTCACGGTGATGGGGGCTTCGAGCAGCGCCACCAACATGAAGAAAATCGGCCACATGAAACGCACCGCGGCGAGCCGCGGCATTCCGCTGGTGATGCTGGGAGAATCCTCGGGCGCAAGACTGCCCGACAACATGGGCGCGCGCGGCATGGGCTCCTTGCTCGCCCAGGATCCGCAGCAGTACCTGCGGCTGCGCGAAAGCCCATGGGTGTCGGCCGCACTCGGGCTATGCTACGGCTCCTCGACCTGGTACTGCGTGCTCGCCGATTTCAACGTCATGCGCAAGGGCGCGATCGTCGCGGTATCGAGCTCACTGCTCGCTTCGCTCGCCATGAACGACACGGTGGATGCCGAAGAACTCGGCGGCTGGCGCGTGCACGCCGAAGTCACGGGCTTCGCCGACATGGTGGTCGACAGCGACGAGCAGGCGCTGGATGCAGTGAAAACCTTTCTCTCCTACCTGCCCTCCAACAACAGCGAGGCCCCGCCGCTCAAGCCCGTGCCCGCCGGGTCCGGCGACAGGGCGCAGGACATCCCCGGCATCCTGCCGCAGTCGCGCACCCAGGTCTACGACATGCGCAAGCTCCTGCAGTGCGTCGTCGACAGCGACAGCTGGTTCGAACTCAAGGCGCGCTTTGGCAAGGCCGCGGTCACCGCACTGGCATGGCTTGACGGAAAAACGGTGGGCGTGATCGCCAACAATCCCCTGTTCAAGGGCGGCGCGCTCGACGCCGATGCCTGCGACAAGATCGTGAGTTTCCTGGTGCTGTGCGACTCGTACAACATCCCCATCCTCATGTTCGTCGATACCCCCGGCTTTGCCATCGGCGTGGAAGCCGAGCGCAAGCGCGCGCCGGGCAAGATCATGAACTTCATGAACGCGCTGGCGCTGGTGACGGTGCCCAAGCTCACGGTGCTGGTGCGCAAGACCTACGGCCAGGCCTACATCAACATGGGCGGCGGCCGCAATTCCGACGAGTTCATCGCCTGGCCAACGGCGGAAGTGAGCTTCATGGACCCCAATTATGCAGTGACCGTGGTCTCGGGCCTCAAGCCGGGCGACCCCGGATTTGAAGACAGGCGCGCCACCATGGAAAAGGACAATTCGGTGTACGACATCGCCTCGATTTATGCGGTGCAGGACGTGATCCGCCCCGAGCAGACGCGCGATTACCTGATACGCATGCTGGATGTGCACCAGCTGCGCCATACCCGGGGCGTCGGCAGACATCTTTTATCGTCATGGCCGACGAGTTTCTAGTGCTTGGCCGCAGGGAACACGGAGGTCACCGAGAGGCATGCAGGCAAACCAACCAATCTCGGCTCTGACTTTCTCTGTGTCCTCCGTGTCCGCTTTTAAGGATTTCATGCCGTGAACTTTGACAGCAGGAAGACGCTCGCCACGCTGGACGTCGGCGGCACGCAATACGATTATTACAGTCTCGCTGCCGCGGAGCGGCTGGGGCTGGCCGGCATTTCCCGCCTGCCCTGCACGCTGAAAATCGTCCTCGAAAATCTGCTGCGCCAGCACGCGAACGGCACGGCGGAAACCGATGACATCCTGGCGGTCGCGGCATGGCTCAAGACGCGCAGCTCGACGCGCGAAATCGGCTTCAAGCCGGCGCGCGTGATGATGGTCGATTCCTCCGGCATCCCCTTGATGGGCGACATGGCGGCAATGCGCGATGCCATGATGCGCCTGGGCGGCGACCCGCAGCGCATCAATCCGCTGACGCCGGTCGATTTCATCATTGATCATTCGGTGATGGCCGACCACACCGCCAGCCCGGATGCGGCCGAACGCAACATGGCACTGGAGTTCGAACGCAACCGCGAGCGTTACGAATTCCTGCGCTGGGGCAGTCAGGCCTTTGCCAACCTGCGCCTGATCCCGCCTGGCAACGGTATCTGCCACCAGATCAATCTCGAATACCTGGCGCGCGTGATATGCGCCGTCGATAGCGGCAAGGGGCGACCCCTTGCCCACCCGGATTCCGTGCTGGGCATGGACAGCCACACGCCCATGATCAACAGCCTGGGCATCGTCGGCTGGGGCGTGGGCGGGCTCGAAGGCGGCACCGCCGCGCTTGGCGAACCGGTGTCCATGCTGCTGCCGGAAGTCGTCGGCTGCCGGCTGTCGGGCGCGCTCAAGCCCGGCACCACCACCACCGACCTCGCGCTGACCATCACCCAGACCCTGCGCCATCACAAGCTGATCGGCAAGTTCGTCGAATACTTCGGCAGCGGTGTCGAGGCCCTGACGCTGCCCGAGCGCGGCACCATCGCCAACATGACCCCGGAATACGGCGCGACCATGGGCTATTTTCCCATCGACGCCGAAACGCTGCGCTTTCTGCGCCTCACCGGCCGCGAGCCGCAGCATGTGGCACTGGTCGAGGCTTATGCCAGGGCACAAGGGCTGTGGCGCGATGCCGGCACCGCCGTTCCCGATTACAGCAGCATCATCGACATCGACCTCTCCACGGTCGAGCCCTCGCTTGCCGGCCCCAGCCGCCCGCACCAGCGCACGCCGCTGTCCGAAGCGCCCCGGGTGTTCAGCACCGCGTATGCCGGCAACGGCGCGGCCGTGCCGGTCAGGGACAGCGCCTACTCGATACGCAGCGGCGAAGTGGTGATCGCCGCCATCACCAGTTGCACCAATACCTCCAACCCCTCGGTCATGGTCGGCGCAGGACTGCTCGCGCGCAACGCCGCCGCGCGCGGGCTCAAGGTCAAGCCCTGGGTCAAGACCTCGCTGTCACCGGGTTCGCGCATCGTCGCCGATTACCTCGAAAAAAACGGCCTGCTCGGCCCGCTCGCCGAACTGGGATTCGACATCGCCGGCTTCGGCTGCATGACCTGCATGGGCAATTCGGGACCGCTGCCCGAGCCGCTCGCCGCGACGATCGAGGAACACGACCTCGCCGCGGTGGCCGTGCTTTCGGGCAACCGCAATTTCGAGGGACGCGTGCATCCCAACGTGCGCGCCAACTTCCTCGCCTCGCCGCCGCTGGTGATCGCCTATGCGCTGGCCGGATCGATACGGAAGGACCTCACCCGAGAACCCCTGGGCGAGGATCGCAGCGGTGAACCGGTGTACCTGCGCGACATCTGGCCCGATGCGCAGGAAATCCGCGACATCATCACCAACACGCTGTCGCCGGCGCTCTACAAGCAGCGCTACGCCGGCGTCGAAACCGGCACTCCGGCGTGGCGCGCGATACGCGCAGCCGGCGGCGCGACCTTTCAATGGCGCGAGCAGAGTGCCTTCATCCGCCGCCCACCGTTTTTCGACAGCATGACGGCAACGCCGGCACCGCTGGCCGACATTCGCGGCGCGCGCGCGCTGGCCATGTTCGGCGACATGCTGACCACTGACCATATTTCCCCGATAGGCGCGATTTCCGCGAAAACGCCAGCGGCGGCCTATTTGCGCGCGCTGGGCATAGAACAGAAAGACTTCGTGAATTACGCGGCGCGCCGCCTCAATCATGACGTGATGATCCGCGGCACTTTCGCCAACATTCGCATTCGCAACGAAATGACGCCGGATATCGAAGGCGGCTACACCCGCCACATGCCGAGCGGCGAAACCCTGTCTATATTCGACGCCGCGCAACGCTACCGCGAACAGGGCGTGCCGCTGGTGATCGTCGCCGGTTCGGAATACGGCGCAGGCTCTTCGCGCGACTGGGCTGCCAAGGGCGCGCTGCTGCTGGGCGTGCGCGCAGTGCTTGCGGAGTCCTTCGAGCGCATACACCGCTCCAATCTCATCGGCATGGGCGTGCTGCCGCTGCAATTCACCGACGGCGCCACGCGCAAGACACTGGACCTCGACGGCAGCGAAACCTTTGACATCGAAGGACTGGCCGCAACCCGCACACCCCACCAGACCGTGGCGGTCACTATTCGACGCAGGGATAAAAATATTATTAAAATCAATATGTTAACAAGACTCGATACACAACAGGAAGTCGAGTACTACCGCCACGGCGGCATTCTGCATTACGTGCTGCGCAAGCGTCTGGGAGGAAACCCGTGAATGCACGCAAGAAGCTGAAGCAGCTGATGGCCGGCGACGGCTATGTGATCGCGCCCGGCGCGTACGACACGCTCACCGCGCGGCTGGTGCAGGTCGCCGGCTTCGAGGCGGTGTACCTGACCGGCGGCGGCTATTCGCGCGCCAGCGGCTACCCCGACATCGGCCTGCTCACCATGAGTGAAATCGTGCCTTGGATCGCGCGCACCGTGGAAGCGGTCGACATTCCGGTGATTGCCGACATGGACACCGGCTACGGCAACGCGGTCAACGTGGTGCGCAGCGTGCGCGAATACGAAAAAACCGGCGTCGCGGCCTTCCATCTTGAGGACCAGGTTTCGCCCAAGAAATGCGGCCATTATGAAGGCAAGGCGCTGGTGAGCACGGCCGAGATGGTGGGCAAGATCAGGGCTGCGGTGGATACCCGGCGCGATGCCGACATGCTCATCATTGCGCGCACCGACTCGCGCGCGGTCGAGGGCCTGCAGGCTGCACTCGACCGCATGAATGCCTATCTCGAAGCCGGCGCCGACCTCGGTTTTGTCGAAGCGCCGCAGTCAGCGGCGGAACTCGCCGCCATCCCCGGGAGCATCAGCAAGCCCGCCGTTGCCAACATCTTCGAGGGCGGCAAGACGCCACCGCTGCCGGCGAAAGAACTGCAGGCCATGGGCTATCGCCTGGGCATCTATCCCTCGCAGACCCACCGTGCCGCAATTTTCGCGGCGCAGGAAGTGCTGGCCGTGCTCAAGCGCGATGGCGACACTGCGGCGATCGAGCATCGCCTGGCGAGTTTCAATGACCGCGAGGTGGCGGTGAATACCCGGCACTGGCGCGCGATCGAGGAAAAGTATTTGAAGAACGTTTAACCGCTAGAGGCGCGAAGACGCGAAGATCACGCAAAGACCCCAAGCTTTTTTTGCGCCCTCGCACCTTTGCGGTTCGCATCTGGAGTTGACACGACATGAGCTGGAAACCCGAAGCCGACGAAATCCAACAACGCTATCGCTGGGCAGAAGCGCTCGGCGGCGAGGAATCGGTGAAACGCCACCACGAGCAGGGCCGGCTCACGGTGCGCGAGCGCATCGCCGGCGTGCTCGACACCGGTTCCTTCCAGGAAGTGGGCAAGCTCACCGGCAACGCGACGCGCGAGAACGGCAAGCTCGTCAAGGTGACGCCGGCGCCCTATGTCATGGGGCTGGGCGCCATCAACGGCCGTCCGGTCGCCATCGGCGGCGAGGATTTCACGGTGCGCGGCGGCACCAGCTGGGGCAGCCAGCGCCGCAAGGGCGGCCAGGGCGGATTCGTGGAAGACCTCGCCTTCCAGTACCGCATTCCGCTCATCAATCTCATCGACGGCGCCGGCGGCACGGTGGCATCGGCCAAAAGGCGCGGTTATACGGTGTTTCCCGGCATCCACGGATTCGAGCGCTCGGTGGAATTGCTGGGCATCGTGCCCGTGGTCAGCGCGGTCATGGGCACCGCCGCCGGCGGACCGGCCGGTCGCGCCATCCTGTCGCACTGGTCGGTGATGGTCAAAGGCAGCAGCCAGATATTCGCCGCAGGCCCTCCCGTGGTCGAGCGCTCGCTCGGCGAAAAAGTCACCAAGGAGGAACTGGGCGGCCCGCAACTGGCAGTGGATGCCGCAGGCACCGTGGACAACGTGGTGGACAGCGAAACCGCGTGCTTCGATGCGATCAAGAAATTCCTGTCCTACCTGCCGCAGAACGTGTGGGAGCTGCCGCCGCAAACCGCGTGCGACGATCCCGTGGATCGGCGCGAGGAGGCGCTGCTGTCCATCGTGCCGCGCGAGCGGCGCCAGCCCTACAACATGCGCAAGCTGATCTCGCTCATCGTTGACCGCGGCTCGATTTTCGAAATCCAGCCCACCTTCGGCAAGTCGGTGATCACCTGCCTTGCGCGCATGGACGGCAAGCCGGTCGGCGTGGTCGCCAACAACCCCATGGTGCTGGGCGGCGCCATGGACGTGAAGGCCGCCAGGAAGCAGACCCACTTCATCGAAATGTGCGACACCTTTCACATCCCGCTGGTATACCTCGTCGACGTGCCGGGCTTCATGGTCGGCACCGCGGCCGAAACCGCGGCGACCCTGCGCGAGGGCATGCGCACGGTGTACGTCGGCTTGCAGGTCACGGTGCCGGTGATGACGGTGGTGATACGCAAGTGCTACGGCATGGCCGGCATGGGCACCACCGACAAGAACGGCGTTGATCTCAAGCTCGCCTGGCCGTCGGCCGAATGGGGCTCGCTGCCGGTCGAAGGCGGCGTGGCTGCGGCCTTTCGCCGCGAAATCCAGTCGGCACCCGACCCGGCGCAGCGCCAGCGCGAGATCGAGGAGGAACTGCGCGAATACGCCTCGCCGCTGCTCACCGCCGAGGCGTTCGCGGTGGAAGACGTGATCGATCCGCGCGACACCCGGCTCTACCTGTGCCGCTTCCTCAATGCCGCGCAAACCCGCCTCAAAACCAGCCTCGGGCCGAAGTTCAAGTGCGGGGTGCGTCCCTGAAGTAAACTAACGCTGCAGTTCCAACACAACAGGAGGAGTCATCATGAAAAGAAAACTGATGTTCGCCGCGCTGCTGACGCTGGCATGCGGCCTGTTCGCGCCTGTCCACAAGGCGGCGGCCGAGGTCGACGAGTTCCGGGTCGCGCTGCAGTACGGCATAGGCTACCTGCCGCTCGCCATCATGAAGCAGAACCAGCTGATCGAGAAGCATCTCAAGGCTGCCGGCCTCAACACCAAGGTCGCGTGGTCGCGGCTGGGTTCAGGTCAGCCGATGAACGACGCGCTGCTCTCGGGCAGCCTGCATGTGGCCTCGGGCGGCACGGCGCCGTTCCTGATCCTGTGGGGGCGCACGCACGGCTCGCTGAATGTAAAGGCAGTCGCCGCCCTGTCGTCGATGCCGATGTATCTCGTCACCAACAATCCCAAGGTAAAGACTATCAGGGACTTCACCGACAGCGACCGCATCTCCATGGCCGGCGCCGGCCAGTCGATACAGACCATTGTGCTGCAGATGGCGGCCGCCAAGGAATTCGGCGACGCCAACTACAACAAGTTCAGCACGCTCTACCGCAACCTTTCTCACCCTGACGGCCTGACGGCCTTTCTGTCGGGCAAGGAAATCACCGCCTACTTCTCCTCTCCGCCCTTTCAGTACCAGGCGCTGGCCAGGCCCGGCGTCACGCGCGTCATCAATTCGTATGACGTGACCGGCGGGCCGGCCACCTTCCTCGTGGCCTGGGCAACCAGCAAGTTCCGCGACGAGAACCCCAAGACCTTCCAGGCTTTCGTCAGCGCCTGGAAAGAGTCCGTCGATCTCATCAACGCCAACAAGCGCAACGCGGCCGAGATCTACGTCAAGGAATCGAACGACAAGAGCGGAGTCGAGGCCATAGAAAAAATGCTCAACGACCCCGAAATCCGCATCACCATGACGCCCGAGAACACCATGAAGTTCTACGAGTTCATGCACAAGGTGGGCACGGTCAAGCCCAAGGCTGCTTCGTGGAAGGATCTGTACTTCCCCGAAGTGCACAACCTGCCCGGCAGCTGAAAAGCGACCGCTCCCCATGACGGATTCGCTTGACCACCTGCGCGACTGGATAGGCAGGACCGAAACCAAGTCGGACGTGGCGACGGCGTGGCCGGTCGTCGCCCTCGCCGCCACGCTCGACCGCCGCGACCCCGATCCCGCCCCCGGCGACCCCATTGCGCCGGGCTGGCACTGGCTGTATTTCCTGGAAGCCAAGCCGGCCGCGGAACTCGGGTCCGACGGTCACCCCAAACGCGGCGGCTTCCTCCCGCCGGTGCCCTTGCCGCGGCGCATGTGGGCCGGCGGGCGCATCGAGTTTCGCGCCCCGCTGCGGGTGGGCGATGCCCTGCGGCGCGACTCTGAAATCATCAGCGTTGAACCCAAGCAGGGCAAGAGCGGCGGGCTGGTGTTCGTCACCGTGCGTCACACGGTGTTTTCAGCCGGCGCCATCGCAGTGGTCGAGGAGCACGACATCGTCTACCGCGAAGCCGCGCGGCCCGGCGAGCCGGCGCCACAGGGCAGGGCTGCGCCGGCTCAGGCTTCGTGGCGGCGCGAACTCACGCCCGATCCGGTGCTGCTGTTCCGCTTCTCCGCCCTCACCTTCAACGGCCACCGCATACACTACGATCTCGATTACTGCCGCCATGAGGAAAACTATCCCGGCCTGATCGTGCACGGCCCGCTGCAGACCATACTGCTGCTCGACCTGTGCCGCAGACAGGAAACACGGTCCGTCAAAAAACTCGACTATCGCGCCCTGCACCCGGTGTTTCACGGCGAACGCATCAGCGTCAACGGCGAACCGGCCGCGGACGCCCGTTCCGCGCAGGTGTGGACCGCCAATGCCGCCGGCAACACGGCGATGGCCGGCACCGCCTACTTCTGACGCTCCGGCGCGAAAACCAGCGGATTACTTTTTCAGGCGGATCGCCAGGGCATGGCAAAAAATGCTGTTGCCCTGCTGGCGCCAGCCCGGGTCGGGCACGCAGACGACATTGATCAAGCCGTCAGCGCTAAGGCGGGCGGCTGCGGTTTTCAACTCCGCGATCGCTGCGCCGGCATCGGCGTGACGCGGCACGTCAAACGCGCTACGCCAGGATTCGACCCACAGGCGCTGCACGATCTGGTAGCGCCCCAGGCTCAGGTCGGCCGGATCGTAAATCCTGATGCTGTCTGCGTCGCGCGGAGATCCGGCAGCGGCGAACACTGCCCCGGAACACAGTGTCGCGGCACACAGCATGCCGCAGGCCAGTCTCGCGGATAAGCGCATGGGCCGACTCCATCAGACGATGAGATATTTCCCGGCATTCTAGCGCAATGCCACGCGCCAATGCCGCGAAAACAAGCGGCACTGGCTTCAGTTCACCACCCCGCCTCGCGTTCCGAGGTCGAGGGGATCTTGTGTATGCTCAGGTCGGAGCCGTCAAATTCCTCCTCCCGGCTCAGGCGTATTCCCACCACCACTTTCAGCACACCGTACACCACGGCGCCGCCGATGACGGCGACGGCGATGCCCAGCAGCGTACCCAGCAGCTGCGACATGAAAGTCACGCCGCCGATGCCGCCCAGGCTTTTCAGGCCGAAGATGCCCGCCGCAATCCCGCCCCAGGCACCGCACAGGCCATGCAAGGGCCACACGCCCAGCACGTCATCGATCTTCAGGCGGTTCTGGGTAAGCGTGAACATGAAGACAAACAGCGCGCCCGCCACGCCGCCGGTCACCAGCGCGCCTATGGGGTGCATGATGTCGGAGCCTGCGCACACCGCTACCAGACCGGCCAGCGGACCGTTGTGCACAAAACCCGGGTCGTTGCGCCCGACTGCCAGCGCGACGATGATGCCGCCCGACATCGCCATCAGCGAATTCACCGCCACCAGACCGCTGATCTTGTCCACGGTCTGCGCCGACATCACATTGAATCCGAACCAGCCCACGGACAGCACCCAGGCGCCCAGCGCGAGGAAGGGTATGCTCGACGGCGGCTGCGCCGTGACGCCGCCTTCCTTGGGATAGCGGCCGTGGCGCGCGCCCAGAAACAGCACTGCCATCAGCGCGATCCAGCCGCCCACGGCATGAACGACGATAGAGCCGGCGAAGTCATGAAACTTGGCGCCGGCATTCGCTTCCAGCCAGGCCTGCACGCCGTATTTGTCGTTCCACGCCATGCCTTCGAAAAACGGGTAGACCAGGCCCACGATCAGCGCGGTGGCCACCAGTTGCGGGTAGAACCGGGCACGCTCGGCAATGCCGCCCGAGATGATCGCCGGCACCGCCGCGGCGAAGGTGAGCAGGAAAAAAAACTTCACCAGATCGTAGCCGCTCTTCTCGGCCAGCTTTTCCGCGCCCGCGAAAAAGCTCACGCCATAGGCCACCGCGTAGCCGATGAAAAAATAGACCACCGTGGACACCGCGAAATCGCAGAGTATCTTGACCAGCGCATTGACCTGGTTTTTCTTGCGCACCGTGCCGACTTCCAGAAATGCAAAGCCGGAATGCATGGCCAGCACCATGATGGCGCCGAGCAGTATGAACAGTGTGTCGCTGCTGATTTTGAGTGTTTCCATATGCCCTCCCCCCTGAATTGAAATCGGCAACAGGTAAGCAAAATATGTTCTCAAATCATAACTATATGATTTAATTGAATTTTAATAATTTCAACAAGATCGGAAATCGATTAATGCACCAGTAACGAACATATTGCCAAAAATGCGCACTATATAAGTGCATCCTGCCGGGCCTCGGTTCATGCGCCGCTTTATCCAGAGTCGTGTTGAAGTAAATGTCGTAAGCCATTGAGCGATTTACAGGTTACGGTTATAGTCAAAAGCAAAGGATGCCCCAGACATGGCCATAGCGAATGCAACCCAACCGCGCCAGGCAGACCGCCCGCTCGACTTGCAGCAGGTGCTGTCCGACCTTGTCGCCGACAAGCTGGTGTCTGCGGAAGCCGCCGAGATGCTGGCCCGCGACCGCCGCCTCAGCAAGTCCGATGCACACCCGCTGCAGGTGATCGCCGATCAGAAATGGAAGGATCCGCGTCAGCCCAAGAAGACCCTGCACCTCGAGGCCCTGACGCAATGGCTGGCCGAAAAAGTCGACCTGCCGTACATGCATATCGATCCTTTCAAGATCGACTTCGCTGCCGTGACCAAGGTCATGTCGAACGCCTACGCCGAACGCTACAAAATCCTGCCTGTCGGCGTCACCACGCGCGAAGTGACGGTTGCCACCTGCGAACCCCATGTGCGCGACTGGGAAGACCAGCTGAAGCAGGTGCTGCGCCTGGAAATCAAGCGCGTCATCGCCAACCCCCTCGAAATCCAGAGTTACCTGGTCGAGTTCTACAACCTGGCGCGCTCGGTCAAAAGCGCCGCGTCCAGGGACCAGGGCGCCTACAGCGACATCGCCAACTTCGAGCAGCTGGTGCAACTGGGCCGCAGCGGCAAGCTCGACGCCAATGACCGGCACATCGTCCATATCTGCGACTGGCTGTTCAACTACGCTTTCGAGCAGCGCGCGAGCGACATCCATCTCGAGCCGCGCCGCGACATTTCGAACGTGCGTTTCCGCATCGACGGCGTGCTGCACGCGGTCTACCAGATACCGACGCCGGTGATGGCCGCGATGGTGAGCCGCATCAAGGTGCTGGGCCGCATGGACGTGGTGGAAAAACGCCGCCCCCAGGACGGCCGCCTCAAGACCGTGACGCCCGACGGCGAGGAAGTCGAGCTGCGCCTGTCCACCATGCCCACCGCCTTCGGCGAAAAGCTGGTGATGCGCATATTCAGCCCGGAAAACCTGGTCAAGGATTACCGCGAGCTCGGTTTCTCCGAGGAAGACGAGCGCAACTGGACGCAGATGGCGAACCAGCCGCACGGCATCATCCTGGTCACCGGCCCCACCGGCTCGGGCAAGACCACCACGCTGTACTCCACGCTCAAGCAGCTCGCGCTGCCGGAAGTCAACGTGTGCTCGGTCGAAGACCCGATAGAAATGGTGGAACCGGCGTTCAACCAGATGCAGGTGCAGCACGGCATAGGCGTGGATTTCGCCAGCGGCATCCGCACCCTGATGCGCCAGGACCCGGACATCATCATGGTGGGCGAGATCCGCGACCGCGAAACCGCCGACATGGCGATACAGGCGGCGCTCACCGGACACCTGGTGCTCTCCACCCTGCACACCAACGACGCGCCCTCGGCCATCACCCGCCTGCTCGACATCGGCGTGCCGCCGTACCTGTTGCAATCGACCATACTGGGCGTGATGGCGCAGCGCCTGGTGCGCACGCTGTGCGCGCACTGCAAGGAAAAACACGAACTCGACGATTCGGCATGGGAAACGCTGGTCGCGCCATGGAAAGCCGCCAAGCCCAGGGACAGCACCTATGTCGGCAAAGGCTGCCTGGAATGCCGCATGACCGGCTACATGGGGCGCATGGGCATTTATGAAATGATGGTGATGAACGCCGAACTGCGCGCCCTGGTTACCGATACCACCGATCTCGAGGCCCTGCGCGAGCGCGCCTACAAGGAAGGCATGAAGCCGCTGCGCATCAGCGGCGCCATGAAGGTCGCGAGCGGCCTCACTACCGTGGACGAAGTGATGAAAGTCGCTCCGCCGCCCACCGGAGACCGCCGGCAGCCGCGCTGAGCCGGCACTCATGCCGGTTGCCGATGCGCCCGTTCACAGACTGAGAACCATGCACTCGCTGCCTATGCTGGAATTGTCGTAGTAAGGCGCGCACCTCACGAAACCCAGGGAGCGATAAAGCACAACGGCAGCCTGCATGCGTGGCAGGGTGTCGAGCAGCATGCTGCGGTAGCCCATGCGCCGCGCGCGGGCGATGGCTTCCCCCGCAAGCTGCCGCCCCAGTCCGCTGCCGCGAAATTCCATGCGCACGTAGAGGCGCTTCATCTCGCAGCGCGCCGCGTCCAGCCGGCGCACCCCCACGCACCCCGCGATTTCCGTTTCCTCGGCCGCAAGCAGCAGGCATCCGGCAGGCAGCGCGTAATCTCCCGGAAGCTGCGCGAGTTCCCTGTCGAAGCCCTGAAAGCACAGACTGAAGTCCAGCGAACCGGCATATTCGACAAAAAGCGCACGCACGGCTTCCAGTTCGGGGCCCGCGCCGGTAACAGCCGTGATTTTCATCTTGCCACTCGAAATCGGAAGCCGCTGCGCGAACTGCGCGCCTCAATGCGCCTTGCTCAGCAGGCGCATGCCGCGGTCGAGACCGTCGAGCGTCAGCGGAAACATGCGCTCGCCCATCAGTTCGCGCGTCATGCGAATCGACTCGTGGTAATCCCAAACCGCCTCGGGCTGGGGATTGAGCCAGATCGCGTTGTGATAGACCGCCAGCATGCGCTGCAGCCATACCGCGCCGGCTTCTTCGTTGGTGTGCTCGACGCTGCCGCCGGGATACACGATCTCGTACGGGCTCATGGTCGCGTCACCGACAAAAATCACCTTGTAATCATGCGGATACTTGTGCAGCACGTCCCAGGTCGCAAGGCGCTCGGTGGCGCGCCGGCGATTGTCCTTCCATACCCGTTCGTAAAGAAAATTGTGGAAGTAGAAATACTCGAGGTGCTTGAATTCGAGGCGTGCCGCGGAGAACAGCCGTTCACACACGCGGATGTGGTCGTCCATGGAACCGCCGACATCGAGAAACAGCAGCACTTTCACCGCGTTGTGGCGTTCCGGCACCATTTTCAGGTCGAGCCAGCCGGCGTTTCTGGCGGTTGAACGTATGGTGTCGTCGAGATCGAGTTCTTCAGGCGCGCCCAGGCGCGCGAACTTTCGCAGCCGCCGCAGCGCGACCTTGATGTTGCGCGTACCGATTTCCACCGTGTCGTCGAGATTCCTGAACTCGCGCTGGTCCCACACCTTGACCGCACGGCGGTGGCGCGACTCGTGCTGTCCGATGCGTACGCCCTCGGGGTTGTAGCCGTAGGCGCCGAAAGGCGAAGTGCCGGCGGTGCCTATCCATTTCGATCCGCCCTGGTGGCGGCCCTTCTGTTCCTCGAGGCGCTTTTTCAGCGTTTCCATCAGCTTGTCCCAGCCGCCCAGCGCCTCGATCAGATTTTTTTCCTCTTCACTGAGGTTTTTCTCGGCGAGCTTTTTCAGCCATTCCTCGGGAATCATCGCCGTGATGCCCTCGGCATCGGTGATGCCCTTGAAGTACGCGCCGAACACCCGGTCGAAGCGGTCGAAATACTTTTCGTCCTTCACCAGGCAGGTGCGGGCCAGGTAATAAAAGTCGTCGATGCTGCCGAAGATGACGCCCTTCTCCAGCCCTTCGATCAGGGTCAGGAACTCCCGGATCGAGGCCGGCACCCCGCCGTCCTTGAGTTTGAGAAAAAATTCAATCAGCACTGAATTGTGCCTAGCTCTTCCGGCGCGACATGAACACCAGGCGCTCAAACAGATGCACGTCCTGCTCGTTCTTGAGCAGAGCACCGTGCAGCGGCGGAACGATTTTGTGCGCATCCTGGCTGTACAACGCCTCCGGCGGAATGTCCTCGGCCATCAGCAGCTTGAGCCAGTCGAGCAGCTCGGAAGTCGAAGGCTTTTTCTTGAGCCCGGGCACTTCGCGGATTTCGAAAAACGCCTCCAGCGCCTGCCTGAGCAGGGCCTTCTTGATCCCCGGAAAATGGACGTTGATGATCTTTTCCATCGTTTCGTGGTCGGGGAAGCGGATGTAATGAAAAAAGCAGCGGCGCAGGAAGGCATCGGGCAGTTCCTTCTCGTTGTTGCTGGTAATGATCACCAGCGGGCGCTGGCGTGCCTTGATCAGCTGCTGGGTCTCGTAGACATAAAACTCCATGCGGTCGAGTTCGCGCAGCAGGTCGTTGGGAAACTCGATATCGGCCTTGTCGACTTCATCGATCAGCAGCACCGCCGGAGTCTGCGACTCGAAGGCCTTCCACAGCATGCCCTGCACGATGTAGTTGCCGATGTCCTTGACCTTGGGGTCGCCGAGCTGCGAATCGCGCAACCGCGACACCGCATCATATTCGTACAGCCCGTGCTGCGCCTTGGTGGTGGACTTGATGTGCCATTCATGCAGCGGGCGGTTGAGCGCCCTGGCCACTTCGAGCGCAAGCATGGTCTTGCCGGTGCCCGGCTCACCCTTGATCAGCAGCGGCCGCTGCAGCGTGATGGCGGCGTTGACCGCCATCATCAGGTCATCGGTCGCAACGTAATTGTCTGTGCCTTCAAAACGAATCATCTCTTTCCTTCATGAAATGGTTGCAGTGATTTCCCCGCCACGCCGGTCGCAGCATCCCTGGCCTCCCTCAAAGCGGCCATTGCCCCACTCAGCACGCGCACCGCAGAGCGCAGGAACAGGCAGGCAAGCGCAAAACCCACCGCCAGGTCCGGCCATCCCGCCTGCGTCAGCCATACTCCGGCCGCGGCAATCATGACAGCCAAGTTGGAGGCAATATCATTGCGGGAGCATTCCCATACCGAACTCATGTTGATGTCCTCCTCGCGATGCTTCCACAGCAACGCAAGGCAGATGCCATTGGCGATGAGCGCCAGAATGCTGACCATGCCCATTGCCTCGAAAACCGGAACTGCGGGAACCATGACCCTGTAAATCACCTGACCGAGCACAAACAGCCCGGCGCCCAGTATCAGCATCCCCTTGAACAGCGCGACCCTGGCTTTCGATCGGGCGCCCCCGGAAATCGCATAAAGACTCAAACCGTAAGTGAGCGCGTCACCCAGATTATCGAGAGAATCCGAAAGCAATGCCGTAGAGGCGGCCAGGATTCCGGCGATGAGCACGACAACAAACATCACCGCATTGATGCCCAGCACCGCCTTCAAGGTTGCGCCCTGGCGCTCTTTCAAAGCCTCTATCGCGCAGGCCTTGTCTTCACAGCAACCGGTCATGCATAAGCCTCGATGATTGATCGTTAATGCGGCCTGACATTATCGCGCTTTTGTGCAAATACCAATATCAGCACGTCGCGATGTCGTCCCTGCGGTCGATGTCATGCAGCACGCCGGGGTCCCCGCTTTCGATGAGCCGCACCCTGGCCGCATTGCGCTGGAGCACGGCGCGCGCGCCGCTGTCACCCGACAGCGCCATCAGCTCATCGCGAAAGCGTGCGCTGAAGCCCACTGGATGACCGCGCTCGCCGTGATAGGCCGGCGCGGCGATTTCAGCGCCTTCGCGCAGGGCCCGCACCACGCTGCCTATGGTCTCGGGGCGTATGGCCGGCATGTCGCCCAGCGCCACGATCCAGCCATCGGCGCTGCGCGTCTGCGCGATACCGTGCGCGAGACTCGCCGCCATGCCACGCGCCGCATCGCGGCACACTGTCACATGGCAGCCCTCCTGCTCCAGCATGTCCGCCAGCGGAAAATCGCCGGGCTTCACGACTGCGATGACGCTGATTCCGGCCGCCAGCAGGTTGCGCGCTGCGTGCGCGCCAATCGCCACCCCGTCTGGCAGCGGATGCAGCAGCTTGTCGCCGCCGAAACGCGATCCGGCGCCGGCTGCGAGCAGGATCGCCACGATTTCGAGTTCGTTGTTTTCCATGGGCAGCCATTATAGTTAAACTTGGCCTGCGTTTAACCGGAATCCGCAAGCCGGCGGCAAGCCGTCTTCAAGCAAACCCAACACTGGAATCCCCATGCCCAAGTTCTGCGCCAACCTCACCATGCTCTACAACGAGCACAGCTTCATGGACCGTTTCGCCGCTGCCGCCAAAGCCGGCTTCGGCGGGGTTGAATACCTGTTTCCCTATGATTTCGACAAGCACCAGCTGGCCGAGCAGTTGCACCGGCACAAACTGGTGCAGGTGCTGCACAACCTGCCCGCCGGCAACTGGGGCGGCGGCGAGCGCGGCATCGCCTGCCATCCCGACCGCGTCGCGGAATTCCAGGACGGCGTGGGCAAGGCCATCGAGTACGCCACTGTGCTCGGTTGCGGGCAGGTCAACTGCCTGGCCGGCATACGGCCACCGCACGTCGATCCGCTGGAAGCGCGCGAGGTGTTCATCCGCAACCTGCAGTTCGCGGCGCCGCGCTTCAAGCAGGCCGGCATCAAGCTGCTGATCGAGCCCATCAACACGCGAGACATTCCCGGGTTTTTCCTCAATTACTCGCAACAGGCGGTGGACATCATCGTGGCCGCGGGTTCGGACAACCTGTTCCTGCAGTACGACATCTATCACATGCAGATCATGGAAGGCGACCTGGCGCCAACCATCGAGAAACACCTGAAACTGATTCCGCATATGCAGTTGGCCGACAATCCCGGTCGCCACGAGCCCGGCACCGGCGAAATCAACTACCCCTTCCTGTTCGCCTTTCTGGACCGGATAGGCTATGCCAGCTGGATAGGCTGCGAATACAAGCCCACCACCACCACCGATGCCGGGCTGGGCTGGATCAAGCCCTGGCTGGAACGCTGAAATGAGGCGTGAAAAGATGCGCCGGGCAGCCAACAGCGCTTGACTTGAACGCGCGGGCAGCGACACAATCTGGACACAAAACAGGTTTCCGCAATCCGGTAATCGACAACGCACCACCACAATGGAGGAGTTCATGAAGCTACCCCGTATTGCAACCGCACTGGGTCTTGCCTGCACCGCAGTGTTCGCCGCCCCCGTCTCGGCGCAACAGATCACGCTGATGACCGGCCCGCAGGGCGGAGTCTGGGTGCCGCTGGGCGGCCAGTTGAAAAGCATGTGGGAAAAGGCCATCCCCGGCCTGAGTGTCACCGCGACGCCCGGCGCGGGCATCGCCAATGTTCGCGGCGTGGATGAAGGCAAGGCGCAAGTCGGCTTTGGCAATTCCAGCACGACCGTGGACGGCGTTGAAGGCCGCGCGCCCTATCCCAAGAAAACCACCAAGGTTTGCCAGATGGCCAACCTGTATCCGCAGTATTTCCAGGTGGTCGCACTTGCCGATGCCAAGGTGAATTCGTTCGCCGACATCAAGGGCAAATCGGTGGTGACGCAACCCAAGGGCAATACCGGCGAGCTGCTCACGGATGCGGTGCTCAAGCTGAACGGGCTGAACTACCAATCGCTCTCCAAGATCAATTTCCAGTCCTACACGGACGCCGTGTCGATGATGAAGGACGGTCATGCGCAGGTGTTCACGCTGGGCACCACCATCCCGGCATCCTCGGTCATGGATCTCGCCAGCGCCCGCGACATCAAGCTGGTGCCGGTGGACGACAAGACCATGAACGAGCTGCGCAAGGCCAACCCCGGCTACCTCAAGCTCACGGTCAAGGCCGGCACCTATCCGAAACAGGATCGCGACGTTCCGATGATCGGCTACTCCGCCCACCTGGTGGTGGCCTGTGACCTGCCCGACAACACGGTCTACACCATGCTCAAGACCGTTGCCGCCAATATCGACACGATGGCGTCGGTAAACAAGGCCATGGCCGGGCTCACGCCGAAGGAAATGGCCGCGGACATCGGCGTGCCCTTCCATAAAGGCGCGATCAAGTTCTACAAAGAAGCGGGAGCGATGTAATCCCGGCAACAGCCAGGAATAAAACGGGGCGGCGCGACCGCCCCGTTTTGCATCCGGAGACAATCCATGCAGGATGAAAAAACCCCAACAGCGCCGCAGGTCGGGATGCTGAAGGCGATTGTGCTGGTCATCGCAATTGCGATGTCGCTGTACCACATGTACGTCGCCGCCTTCGGCCCGCCCGAAGCAATGATCTTCCGCGGCACCCACCTGCTGTTTGCGCTGACGCTGGTGTTCCTGCTCTATCCGCTCAAGCCCGGCGGCGGCTGGGGCTGGCGCATTGCGGACGCGGTAATGCTGCTGGCCTCCTGGGGTTTCATCCTGCACATCTTCTTCAATTACCAGTACCTGACCAACCGCATCATCTACATCGACGAACTCACGCTGCTCGATCGCTTCTACGCCGTGGTCGCCATACTCATCGTGCTCGAGGCGACGCGCCGCGTGCTGGGCTGGGCGCTGCCCATCACCGCGCTGTGCTTCCTGGTTTACGCCAGCGTTTTCACCAACGTAAAAATGCAGGTGCTGATGGAGCAGCTGTACCTGTCCACCGAGGGCATTTTCGGATCGACGCTGGGGGTGTCCGCATCCTATGTGATGCTGTTCGTGCTGTTCGGCGCGTTCATGGAGAAAAGCGGCACCGGCAAGCTGTTCATGGATTTCGCGCTGTCCATCACCGGCCACACCGCGGGCGGACCGGGCAAGGTGTCGGTGGTTTCCTCCAGCCTGTTCGGCACCGTTTCCGGCAGCGCCGTGGCCAACGTCATGGTCGACGGCCCGCTGACCATCCCGCTGATGAAGCGTACCGGCTTTCGCCCTCCATTTGCCGCGGCCGTGGAGGCCACCGCCTCCACCGGTGGCCAGATCATGCCGCCCGTCATGGGCGCCGCGGCGTTCGTGATGGCGGAATTCATGGCCGTGCCCTACGCGCAGGTCGCGTTGTGGGCCGCGATACCGGCCATCCTCTACTATCTCGCGGTGTTCTCGGCGGTGCATTTCGAAGCCAAGCGCCACGGCCTGCACGGCGTTCCCAAGAGCGAGTTGCCGCGCCTCGGCCGGGTGATGACCGAGCGCGGCCATCTGTTCATACCCATTCTGGTGATTTTTGTCGGCCTGACGCTGGGCTATTCCGCGCCACTGTGCGCGCTGGTCGGCGCGCTGATCTGCCTGCCCATGGCGCTGCTTAAAAAAGCCACGCGCCAGGGCATTACCTGGCGCAACGTCATCGAGGCGCTTGACGAGGGCGCCAAGAACACGCTTTCGGTTGCGATGGCGTGCGCCTGTGCCGGTATCGTCATCGGCTGCGTCACCATCACCGGCCTCGGCATCGTGTTCACGCAGGTGGTGGTCGGCCTCTCGCAGAATCTGCTGCCGCTCGCGCTGGTACTCACCGCGATCGCCGGAATCGTGCTCGGCATGGGCATGCCGACCACGCCGGCCTACATCGTGATGGTATCGCTGCTGGTTCCCGCGCTCATCAAGCTGGGCGCGATTCCGCCCGCAGCACACATGTTCGCCTTCTATTTCGCCATTCTGTCGGCCATCACGCCGCCAGTCGCGCTCGCGGTTTATGCCGCAGCCAGCCTCGCCAAGGCCGATCTCTGGAAATCCGGCTGGGAAGCGGTCAGGATAGGTGCGGCCGGATTCATCGTCCCGTTCATGTTCGTGTTCGAGCCGTCGCTGCTCATGATCGGCGACTGGACGACCATACTGAACTCGGTGGTCACCGCCACCATAGGCACGGTGTGCCTTGCCGCCGGTCTGTTTGGCTACCTGGTGCGCGAGGCGCGCCTGTGGGAACGGATATTCCTGCTGGGTGCAGCCTTCCTGCTGATCAAGCCCGGCATCATCACCGACCTGATCGGCGCCGGGCTGCTGATCGTGGTGCTGGCGAGCCAGTTCCTGTTCGGACGCAAGGGCACCGCCACCCCGGTCAGATAACTTCGCTGCAAAGAAAAGCTAGAATGCGGCTTTGGCGCTTAACGCCCTTGCGGCGTCTTCGCGGTTTGATTTTCTGCTGTGATCAAGGAGTCAGTCATGAGCAATATCGGATTCATCGGGCTGGGCATCATGGGCAAGCCCATGGCGGCCAATCTCATCAAGGGCGGCCACACGCTTTTCCTGCACTCGCGCAGCGGCGTGCCTCAGGAACTCACCGCGGCAGGCGGCAAGGCCTGCGCCAGCCCCAGGGAAGTCGCGCAGCAGGCCGAGATCATCATCACTATGGTGCCGGACACGCCGGACGTCGAGAAGGTGCTGTTTGATGCCGGCGGCGTGGCCGAAGGGCTCAGCAAAGGCAAGATCGTCGTCGACATGAGCTCCATCTCCCCCATGGAAACGAAAAAATATGCGATTAAAATCAACTCTTTAGGGTGCGAATACCTGGATGCCCCGGTGTCCGGCGGCGAAGTCGGCGCCAAGAATGCCGCGCTCACCATCATGGTCGGCGGCAGTCAGGCGGCTTTCGACAAGGTCAAGCCGGTGTTCGACCTGATGGGCAAGAACATCACGCTGGTCGGCGGCAATGGCGACGGACAGACCTGCAAGGTATGCAACCAGATCATCGTCGCGCTCAATATCGAGGCAGTGGGCGAAGCACTGCTGTTCGCCTCCAAGGCCGGTGCCGATCCGGCGAAAGTGCGGCAGGCGCTGATGGGCGGGTTCGCCGCCTCGCGCATCCTCGAAGTGCATGGCGAGCGCATGATCAAGCGCACCTTCGACCCAGGCTTCCGCATCGAGCTGCACCAGAAGGATCTCAATCTCGCGCTGCAGGGCGCGCGCGCCATGGGCGTCTCGCTGCCCAACACCGCCACCGCGCAGGAACTGATGAACGCCTGCGTCGCCAACGGCGGCGCGAAATGGGACCACTCGGCCCTGGTGCGCGCGCTGGAGAAAATGGCCAACCACCAAGTCGCGAAGTAACGCGGCAGGGCCTTGCCTTAGGTTGGGAGTTAACAGCCGGGGATTACACGACGGCGCCGAACAAGGCGCCGACTCCATAGGTGATGGCCATGGCGAGCGCGCCCCAGAACGTGACGCGCGCGGCGCCGACCGCCATGCTCGCCCCGCCCGCCCGCGCCGCCAGCATGCCCAGAACCGCCAGGCATGCCAGCGAAGTCGCCACCACGGCTGCAGCCAGGGCTGCTGCTGGCGCAACCAGCACCACCAGCAATGGCAACAGTGCGCCGACAGCGAAGGTGCATGCCGATGCCAGCGCCGCCTGTACCGGGCGGGCGCGCTGGATGTTGAAAATACCGAGTTCATCCTGTGCGTGCGCGCCCAGGGCATCGTGGGCCATGAGCTGGTCCGCCACCTGCCGCGCGAGGCCGGGATCGAGACCTCTTGCCACATAGATTCCCGCCAGTTCCACGTGCTCGGATTCGATATTGGTGGCGAGTTCCCTGCGCTCGCGCGCGAGGTCGGCCTCTTCCGTGTCCGATTGCGAGCTGACCGAGATGTACTCGCCGGCCGCCATGGACATGGCGCCCGCGACCAGGCCCGCCGTGCCAGCGACAAGCACGGCGTTCGCGCTGGCGCCGGCGGCGGCGACGCCCACGATCAGGCTGGCGGTCGAAACGATGCCATCATTGGCGCCCAGCACGGCCGCCCGCAGCCATCCGATACGTTCGGAACGATGAAACTCGCCGTGGCGCATTCGTCAGTTGCTTTCTTGCACTGGATGGAAGGCGGACGCAACGTATTCCCGTCCGCCGGGAGATTCATCACGCAAACCGGCATTGTGCGCCCAATGGCGTCCGGTCTCAAGAAAATGCGCTGAAAAGGGTGCAGGCAATCAGCAGCCAGTCGGCGTGGAGGTTTGATATAGAATGCCCGCATGACCGCCGTCGTCGAAGCCGTCGCCGTTGATCTCGCCCGCCAGCACCAGGTGGCAACGGCGCTGCGCGCCTTCCTGCCGCAAGCAAGCGTGCTGTTCGATGCCGAGGACGTCAGACCCTACGAATGCGATGGGCTGTCCGCCTATCGCCAGGTGCCCATGGTGGTCGCGCTGCCGGAAAATGAAGCGCAAGTGCAGCGCATCGTCAAAACCTGCCACGAACTGCGCGTGCCGGTGGTGGCGCGCGGCGCCGGTACCGGCCTCTCGGGTGGCGCGCTGCCGCCGGGTAACGGCGTGCTGCTGTCGCTGGCCAGGCTCATGCGCGTGCTGGAAGTGGATGGCCAGGCGCGCACCGCGCGCGTGCAACCCGGCGTGCGCAACCTCGCCATATCCGAAACGGTTGCACACCTCGGTCTCTACTACGCGCCCGATCCGTCAAGCCAGATCGCCTGCTCCATAGGCGGCAACGTCGCGGAAAATTCCGGCGGCGTGCATTGCCTCAAGTACGGCCTCACCGTGCACAACATCCTCAAGCTGCGGGTGGTGACCGCCGAGGGTGACATCGTGGAGATCGGCGGCGACGGGCTGGACGCCGCGGGTTACGACCTGCTGGCGCTGATGACCGGGTCCGAAGGATTGCTGGGCATTGTCACCGAAATCACCGTCAAGCTGCTGCCGCAGCCGGAAAATGCACAGTGCGTGCTGGCGGCGTTCGATGATGTCGAGAAAGCCGGCGCCGCGGTCGCCAGCATCATCGCCGCCGGCATCATTCCCGCCGGCCTCGAGATGATGGATCAGGCTGCGACCATGGCGGTGGAGCATTTCGTGCATGCCGGCTATCCCACGGACGTCGCCGGCATCCTGCTGTGCGAATCCGACGGCACGCGCGAGGAAGTGGCGGACGAAATCGCGCGCGTGCGCGAGATCATGGAAAAAAACGGCGCCATCCTGATCCGCGTGTCGCAAAGCGACGCCGAGCGGCTCAAGTTCTGGGCCGGGCGCAAAGCGGCTTTTCCTGCCGTGGGCAGGCTTTCGCCGGACTACTATTGCATGGATGGGACCATTCCGCGCCAGCGCCTTTCCGAAGTGCTCGGCCGCATCACTGAAATGGAAAAGCGCTACGGCCTGCGCTGCGCCAATGTATTTCACGCCGGCGACGGCAACCTGCATCCGCTGATACTTTACGATGCCAACAAGGCCGACGAACTGGAGCGTGCGGAGCGCTTCGGCGCGGAAATCCTCGAACTGTGCATTGCGGTCGGCGGCACCATCACCGGCGAGCACGGCGTAGGCGTCGAGAAAATCAACCAGATGTGCGTGCAGTTCCAGCCGCTTGAGCTCGAAGCCTTTCACGGCGTGAAGCACGCCTTTGACGAACACGGGCTGCTCAACCCCGGCAAGGCCGTGCCCACCCTGCACCGCTGCGCCGAATTCGGGCGCATGCACGTGCGCGCGGGGCAGCAGAAATTCCCCGACCTGCCTCGATTTTGAATGCACCCCTCCACCGCAAGGGCAGCAAGACGCAAAGGAGCGCAAACAAAGAACAGTCGATTTCCTCATGACTACCCATGCGCTTGCTCTGCGTATTGGCGTCTTTGCGGTTCAGGATTTTTGTGAATATCATCATCGATCAGCTTGCTGCCACGATTCGCGATGCCGCGCGGCACAAGCGCGCGCTGCGCATCCGCGGCGGCGGCACCAAGGATTTCTACGGCGGCGCGCTGCGCGGCGACATTCTCGATATGACGCCATGCAGCGGCATCGTGAGCTACGAGCCGACTGAACTGGCGATCACCGCGTATGCCGGCACGCCGCTGGCTGAAATCGAGGCCACGATGCGCGACAAGGGCCAGATGCTTGCTTTCGAGCCACCACACTTCACGGCGCCGGGAACGGGCGCAGCTACGCTGGGCGGCTGTGTCGCCACCGGCCTGTCCGGTCCGCGTCGCCCCCATGCCGGCGCGGTGCGCGATTTGGTGCTCGGCGTGCGCATGCTCGACGGCAAGGGCTCCGACCTGCGTTTCGGCGGCCAGGTGATGAAAAACGTCGCGGGATTTGACGTGTCGCGGCTCATCGCCGGTTCAATGGGCACACTGGGCGCGATCCTCGAAATCTCGCTCAAGGCGCAGCCGCTGCCGCAGGCGGAAATCACCCTGTGCCGCGAGCACACCCAGGCCGAGGCCATCGCGCTCATGAACGAATGGGCCGGCAGGCCGCTGCCGCTGTCGGCGACCTGCCACTTCGGCAATCAGCTTTACGTGCGGCTTTCCGGCGCGGCCTCCGCAGTGCGCGCCGCGCGTGCAAAGCTGGGCGGCGAGGAAATGGCCGACGGCGCGTCATTCTGGGCCAGGCTGCGCGAACAGCAACTCGACTTCTTCGGCGGGACTCAACCGCTGTGGCGGCTGTCGCTCAAGTCCACCACGCCGCCGCTCAACCTGCCGGGACAGCAGTGCATCGAATGGGGCGGCGCGCTGCGCTGGCTCAAGTCGGATGCGGATGCGAACACCGTGCGCGTGGCAGCCGCGTTCGGCGGCGGGCATGCCACGCTTTTCCGTGCGGTCGACAAATCGGCCGGCGTATTTCATCCCCTGCCGCCGGCGCTGCTGCGCATACACCGGCGGCTGAAGCACAACTTCGATCCGGCGGGCATTCTCAATCCAAGCCGCATGTATGAATTCACATAACAGCGCCGGCCACAGAGGACACAGAGGGCTCAGAGAAAGCATCTACCCCTTTGCGCCCTCTGTGGCAAAAGACTTTTAATGCAAACCAAGCTCGCTGATTTCATCAGGGACACACCCGAGGGCCGGGAAGCCGACGCCATCCTGCGCAAATGCGTGCACTGCGGTTTCTGCACCGCGACCTGCCCCACCTATCAGCTGCTGGGCGATGAGCTCGACGGCCCAAGAGGAAGAATTTATCTTATAAAACAAATACTTGAAGGAAATCCGACTTCCGCGAAGACACAGTTGCATCTCGACCGCTGCCTCACCTGCCGCGCCTGCGAAACCACCTGCCCCTCGGGCGTGCAGTACGGGCGACTGCTGGACATCGGCCGCCATCTCGTCGCAACGCAGGTGGAGCGCAGCGGTTTCGAAACCCTGCGGCGCAAGGCCCTGCGCACCGTCATTCCCAGGCGCACGCTGTTCGCACCCCTGCTCAAAATCGGACAGTTCGCGCGCCCGCTGCTGCCCGCGTCCCTCAAGCGCAAAGTGCCGCCTGCGACCCACGCCGCCGGGCCATGGCCGCACAACAGGCACGCGCGCAACATGCTGGTACTCGACGGCTGCGTGCAGCCTGCGCTCGCGCCCGCGACCAATGCTACTGCCGCGCGCGTGCTCGACCGGCTCGGCATATCCCTGATGCGCGCGCCGCGGGCCGGCTGTTGCGGCGCGGTGTCCTTCCACCTGGATGCGCAGGACGAAGCACGAGACTACATCAGGCGCAATATCGACGCCTGGTGGCCGCATGTCGAGCGGGGCGCCGAGGCCATCGTCTCGACCGCCAGCGGCTGCGGGGTGATGATCAAGGACTATGGCCACCTGCTGGCGCAGGATCGCGCCTACGCCGGGAAAGCGCAGCGCATCTCGGAACTGGCCAGGGACCTCAGTGAAATCATCATCGCCGAAAAGCGCAAACTGCACGAGCTCCTGCCTCCCGCCTCCCGCTCCCCGCCTCGCCCCAGGATCGCTTTTCACGCGCCGTGCTCGCTGCAGCATGGTCTCAGGCTCAAGGGGAAGGTCGAGGCGCTGCTTGCCGATCTCGGATTCGAACTCGCGAGCGTGCCCGATGCGCATCTGTGCTGCGGCTCGGCCGGCACTTATTCCATTCTGCAGCCCGAACTGTCACAGCGCCTGCTGACGAACAAGATTGCCGCCCTCACGCTCGAATCGCCAACTGCCATTCTCACCGCCAACATCGGCTGCCAGACGCATCTGCAAGGCGCCACCGCGCTGCCGGTGAGGCACTGGATCGAAACGCTCGACGAGCTTCTCGGACACGGCAGTACCTGACGCGCGATGCCCGCTCAGGCGGGCATGCGGTGCAGCCCGCGAACAATCCCTGGTAACAGCCTGGCGAACGGCAAAACCCGGGGCTTGTACTTTTTCCCGGACCGGCGTACGCTCCCTCCGCAGTACATCACTGTGAAGGAGTCCGCGATGCCCGTACTTGCGCCGTCCGTCGACACCAGCCGCCTTTCGCCTTCCGCCCGCGCCGCGCGCACCAAGCGCGCACGAGGCCAGTTCAAGCTCATCAGCAATATCGCGGTGCCGGTCTACGAGCAGGAGTTCTGGACCAGCAAGCAGCGCCAGGCGAGCGCGCTGCACGAGGTGTCGTATCGCGGCTGCTTCAAGCCGCAGCTTCCCGCCTACTTCATCGAGCGGCTGACGCGCGAGGGCGACGTGGTCTACGATCCCTTCAGCGGCCGCGGCACCACGGCAGTCGAAGCCGCGCTGCATGCGCGCAACGTCATCGCCAACGACGTCAACCCGCTGTCGGCCATCCTGATCCGGCCGCGGCTCGAGGTGCCCAATGTCGCCGAAGTCGATGTGCGCCTGCGCGCGCTGCAGCTGTCGGCGAAGGCGAACGGCGAGATCGACCTTTCGATGTTTTTCCACCCCAATACCGAGCGCGAAATTCTCAATCTGCGCAAGTATCTGTGGCAGCGCCGGCGCGACGGAACCGAAGACAGCCTCGACCGCTGGATACGCATGGTCGCCACCAACCGCCTCACCGGACATTCGCCGGGGTTTTTCTCGGTATATACCCTGCCGCCCAACCAGGCCGCGCTGCCGGAAAGCCAGGTCAAGATCAACGAGAAACTCGGGCAGACCCCACAATACCGCGACATCCGCGCGCTGATCCTGCGCAAGTCGATGCAGCTGCAAAGCACGCTCAACGCCAGCGACCGCTGGCGCCTGCACCAGGCCGCGGCCAGGGCACGCTTCCTCGAAGAGGATGCCGCCGCGACGCCAGCCATTGCCGACAACAGCGTGCAGCTGACGGTGACCTCGCCGCCCTTCCTCAACGTCGTGCAGTACGCCAAGGATAACTGGCTGCGCTGCTGGTTCAACGCGCTGGATGCCGAGGCAATAGGCGGGCGCATCACCATGAGCGCCACCCTCGAGGCCTGGACCGCCGCGATGTCGCAGGTGCTGCGGGAACTGCACCGCATCACCTGCCCTGGCGGCTGGGTGGCGTTCGAGGTCGGCGAAGTGCGGCGCGGTGAAATCAGGCTGGACGAGGCGGTGGCGCCGCTGGGCATGGCTGCCGGTTTCGAGTGCAGGGCGATCCTGATCAACGCCCAGCAGTTCACCAAGACCGCCAACATCTGGGGCGTGAGCAACAATCAGCTCGGCACCAACAGCAACCGCATCGTGATGCTGCAGAAAGACGGTTAGGGCTGCCCGCGCTGAAATGACAGGCGCTTAGAGCTGCGCGAGCATCTTCTCGGCGCTGCTCACCTCGAACTTGCCGGGCTGCTCGAGATTGAAGGTTTTCACCACGCCATTCTCGACCAGCATGGAATAGCGCTGCGAGCGCAATCCCATGCCGCGCGCCGACAGGTCGATATCGACGCCCAGCGCCCTGGTGAATTCGGCGCTGCCATCGCCCAGCATGCGGACCTTTCCGGTTGCATTGAGGTCCTTTCCCCATGCCGCCATCACCATCGCATCATTCACCGATACGCACCAGATCTCGTCTACCTTCCTGGCCTTGAGCTTGTCGGCGGCTGCGGCATAGCCCGGAACGTGCTGCCCCGAGCAGGTACGGGTGTATGCGCCGGGCAGACCGAATATGACGATGCGCTTGCCCTTGACGGCCTCGTCGACCTTGATCGCATCCGGCCCGGTCGGGCAGCCGTGCACGTATTCGACGGGCAGCTCCCACAAGGTTGCGGCTGGCAATCTGTCCCCGGTTTTGATAGTCATAATGTGGTCTCCATGAATAAGCGCACAGGCTGTTCTAGTATAATTCAGCGCTGTGACATATTCATTCATGGCTGTCCGGCAGCGCTCCCGCCCACCGCAATCTGCCGCATTGCCGCATCCGGGAACATCACAGCCCGCATTGCCGGAGGCCTGACCCGTGGCGATCAATCACGACAAGCTGATCAACTGGGACATCCCCGAAGTCGAACAGCGGCTCAGCAAGCGTGACACCATGCTCTATGCGCTGGGCGTCGGGCTTGGCGCCGACCCCTGTGACGCAAACCAGCTCAAGTTCGTCTACGAGGAAAACCTGCAGGCGCTGCCGACCATGGCCATCATTCTCGGCTATCCCGGCCCGTGGCATGCGCATCCGGACACCGGCATCACGCGCAGTCACGTGGTCCATGGCGAGCAGGGATTCACCATACACCGGCCGTTGCCGGTCGAAGGCGTCATCGTCGGCAAGACCCGCGTCACCGGCGTGCTCGACAAGGGCAAGGACAAGGGCGCCCTGGTGATGACGGCCTGCGAAGTGCGCGACAAGGCGAGCAGCGAACTCATCTGCACTCTCACCTCCACCACCTTCTGTCGCGCCGACGGCGGCTTTGGCGGCCCCGCCGGACCGGTGAAGGAGCTCCACCCCATTCCGGATTCGCTGCCGCAGCATGTCTGCGACCTGCCCACGCTGCCGCAGGCGGCGCTGATCTACCGCCTGTCCGGCGACTACAATCCGCTGCACGCCGACCCTGAATACGCGCGCAAGGCCGGTTTCAGGATGCCCATCCTGCACGGCCGCGCCACCTTCAGCGTCGCCGGGCACGCCATACTCAAGACCTGCTGCGACTACGACCCGGCGCGCTTCAGGAGCATGGAAGGCCGCTTCTCGTCGCCGGTGTATCCGGGCGAGACCATACGCACCGAAATCTGGCAGACCGGCAGCATTGTTACTTTCCGCGCCACCGTGCCCGCGCGCGGCGTGACCGTGATCAATAACGGCCGCGCGGAGATCATCTGAAAGTTCAATTGAGGAACACGCAATGGCTCAGACCAGGATGATGGAAAACAAGGTCGTCGTCGTGACCGGCGCTGGTCGCGGCATAGGCGCTGCAATCGCCAGGCTGATGGCGCAGCATGGCGCCAGAGTGGTGGTCAACGACATCGGGGTGTCGCTGGACGGCGCAGGCGGCGACCAGACCCCGGCGCAGGAAGTGGTCAACGAGATCAGGAAGGCCGGCGGCGAAGCAGTCCCCAGCTACGACAGCGTCGCCGAATTCAAGTGCGCGGCAAAGATCATCCAGTGCGCGGTCGACAGCTTCGGCCGCATCGACTGCGTGGTCAACAACGCCGGCATCCTGCGCGACGTCATTTTCCACAAGATGAGCGAGGAAGACTGGGATGCCGTGGTCAACGTCATGCTCAAGGGCGCGTTCAACACCTGTCGCCACGCGGCAGAGCATTTCCGCAAGCAGAGCAGCGGCTCTTTCGTGCACATGACCTCGACTTCCGGCCTGATCGGCGGCATGGGCCAGGCCAACTACGGCTCGGCCAAGCTCGGCATGGTCGCGCTGTCGAAATCCATCGCTATCGACATGGCGCGCTTCAATGTGCGCTCGAACTGCATCGCGCCGGTGGCGTGGACGCGCATGACCGCATCGATCCCCGCCAAGGATCCGGCGACCGCCAAGCGCATCGAGCAGCGCAAGCAGGTCACCGCCGAGCACAACGCCCCGCTCGCGGTGTTCCTGGCGAGCGATGCTGCAGCAGGGGTCAACGCCCAGGTATTCTCGACCCGCAAGAACGAAATTTTCCTGATGAGCCAGTCGCGCCCGCTGCGCAGCGTGCACCGCAGCGACGGCTGGACGCCCGAGACCTGCGCAGAGCACCTTTATCCCGCGCTGAAAAGCGCGTTCTACCCGCCGCAGGAGCGCACCGCCGACGTGTTCAGCTGGGACTCCATCTAAAACCCCCTTCAGCCACCGAGAACATGGAGGCCACAGGGGAAAGAGGCAAGGCCAGGGGCAATCAATTTCCTGCCGTGATGTTCTGACCAGCCTGACCGTGCTTCGTCCCCACCGGATTGCTCCGTGTCCCCTGTGGCCAACGCCTTGAACATGAACGTCACCTGCGAAATAAGCGACGGCATCGCCACCCTCACCCTTGATCGCCAGGACAAGCTCAACGCCATGTCCGACGGGATGTGGGATGCGCTGTTTGGTCACATCGGCGAAATCGCGCCTGATGACGGGGTGCGCGCAGTGATACTCACCGGCGCCGGCCGTGCCTTCTGCGCCGGCGGCGACATTGGCAACATGGCGAAATCCGATATCGTTTCCGGGCGCGCCCGTTCGCGCCGCCGCCATCGCGCGATCCTCGCGCTCTACAACCTCGACAAGCCGGTGATCGCCGCCGTGCGCGGCCCGGTCTACGGCATAGGCAATGCGCTGGCGCTCGCCTGCGACCTCATCGTCGCCTCGGAAACCGCCAGATTTTCCATGGCGTTCAAAAAAGTCGGGGTGGTGCCCGACGGCGGCGCGATTTTTTTCCTGACCCAGTACCTGGGCATCGCCCGCGCCAGGGAACTCGTCTACACCGCGCGACCGTTCGATGCCGCGGAAGCCCGCGACATTGGCATCGCCGCGCGCGTGGTGGCGGATGATCAACTGGAAACCGCAGCGCGCGCGCTGGCGCGGGAAATGGCGGAATCCGCGACCCATGCGCTGGCGCTGGCCAAAAAAATGTTCCATGCCATGTATGTGCCGACGCTGGAGCAATTGATGGAAATGGAGACCCTGTCTTCGGGCATCGCGCGCCTGACGCATGACCACAAGGAAGGCGTTGCCGCATTCAAGGAAAAACGCCCGCCCAGGTTTCTGGGCAGATAGCGGCCACACGTGACTGCACACTCCCCCGCCAACAGCGACGCCTCGTGGCTCGGCTGGCTGTGCTGCAGCCGGGTCAGCTTCGCGCTGATGTTCACGGCCTATGCCGCCGCGATTCCGCTGCTCAAGCCGGAATGGGGCATGAGCGCAGGCGAAGCGGGACTCATACAATCGGCGTGGCACGCCGGTTATCTGGTGTCGTTGTTCACCATCGGCTTTCTCGCCGACCGCTATGGCGCGAAACGGCTGTTCCTGATCTCCAGCATCGCCGCCAGTGCCAGCGCCATGATATTTGCACTGTTCGCCGACAACTTCCTTTCCGCCCTCATCCTCTACGGCCTTACCGGGCTGTTCTCCGGCGGTTCCTACACTCCCGGCCTGACGCTGATCTCCGAGCGCTTCGCATCCGGCAGGCGCGGCCGCGCCATGGGTTTCTATCTCGCCGCGGCCTCGTGCGGCTATGCGCTGGCGCTGGTGCTCACCGGCCTGCTTACACCCTACATCGGCTGGCGCGGCGCTTTCATCGTCAATGCCAGCGGCCCGCTGCTCGGCACCCTGCTCGCGCTGTATGCGCTGCGCGCCACCCCCAACATCATCCATCCCGTCCCGGCCGGGCAGCCCGCCGCCAATCCCATACCCGTGGTGCTGAAAAACAGACCGGCGATGCTGGTGACCTGGGCCTACACCTTCCATTCCTGGGAAATGCTCGGCATGAAGGCCTGGATGCCGGCTTTTCTCGCCGCCGCGGCTTATGTCTCGGGCAGCAATGCTACCCAGGCTGCCAGCCTCGGCGCAGGACTCACCGCGATCGCCTATATCGGCAGCATGACCGGCAGCATCGTCGGCGGCGCGCTGTCCGACCGCATGGGGCGTACCTGGACCATGCTGGTGCTGTCATGCGCCAGCATCACCTGCTCGCTGTCGCTGGGCTGGCTGATCGGGCTGCCGCTGTGGCTGCTGGTGGCCATCGCCGCGTTTTACAGCTTCGCCGCGGTGGGCGATTCATCGGTGTATTCCACGGCGGTCACCGAACTGGTGCCGCCGCGCTACATCGGTGCTGCATACTCGGTGCGCTCGGTGCTGGGCTTCGGCGCCGGCGCCTTCAGCCCCTGGATATTCGGGCTGGTGCTCGATGCGGCGCAGGCGAGCCAGGCTTCGCCCATGTGGGCGTGGGGGCTGGCGTGGTGTTCCATCGGCGCAGGCGCCCTGCTCGGCCCGCTGGCGACGCTGCGCCTGCGCCGCATGCCCGAGAGCACGCAGATGGCGGGCGGCAAGCGCTAGCCTGCACGCAAACCGGAAGCGCCCGGCTGCGCGAATTTCGGCGGGGCGTCAGGCCGCGGTTTCCTGAAGATCGCGTATCACGTACTGGCCGCGTCCGGCCTTCTTGGCGTCATACATGGCGTGATCCGCAGTCAGCAGGAGCGCATCGGCAGAGCTGCTGCCGTTTCCCAGCGCTATTCCAATCGAAACGCCCACGCCGCAGGTCGTACCGGAAATCGAAAAAGGATTCTGCAGCGCATTGATGCATTTCATCGCGACGATGCTTGCCGCCTCACTGGCGTTGTCTGCCAGGTCGCTCAGCAGCAGGACAAACTCGTCTCCACCGACGCGCGCCAGGGTGTCGGCTTCCCGCACGATCTTGGCGAAGCGGCTCGCCACCTTGCGCAAAACCTCGTCGCCGGCCTTGTGGCCGAGTGTGTCGTTGATATGCTTGAAACCGTCGAGGTCCAGAAACAGCAGCCCTACCCTTGTTTTCTTGCGCTGCGCCTGCGCCAGGAGCTGCTGCAGGCGGTCGGAAAGCAGCGCCCTGTTGGGCAACCCGGTGAGCGTGTCATGATGGGCGATGCGCGCAAGTTCGGCCTGGTTGCCGTTGAGCTTGACCAGCAGGCGATTGAACGCCGCTATCAGATGCCCCACCTCGTCATTGCGCACCACGGGCAGTGGCTCCAGCGGCAGTTCGCCCAGGGTCATGCGATCGGCGTGTTCCGCCGCGCGGAACAGATGGCGAAACACAAAATACAAGCCGATGGATACGAACACGGCAAAGAACAAAAGAGTCAGCCCCGCCCCTTTGAGCAAAAAATTCTTCATCCGCGCCACGGTTGCAAAAGCCTCGCTGGTCGGCAGGCGGGCGACGACAAACCAGCCCGTGCTCGGAACCGAGACCATCGCGGAAACCTCCTCGATGCCTCTGGCGTTGACTGTGATTCCGGTGCCGCGGTAACCCGACATCGCCCGGTCATGTAGCACATTGACGCCCGGCGGCGGCGTTGGCTGCAGCACCATCTCCGGCTGGGAGGATGCAACAAACAGCTTGTCCCGCGGGGAAATGAGCAGGAATCCGCCTGTCGTCCCGCCAATCCGGCTCTGCAGCAGGGAATTGAGAAATCCCGGCGCGGCCAGCGCGGTAATGCCCACCAGTACAGCCCTGACCTCGCCCTTCTCATTCCTGACCGGTGTGGACATCGGCAGAACAGGCTCTTTTGCGGCGCGGCCCATCACCGGCTGGCCGACGAACGGCTTTCCCGCCAAGCCACCCTGGATATAGTCACGGTCAGCGTAATCGGCGCCCGCCCGGTCCGACAGCATGGGGTAGTCCGCAATTGCGATGCCGCGAACGTCGGTCGCGAACAGGCCCGCGGAGAACAGCGGTTGATATTCGTAGCGCTCCTTGAGCCAGGCGCGCAGCCGCTCGGGTTGTTCGAGCAAACCGGGCGGCAGTGAAGCAGCAAGCCGCTCCAGCATTTCCTGACGCTGCACGATCTTCTCGTCCACGTCGCGGGCAACATAAGTAGCCAGCGCCAATTGCTGGCTCTCAACCACCGCACTCAGGTCCTTGTGCAAAAAATCGGTCAGTGCGTAGTAGCGCGCTACGGCACCAAAAACCACGAGACACAATCCCAGCAGCAGCAGGCGGGTGACTATGCTGTCGAAAACACGGCGAAAGTTTATGGCCATGACGCAATTTTCCCGCATTCAAGGCGGGTAAGCGAGAAGGTCGAGATTGTTGCATATTTTGGATGGCCGCAAAGCAGGCCGTCCGTTCCCCCGCCATCCGCACTGCCGCCCGGCAACAGCGGCTATAATCGCTGCACCACAGCACTGACTGTCCCCACGCAGATCCAACTCCCGCCCTTTTTCGAGACTTTCGACCTCATGACTGCCTCCGCGCTCAGCACCCCAATCCGTACCCTCGTCGAATACCAAGGCATCCGCATTGAAGTGCTCGCCCGCGGCAGCGGACCGCGCGTGGTGATGATGCCCTCGCTCGGCCGCGGCGCCACCGATTTCGACGAGATCGCCAGCCGCATCGCCGCCGCCGGCTATCGCGCGCTGTGCCCGCAGCCGCGCGGCATCGGCGCCAGCCTTGGCCCGCTCAGGAACATCACGCTGCACGATTTCGCGCGCGATATCGCGGCAGTGATCCGCCACGACGGCGGCGGAGCGACCGTGGTCGCCGGCCATGCCTTCGGCAATTTCGTGGCACGCGCCACCGCCGCCGACTACCCCGAACTGGTAAAAGCCGTGGTGCTGCTCGCCGCGACCCACACCTGGCCGCTGGCGCCGGAACTGCGCGACTCCATCAACAAATGCCACATGATGTCCCTGCCCGAAGAGGTGCGGCTCAGGCACCTGCAGCACGTGTTCTTTGCGCCGGGAAACGACGCGCGAGTGTGGCTGGACGGCTGGGACGAAGACGTGATGCACGCCGAACGCGACGCCACCGAAGCCACTCCCAGGCCGGAATGGTGGACTGCGGGCAAGGCTCCCGTGCTCGACGTGCTGGCGCTCGACGACCCGCTGTCGCCGCCGGACAGCACCAACCGCTACCGCGACGAATGGGGCGCCGACCGCGTGGAAATCGTTGCCATTTCCAACGCCGCCCATGCACTGTTGCCGGAGCAGCCGGCCGCGGTCGCGGATGCCATCATCGCCTACATGAAAAAACTCCACGCATGAAGCTCTACTGGTCGCCACGCTCGCCGTTCGCGCGCAAGGTCATGATCTTTGCCCACGAGACAGGGCTTGCCGGCCACATCGAGTGCGTGCCCACCCTGGTGGTGATGTCGCGGCCCAACCGCGCACTGATGCACACCAACCCGCTGGGCAAGATCCCCACGCTGGTCACGGACGAAGGCCGCGTGCTCTACGACTCGCTGGTGATCTGCGAGTATCTCGACAGCCTGCACCGCGGCCCGCGGCTGTTTCCGGCGGCCGGTGAAGCGCGCTGGGATGCGCTGCGCCGCCATGCCCTGGGCAACAACATGCTCGACAGCCTGGTGCTGTGGCGCAACGAGGGGCTGCGTCCGCAGCCGCAGCAGTCGGCGGAACTGTGCGCTGCGTTCGACCTGAAAATCCGCAGCGCGGTGTCATCCATCGAGCGCGAGGCCGATGCCCTTGCCGCCGCGCCCGTGGACATCGGCCATCTCACCCTGGGTTGCGCGCTGGGCTATATCGACTTCCGCTTTCCGCAACTGGCCTGGCGCGAAGGCAATGCGCGGCTTGCCGCATGGTACGCGGCTTTCGTGCAACGGCCTTCGATGCAGCGCACGCTGCCGGCGGACACATAAACCGGTATCCTGCTTTCCGCGTATCGGCAAACCCGCGCCAGGAAAACCCGCGCACATTCCGGCGGTTGAAAAAGGAGAACAGCCATGAGGCATCATCTTGGAATGCTGCTATTTCTGCTGCTGGTGCCGCCGGCCTGGGCGCAGGCCTGGCCCGCCAAGCCGGTGCGCATCGTCGTGCCGTTTCCGGCGGGCGGCCCCACCGACATCGTGTCGCGCGTCATCGCGCCCGAACTGTCGAAAGCGCTGGGCCAGCAGGTGATCGTCGAAAACCGCGGTGGCGCGGGCGGCATGATCGCCACCGAGCAGATCGCCAAGGCCGCGCCGGACGGCCACACCCTGCTCATGGGCACCATAGGCGGCATTGCGGTGGCGATGAGCCTCAATCCCAACCGCGGCTACGACACGCTGCGCGATTTCGCGCCGATCACCCAGTCGGTGACGGTCACCAACATCCTGGTCACCCATCCCTCGGTGCCGGCAAAAACCGTCAAGGACCTGCTGGCGCTCGCCAAATCCAGGCCCGGGCGCCTCAACTATGCCTCGTCCGGTAACGGCACGGTCACCCATCTCGCCGGCGAGCTGTTCAAGCTGCTGGGCAAGGTCGACATCACCCACGTGCCATACAAGGGCGGCGCGCCGGCGCTGACCGCGCTGGTGTCGGGCGAAGTCGACATGAGCTATGAAAACAGCCTCATCATCACGCCGCACATCAAGGCCGGCAAAGTCAGGGCGATTGCCGTCACCGGCACCAGGCGCTCACAGCTCATGCCGGAGCTGCCGACCATAGGCGAAACGCTGACAGGCTACAGCGCGAGCGGCTGGTACGGCTTGTTCGCGCCGGCGGCCACATCCAAAGCCGTGATCGCCCGGCTCAACGGCGAAGTGGTGAAGGTATTGCGCATGCCCGAAGTCGTGCAGCGCCTGTCCGGCCAGGGCGCGGAACCCGTGGGCAATACGCCTGAGGAATTCGCGGCCTTCGTGCGCGGCGAAATCGACAAGTGGGCCAACCTGGTCAAGGCCGCAAACATGAAAACCGACTGAAATGACCACGCCATAAAGTCAAAACCAGTTAACAGGATTAACAGGACGAAGAGCGGGATCTGCAAGACTGTTTGTTGCGCGGAGTTTGTCTCAGCGAAAAGCGCGCCATAACATGGAATTCATAGTCCGTTCTGTTTCCCAATGCAGTAAAATTCAAGGCTGAATTGCAAATCCATATTGTGGAGAAAATGTCCACTTCCCCGGCTGCGTCACCGCAACATCAGTCCCCGCCCGATCTCTCGCGCTTTCTTAATCCGCGCGGCGTTGCCATCGTCGGCGCTTCCAGCGACCTGACGCGCATCGGCGGCCAGCCGATCCGCCTGCTCACCGAGTACGGCTATGCCGGCAAGGTCTACCCGGTCAATCCGAAGCACGCCGAAATCAAGGGCCTGCCCTGCTATCCCGACCTGGCCGCGGTGCCCCAGCCCTGCGACGTGGCGCTGATCGCGCTTGCCGCGCCGCAGGTGCCCGGCCTCATCGAACAATGCGGCAAGGCCGGCATCCCCTTCGCGCTGGTGCTGTCGGCCGGCTTCAGCGAGGTCGGCGCCGAAGGACGGGCGCTGCAGGAAAAGCTCGCCGCCACGGTGAAAAAAAGCGGAGTGCGCATCGTCGGCCCCAACTGCCTCGGCATACTCAACCTGCGCGACAACGCGCGCATCGGTTTCGGCGGCACGCTGCAGCTGAAGACGCTCAGGCACGGCCCCATTGCCATGGTCACGCAGTCCGGCGGCTTCGGTTTCGGCGCCGTTGCCACCGCGGCATACCATGGTGTGGGTTTCAACTACGTGATCTCGACCGGCAACGAAGCCGATCTCAGCGCGCTCGACTGGCTCGCCTACGTGATCGAACAGCCGGAAGTGGAAATCGTGGTGGCCTTCCTCGAAGGCGTGCAGGACGGACGGCGGCTGGTCGAAATCGGCGAGCGCGCGCTGGCGCTCGGCAAGCCCATACTCGCGTGGAAAGTCGGCAACTCCGCCGCCGGCAGGCAGGCAGCAACCTCGCATACCGCGCGCCTGACCGCAGGCTACGAGCTTTACCGCACGGCGTTCCGCCTCGGCGGTTTTGTCGAAGTGCGGGACATCGACGACCTCGTCGATATCTGCAAGGCCTTCCAGACGAAGAAATTGCCGCGCGGCAGGCGCGTCGGCGTCATCACGCTCTCCGGCGGCGCCGGCGTGCTGCTCGCCGACCGCTGTGTCGAGCACGGGATGGAGCTGCCTCCGCTGTCGCAGGCCACGGCCGACAGCCTGCGCAGCTTCGTCGCCGCCTTTGCCACCGTGGGCAACCCGGTGGATGCCACGCCCCAGGGGTACAACGACAACTTTGCCACCTACAACCGGCTGATCCGCGAAGTGATGGCCGATCCCAATATCGACATGGGCGTGGCGCGTGCGCCACGCGGCAAGGCCGCAATCGCCTGGTCGCGCGGGCTGGTCGAGCTGCTGCGCGAAACCGACAAGCCTTTCCTGCTCAACTGGCCGACTTCTCCCGACGACAATCCGGAAGCGGTCGATTTTCTTGAGCAGAACGGCGTGGCCTGCCTGCTCACGCCCACCCGTGCGGTGCAGGCGCTCGCCGCGCTCAATGATTTCGCGCAAAAAAAACGCGCTTATGCCGAACGCAAAAAGCGCGCCTTCAGCCGCACCATCGCGCCGCAAGCGCTCGACCTGCCGGCCGGCGCGGGCACGCTGGGCGAACACCGCTCCAAGGCCCTGCTCAGAGCCTATGGCATCGGCGCGGTCGAAGAATGCCTGCTCACGGCAACCGAACTTGAAAAACTCGAACGCAGCCCGCTGCCATTTCCGCTGGCGCTCAAGATCGAATCGCCCGACATTCCGCACAAGACCGAGGCCGGGGTGGTGCGGCTCAACATCACCGATCTTGCGCAACTGAAACAGGCGGCGCGTGACATCAGCGCCGCCGCGAATCAATACAAAACCGGCGCACGCATCGACGGCATCCTGGTGCAGCAGATGGCAGGCGGCCTCGAAGTCATCATCGGCGCGGTCAACGATCCCTTTTTCGGCCCGGTCGTGGCCTTCGGTCTGGGTGGGGTATTCACCGAGCTGCTGCACGACTTGACCTACCGCTTCGCGCCGTTCGACGCCGCCACCGCCAGGGAAATGATCGCCGAGATCAAGGGTGCACCGCTGCTGTCCGGCTACCGCGGCCAGCCGGCGCTGGATATCGATGCTCTGGCCGATGCCCTGTCGCGGGTGTCGATGCTGATTACCGACCATGCCGGCCGTATCGCTGAAATCGACATCAATCCGCTGTTCGTGCGACCGCAGGGCCAGGGTGTGCTCGCCGCCGACGCATTGATCGTATTGAAGGACTAAAATCAGTTGCCACAGAGGACTCAGAGGACCATCCGTTCCGGGCTGCAAGGCACACCGTGGAAAACACCAGCTTTTCCCTTCAGGCAGTGAAACCTCGGGAGCTTTTTCCGCCGGATGCTTTCTCTGTGACCTCTGTGTCCTCTGCGGCTGGTTTTCAGCTTAATGAACCCGCCATTTAAAACGCGCATCACCGAGCTCTACGGCATACGCCTGCCGGTGATCGCCAGCGGGCTGATGTGGCTCGCCAATCCCGAATACGTGGGCGCGGTGGTCAATGCCGGGCTGATGGGCTTCATGACTGCCGCGAGCTTCAGGGATCCGCAGGCGCTGCGCGATGGCATCAGGCGCTGCCGCGAAATCACCGGTGGCAAGCCGTTCGGCGTCAACATCATGATACGCGCGAGCCGCGATGGCACAGACCGGGTGACGCCGCTCATCGACGTGGTGATCGCCGAAGGCGTGCGCTTCGTCGAAACCGCGGGCAACAATCCCGAGGCTTATCTCAAGCGCCTCAAGGATGCCGGCATCATCGTGCTGCACAAGGTGCCCGGCGTGCGCTATGCCAGAAAAGCCGAGTCGCTGGGCGTGGATGCCGTGACCGTGGTCGGCGCCGAAGCCGGCGGCCATCCTGGGCTGGAACCCGTGGGTACCATGGTGATGGCGGCGGCAGCGGCGCGTGCGGTGAAAATCCCGCTGATCGTCGCCGGCGGACTGGGCACGGGCGCGCACATGGTGGCGGCACTGGCGCTGGGCGCCGACGGCATCGCCATGGGCACGCGCTTTCTGGTGGCGGAGGAAATATGGGCGCATCGCAGTTACAAGGAGCGCCTGCTCGCCGCCAGCGAAACCGACACCGCACTGCTGCTGCAAAGCATGCGCAACACCCAGCGCGCGCTGAAAACCGAGCATGTCACCATGATCCAGCAACTTGAAAAGGAACGGCCGGGCGACACCCAGGCCCTGCTGCCGCACATCATGGGCACCGTCGGGCGCAGAGCGTACGAAAGCGGCGAGTATGAAAAAGCCATGCTGTCCTGCGGCCAGGGCGTGGTGTTCGCGGATAAAATCGAACCACTGGCCGCCATCGTCGACCGCCTCGAAGCCGAAGCGCATGCCGCGATGTCACGATTGCGCGATATCTATGTCCGGCCCGCAACCGCGCAGACGCAGAACCCGATTCGCTGACCCACGGCATGGAGAAGTGCGTGAAAAATTATAGCTATTTGTTTTTATTGATATTTTTATCTTTCTCTGGCATGGCTCAGGCGCAAACCTACCCCGCCAAAGCCGTGCGCCTCATCGTGCCGTTCGCCGCCGGCGGCAGCACCGACATCATCGGCCGCATCGTGGGCCAGAAGCTCAGCGAAACGTGGGGCCAGCCGGTGGTAATCGACAACCGTCCGGGCGGCAGCACGGTCATTGGCACCGACATCGTCGCCAAGTCCGCACCCGACGGCCATACCCTGCTGGTGACGCCGGCACCGTTCACCATCGTGCCCGGCCTGATCAGCAGGCTGCCTTATGACCCGCACAAGGATTTCGAACCCATCGCGCTCATCAACACCACGCCGCTGGTGATCGTCGTCAATCCGGGCGTGCCGGCAAAATCGGTGAAGGAACTCATCGCGCTCGCCAGGGCGAAACCCGGCATGCTCAATTTCGGCTCTTCCGGCAGCGGCGGCTCCAACCACCTCGCCGGCGAATTGTTCAACGCCATGGCCGGAACCAGGATCGTGCACGTTCCCTACAAGGGCAATGCCCCGGCACTGGCCGACCTGGTCGGCGGCCACGTTGACATCGTGTTCAACGGCCTGACTTCGGCAATCGCGCTGATCAAGTCCGGCAAGCTGCGTGCGCTCGCGGTCACCAGTCTCACCCGCGCCGGCGCCCTGCCCGACATGCCGACCCTCGATGAATCGGGGCTCAAGGGCTTTCAGGCGGTGGCGTGGAACGGGCTCACCGCGCCGGCGCGCACCCCGCGCAACGTCGTCAACAAGATCAATGCCGACCTGGTCAGGATCATGAAATCCCCGGACCTGATCGAAAAACTCAAAAGCGAAGGCTCGGACCCGGTCGGCAGCACGGTGGAGCAATACCAGCATTTCCTGCGTGATGAAATCGTCAAGTGGGACAAAGTCATCAAGTTTGCCGGCGTCAAATCCCTATAGGCCCTCACCATGAGCATACAGATCACCCACGACAGCGGCATCGCCACGGTGCTGCTCAACCGACCCGACAAGCTCAATGCGCTGTCGGGCGAGATGTACCACGAGCTGGCGGACTGCTTCGAGCAGCTGGGCCAAGACGACGCGGTGCGCGCGGTAGTGCTCACCGGCGCCGGCCGCGCCTTCTGCGCCGGCGGCGACGTCGGCTCCATGGGCAACTACGATGTGGTTTCCGGCCGCAAGCGCTCGCGCGGCCATCAGCGCACCGTCATCAATCTGCACAACCTGGAAAAACCGGTGATCGCCGCGGTGCGCGGCCCCGCCGCCGGCATAGGCGCCAGCCTCGCCCTGGCAAGCGATCTCATCATCGCTTCCGAAACCGCCTACCTGCTGATGGCATTCAAGAATGTCGGCATCCCGCCCGACGGCGGCGCGGTGTTTTTTCTGACACAGCACGTGGGCGTCGCGCGCGCCAAGGAACTGGTCTACACCGCGCGCAAGCTGCCGGCGCAGGAAGCAAAGGACATGGGCATCGTGATGAAGGTGGTGGCCGACGACAGGCTGGAAGCCGAAGCGCGCGCACTGGCGCTCGAACTCGCCTCTTCCGCCACCTACGCGCTGACGCTCGCCAAGAAAATGTTCCAGTCGATGTACACGCCGACGCTGGAGCAGCTGCTGGAAATGGAAATCCTCGCGGTGTGCGGCGCGCGACTCACCCACGACCACAAGGAAGGCATTGCGGCATTCAAGGAAAAGCGCAAGCCGCGGTTCAGCGGCCGCTGAACCGTGAAGAGAGAGGTGATAGGAGTGAGGCGCAAAAAAACGCGGGCTTGGCAGGCAATCTTCCGGACCAGGAAGTTGCGCCTCTCTCCTCTTGCCTATCACCTATCTCCTCTCGCCTTCCCCCGCAGCGCACACGAGGCAGGACATGATTGAGTGGCCCAGGCAGGTTCTGGGGCAGGTGCTGGCACGCAACGCCGGGCTGTATCCCGACGCCGAAGCCCTGGTGATCGCGGGACGG
>JAESFZ010000200.1_pt1 | contig 73893 bp, 76 predicted proteins | sample 9269561 | NCBI WGS metagenome assembly JAESFZ01 (sample SAMN14515552, study PRJNA621657) | algae metagenome | isolation source: Tildeniella nuda ZEHNDER 1965/U140 and co-occurring heterotrophs from wet... | place: Switzerland: Stansstaad, Zurih | collected 1965-01-01 | reverse complement strand
CCCCACCCCAACCCCTCCCCTGAAGGGGAGGGGCTTTGATCAGCGCGGCGCGACCCCCGCCGGGGGACGCCGCGGCGACCCCGACTGGCCGAGCCAGAGCAAGGCCGGTATCGGGCTCACCGCGCGAGCAGGTCCGACGGCAAGGTCGGCTCGCCGATGATCAGCGCGAAGCGGCGCCAGATTTCGTCGCGGTCGGGCTCGCCGCGCTCGATATAGGCGCGCACGATCTCCTCGCCGAGGCCGTAGTTGATCACATAGCTGCGATACTGGTCGGTGAAGCTCACCGACTGCTCGGCGCGTGCGGGCGAAACGAGCTGGTATTTTTCGGTCAGCGCGACCGCGGTGGCGCGGTCGATCGCGCCGTCGAGATATTGCTGCGCGATCGTCAGCCGCGCGCCGGTCAGCGCCTTCATCGCATCGAGCAACTGCCAATATTTGTCGTCGGCGGGGGGCTCGATCCCCGCGAGCGGCATCAGCACGTCGCGCTCGGTGTCGGGGCGCGTCTGGCCGGGGAAGGCGAGGTCGATGCCGTAATTGGCGGTGCCCTCGGCGATCAGGCTCTGCGGGCTGTACAGCGGATAGACGCTGAACTCGATCCAGCCGCGGCCCTTCACCATCTGCTCCTCGAGCTTCATGTTGAGGAGGTGGTGGCCGGGGTAGCCCTCGTGGCAGCCGAGGTCGAGCGCGCGCGACAGGCGGATCGGCAGGTCGGTGTTGACCTGAATGATGCTGTGATAGCCGCCCTGGTAGTAGTTGTAGCCGCTCCAGCTCTTGCCGGTGACGAATTGCAGCTCGAAACTGTCGCCGGGTGCGAGCGCGACATGCGCGACGGTGCGGCCGCGGCAGCGCGAGATCGCGGCCTCGAATACCCCCTGCAGCTTGTCCTTGGGGATGGTGAAGCGGTCGAGATAGGCCTCGACGCGCGTTGCGAGCGGGCCTTCGCCGGGGACCAGCGCGTCGATCGTCGCCAGCGCGGCGTCGTAGCTTTTGAGCGGGCGGAGGACCGGGCGCACGCCGAACAGCCGCTCGGCCTCCTCGGCGAAGGAGAAGCGCGCGCCGCCCATCATCATCAGCCGCGTCTCGGCGGCGCGAAGCTGCGCGGCGAGGAAGGCGCTGCGCTGGCGTTCGATCGGGTCGGTGAGGTCGGCCGACACCTCGTCGAGCTTCGCCATCAGCTGGCGCGTCGACACCAGCAGCGCCTTCTGGTCGCGCGGGGCGGCGATCGAGGCGTCGAGCAGGTCCTTGGGACCGTAATAGGCGTCGATATAGCCCTTTTCGTGCGTGCCGATCTCGAGGCTCAGCGAGACATAGGCGGTCGCGACCGCGTCGACCGTCTGCCCCGCGAGCGTCGCGGCGGCGGGATCGGCCGGCGCCGCGGCGCGCACCGGCCAGTCGGTCGCGGCGGGCGCGGGGGGCGGCGGCAGGTCTGACGGCGCGCCCGAGGGCGGCGGCAGGGCGGTGAGGCCGGGGACGATCGTCGCGCGCGGCTCGCCGGGGGTGGCGGGCGGCGTCGCGGGAGCGCCCGAGGGTGGCGGCAGCGCGGTCATGCCCTTCACCACCTCGATACGGCGGACATCGACTTCGGGCAGCGCCGCGTCGGGCTCGGCGGTTTTCGCCGGGGCCGGGGCCGGGGCTGCCGGCGCAGACGCGGCGCTCGCCTGCGCCTTGCGCGCCTCGACGCTGCGCTTCATCTCGGGATCGAGCGCATAGCAGCCCGACAGCGTCGCGGCGCTCAGCAGCGCGAATATCGGCAAGCGCAGGTAGCGCATCATGCGGGCATCGTTCCTTCGGGTTCGCAGGTGTCGCTGACGTCGCCGTCGGCCGCGATCTCCTGATCGGACTCGGCTTCTACCGTGTCGTGCAGCGGGTGCAATGGGGCAAGGCGCAGCACCGCAAAACCCGCGAGCGCAGCGACCAGCGATCCCATCAAAATCCCGATCTTGGCTTCCTCGACCAGCAAAGGATCGCCGGGGAAGGCGAGGCCGCCGATGAACAGGCTCATCGTGAAGCCGATGCCGCAGAGCAGCGATACGCCATAGACCTGAAGCCAGGTCGCGCCGCGCAGACGGCCCGCGATGCCCAGCTTCACGGCCAGCCACACGGCGCCGAAGATGCCGATCTGCTTGCCGAGGAACAGCCCCGCCGCAATGCCGAGCGGCAGCGGCGCGAAGAGCTGGTCGGCGGTGAGGCCGGAGATGTCGACGCCGGCGTTGGCGAAGCCGAACAAGGGCACGATGCCGAAGGCGACCCACGGTTGCAGGCCATGCTCGAGCCGGTGGAGCGGCGAAGTGGCGCTGTCGGGGGCGCCCGGTGTTGCCTCGAAGGGGATCGCCATCGCGGCGAGCACTCCGGCGATCGTCGCGTGCACGCCCGAGAGCAGCATCGCGTACCAGAGCAGCGCGAACAGCAGCAGATAGACGGCGAGGCGCTTCACCCCGAAACGGTTGCAGGCGAACATCAGGCCGAGCACCGCGGCGGCGGCGGCGAGCGCGACGAGGTTTATCTTGGCGGTGTAGAAGAGCGCGATGATCGCAACCGCGCCCATGTCGTCGACGATCGCGACGGTAACGAGGAACAGCTTGAGCGAGGTCGGCGCGCGCTTGCCGAGCAAGGCAAGCACGCCGATCGCGAAGGCGATGTCGGTCGCAGCGGGGATCGCCCAGCCCTGCGCAAGGCCGGGCGTGCTGCCGGCGAAGCCCATATAGAGCACCGCAGGCACCGCCATGCCCGCGGCGGCGGCGATGAAGGGCAGCCGTCGCCGGTCCCAGCTCGCAAGCCGCCCGTCGACGAACTCGCGCTTGATCTCAAGCCCCACGAGCAGGAAGAAGATCGCCATCAGCCCATCGTTGATCCACAGATGCACCGTCATCGGCCCCAGCTTGTCGCTGAGCACCGGCCCGGTCACCGCGTGGATGGCATGGGCATAGCTTTCGCCGAGCGCCGAGTTGGCGATGATCATCGCCAATGCCGCCGCGGCGATGAGCAGCATGCCGCCGGCGCTTTCGCTTTCGAGGAAATCACGCAGCGCGGACGGGGCGGTCTTACGTTGGGCCATGGCCATGCCTCCTAGCCCGGCAATCCGCGCGCGTCACCCGTTGCCGGGCGTCACTGCCATTTCGGTGCAGTTTCTCTTTGCTTTGATAGTATTTTGGACTAATTCTGGTTGCTTGGGGCAGCGTGACGTCGGCGGGGGCTAGGCGCTACATGGAAATGTCGACCGGAGGACTGGAATTTCTGGTCGACATGGCCAGTCACGAGCTGATGCTCTTTGCATCGATCGGCATATTATTGATCGGATTCGACGATCTTTTGTTCGATATTCTGTGGATCGTGACGCGCAAAGGCCGCGCGGGGCCAGCCTTTCTGCAAGATATGCGCGGGGACGAAGAAGTCGAAGGCCCGCTCGCGGTGTTCGTTCCCGCGTGGGACGAGTCGGAGGTGCTGCCGACGATGATCGCCCGCACGCTGTCGGCGTGGCAGGGTGAGGATTTTCGCGTCTATCTCGGCTGCTATCCCAATGACGCGTTGACGTTGTTCGCGGTGTCGCCGCTCGTCGCTGCCGATCCGCGGTTGCGCCTCGTCATCGGCAATGCCGACGGGCCGACGACCAAGGGCGACAATCTCAACCGGCTGTGGACGGCGATGGGCGCCGACGAGCGCGCCGAGGGCATCCGCTTCGCCGGGGTCGTGCTCCACGATTGCGAGGATGTCGTACACCGCGCCGAACTCGCGCTCTACCGCGCGGGGCTCGCGCACAACGCGATGGTCCAGATCCCGGTGCTGCCGCTGCTCGGGCTCGGCCGGCAGTGGGTCGCGGGCCATTATGCCGACGAATTCGCCGAGGCGCATGGCAAGGACATGGTGCTGCGCGCGCGGCTCGGCGCGCCATTGCCCTCGGCGGGAGTCGGCTGCGCCTTGACCCGCAACGCGCTGACCTTCCTGTCGCTGCGGCGCGGCGGGGCGCCCTTCCGTCCCGACAGCCTGACCGAGGATTATGAGATGGGAATCCTCATCGGGACGCACGGGATGCGATCCGCCTTCGTCGCGGCGGTCGACGAGGACGGCGAATGGGTCGTCTCGCGCGGCCCCTTTCCGGCGACTTTATGGGGTTCGGTGCGCCAGAAATCGCGCTGGATCGCGGGGATCGCACTCGCGGGATGGGATCATTTGCGCTGGGAAGGGCCAGCGGAAGGCAGCTGGGTCGCGCGCTGGATGCTGTGGCGCGATCGCCGCGCGCCGCTCGCCGCGGCGGTGATTGTTGCGGCTTATGCCGCGCTGGCCGCCGGGGTGCTCAGCCTTGCCGGCCACGACCTGCTCGGCTGGCAGGCGCGGCCCCCCTCGCCGCTGCTGCAACTGCTGATGGGGCTGTCGGGCGCGCTGCTGCTGTGGCGGCTCGGTATGCGCGCGCATTTCGCGACGCGCGCTTATGGACTGCGCCAGGGGCTGCTTTCGATCCCGCGCGCCTTCGTCGCCAATCTCGTCGCGATCCTCGCGGCGCGCAAGGCGGTCGCCGACTATTGGCGGATGCTGCGCTCGGGCCGCGTGGTGTGGGACAAGACGCGCCACGACGAAGGCGACGCGCTGCTGATCGCCGCGCCGCCGCCGGTGCGCGCGCGATGACCGGGGTGGCGGCCGGCCCGGCTTCGCGCCGCGACGCGCGTGCGCTGCGCTTCCTGCTGCTGCTGCTCGGTTGCTGGACGCTCGCGCGCGTGGCGGCGCACTGGAACCCCGCGGCTCCCCTGGCGCAGCATCCGGCGGTCCCGATCCTTGCGGCAAAAGCCGGGGAGCCGCCGTGGGCTCCGATCCTACGGGGTAAAGACGAGATGGCGTTTCGGTCCGCGCCGGTCGAGCGTGTAGGGCGTGCACCGCGCGTCAACGCACCGGTCGCTTCGCAGTCCGCTCCGTCCAGCCGCGCCGATCCGGCGCCTTGGGGCGACGGCCTCAACGCGATGCGCTCGGCGATGCTGGTCCGGCTTTTGCCGCCGCTGACGGGTGGCACCGCGCGGGCGGCGGTCGCGGGCCCCGCATGGGTGAAGACCGAGACATTGCCCTATGCCGGGCCGCCGGGTGCCGGCCGGCCCTATTGGATGAAGCGCCAGCTCGCCGGCTGGTCGCTCGGCAGCTGGGCCTATCTCCGCTCGGGATCGGGCCGTGCGCCGCAGGGCGGCATCGCCGCCGCGAGCCAGCTCGGCGGCAGCCAGGCGGGGGCGCGGCTGGCCTATGGTTTCGGCGAGAGCGGGCGGCTGCGCGCCTATGGCCGGGTGACGCTCGCGCTCGCACAAGTGCGGCAGCGCGAACTGGCGCTTGGCTTTGCCTACGCCCCGATCGCACACCTTCCCGTCGACGTCGCGGTCGAGCAGCGCGTGGCGGCGGGCAGCGAGGGGCGCACCGCGCTCGCGGCGATGGTCGTCGGCGGCGTCGGCGATGTCGCGCTGCCCGCGCGCTTCCGGCTCGAAGCCTATGGTCAGGCGGGCATCGTCGGCGCGCGGCGGCGCGACGGTTTCGCCGACGCGGCGGTCGTCGTCGACCGCGAGGTTGCGCGGACGCCGGGGAGCAGCCTGCACGTCGGGGCGCTCGCGGCGGGATCGGTCCAGCCCGGCGCGGCGCGCGTCGACGTCGGACCGCGCGTCACCTTGCGCCTGCCCGAAGTGGGCGAGGGGAGCCGCGTCGCGCTCGACTGGCGCCAGCGCGTCGCGGGCGATGCCAGGCCCGACAGCGGTCTCGCACTTACCCTCGCCGCCGACTTCTGATTTTTGCCGATTTTTGGCTCCTCGGCGATTCCCCGCGCGGTCGAACTGGTCTAGGGTCGACCGCAGCGCCCCATATGGGGGCGTCCATCACGTCCGGGGCCCATGGATCTCTACCTTCCCGTCGCCAATCTGTCGGTCAATGCGCTGGTGATCATCCTGCTCGGCGGCGGGGTGGGTTTCCTGTCGGGCATGTTCGGCGTCGGCGGCGGTTTCCTGACCACGCCGCTGCTGATCTTCTACGGCATCCCGCCGACCGTCGCGGCGGCGTCGGCGGCGACGCAGGTGACGGGAGCCAGCGTCTCGGGCGCGCTCGCGCATCTCGAGCGCGACGGGGTCGACCTGCGCATGGGCGCGGTGCTCGTCGCGGGCGGGCTCGTCGGCTCGCTGATCGGCGCAGGGCTGTTCGAGCTGCTCACCGCCTGGGGCCAGATCGATACGGTGATCAACATCCTCTATGTGGCGCTGCTCGGCACGGTCGGCAGTTTCATGGCGCGCGAGGCGTGGGGAACGCTGCAGGCGGCGCGTGCGGGGCTGCCCGCGCCGGCACGCAAGCGGCGCCACCATCCGATGGTCGCGAACCTGCCGCTGCGCTGGCGCTTCTATCGCTCGGGTCTTTATATCTCGCCGCTCGCGCCGCTGCTGCTCGGCATGGCGGTCGGCGTGCTGACAATGCTGCTCGGCGTCGGCGGCGGCTTCATCATGGTCCCCGCGATGCTCTATCTGCTCGGCATGGGGACGCAGGTCGTCGTGGGCACGTCGCTGTTCCAGATCCTGTTCGTGACGATCGCGACGACGATGGTCCACGCGCTGACCACCGGCGCGGTCGATATCGTGCTCGCGGGGCTGCTGCTGCTCGGCAGCGTCACCGGGGCGCAGATCGGCGCGCGCTTTGCGCAGAAGGTGAAGCCCGAATATCTGCGCATGGCGCTCGCCGCGATCGTGCTGCTCGTCGCGCTGCGCATGGCGGTCGACCTCTTCATCCGGCCCGAAGAAATCTACACCGTGCAATGACGCGGCTTGGCGCCTTGCTGCTCGCGTTGCTGCTGGGCTCGCTCGCCGCCGCACCGGCGCGCGCCGCCGACCCGCGGCTGGTGCCCGACGTGTCGAGCCGCGCGATCGACATCCAGTACAGCTTCACCGGCGAGGAATTGCTGCTGTTCGGCGCGATCCTCTATCCGGGCCAGCGGCTGCCCGACGACCGCGCCGACATCGTCGTAGTGCTGAAGGGTCCGGTGCGCCCGATCATCCTGCGCGAAAAGCGCCGCGTCGCGGGCATCTGGGTCAATGCCAACAGCATCCGCCTGCGCAGTTCGCCCGGCTTCTACGCGATCGGGTCGTCGCAGCCGATCGACAAGCTGGTCGACGAACGCACCGCGGCGATCTTCGAGCTGGGGCTCCAGAATCTGTCGATGTCGCCCGCGGGTTTTTCGGAAAGCAGCACGCTCGAACGCTTCGAAAAGGGGCTCGTCGACCTCTATCGCCGCATGGGGCTGTTCTACGAAAATCCGGCGGCGGTCGAGATTACCGAAGGCGTGCTCTATCGCGCGCGCATACCCGTGCCCGCGCGCGTGCCCGTCGGCACCTATCGCGCCGAAACCTTCCTGATCAGCAAGGGCCGCGTGCTCGCGGTCGCCTCGCGCAATGTCGAGATCCGCAAGGCGGGTTTCGAACGCTTCGTGGCGCTCGCGGCGCAGCGGCATGGCTTTCTGTATGGGCTTGCCGCGGTCGCGATGTCGCTGCTGCTCGGCTATGCGGCGTCGGCGGCGTTCAAGCGCCGATAACGCTAACTTTACCATCGCATGCGATACCGGTGTCCGGGACGTTCGGGACAATCAGCAGGCGGGGCCGGTAATGGATATTCAAGGCGGTGGGTACAAGCCCGGGGAAGCTGCGCCGGTGCAGCACGTCCGGCTGGCCGGCGGCGGCGGGACCGCGGCGCCCCTCAATCCCGCGGCGGTGCACCACCGCGACGACCTGCTGGTCGGCGAAGTCATCGACATTTCGGGTTCCTCGTCGCGCATCCTGCTCGATGCTGCGGCGCTGCACCGCCTGTCCGATTCGGGCGATCCGGCGGTCGCGATGGCGGGGCAGGTCGGCGCGCAGATCAAGGTCCGCGTCGGGCATGTCTGGCTGCTCGCCAGCATTCGCGACCAGCAATTGCACGAACGCGGCGAGGGGCTGATCGTCGCCTCGATCGACTTCCTGGGCGAAGGCGACGAGGAAAAGATCACCGGCCGCATCCACAATTTCCGCCGCGGCGTCACGCGCTATCCGGTGCCGGGCAGCCAGGCCTATGCCGCGACCAGCGCCGATCTGAAGCAGATCTACGCCGCCGACGACCGCGCGCATGTCGAGATCGGCACCGTCTATCCGACCAAGGATATCCGCGGCTCGCTCTATGTCGACGCGATGCTCGGCAAGCATTTCGCGCTCCTGGGATCGACCGGTACGGGCAAGTCGACCAGCGCCGCGCTGATCCTGCACAAGATCTGCGAACTCGCGCCGCAGGGCCATATCGTGATGATCGACCCGCACGGCGAATATTCGGCCGCCTTCAAGGGCACCGGCGCCTTGTTCGACGTCGACAATCTGGCGATGCCCTATTGGCTGATGAACTTCGAGGAGCATTGCGAGGTCTTCGTCACCAGCGAGGGCCGCGACCGTCAGTCCGATTGCGACGTGCTCGCCAAATGCCTGCTCCAGGCGCGGCAGAAGAACCGGCTCGCGGAGGGCATGACCAAGCTCACCGTCGACTCGCCGATCCCCTATCTGCTCTCCGACCTGCTCAACATCCTCACGAACGAGATGGGCAAGCTCGACAAGGCCACGTCGAGCGCGCCCTTCATGCGCATCAAGGGCAAGATCGAGGAAATGCGCGCCGACCCGCGCTATAATTTCATGTTTTCGGGCATGCTCGTCGCCGACACGATGGCGGGTTTCCTCGGCAAGATCTTCCGCCTGCCGTCGGATGGCCGGCCGATCTCGATCATCGACGTGTCGGGCGTTCCGTCGGACATCACCGGGGTGGTCGTCGCGGTGCTGTCGCGCCTGACTTTCGACTATGCGATCTGGTCGCGCGGCGAACCGCAGCGCCCGATCCTGCTCGTCTGCGAGGAAGCGCACCGTTATATCCCGTCGAAGGACGTCGGGACGGGGCAGGCGGTGCGCAAGATCCTCGAGCGGATCGCCAAGGAAGGCCGTAAATATGGCGTTTCGCTGGGCCTGATCACCCAGCGCCCGTCGGACCTTGCCGAAGGCGTGCTGTCGCAGTGCGGCACGATCATCTCGATGCGCCTCAACAACGAACGCGACCAGCATTTCGTGAAGGCCGCGATGCCCGAAGGCGCGCGCGGCTTCATCGATTCGATCCCGGCGCTGCGCAACCGCGAATGCATCATCTGCGGCGAAGGCGTGTCGATCCCGATCCGCGTCTATCTCGACACGCTGGCCGAGGAAAAACGCCCGGCGTCGAGCGATCCGCTCTTCTCGAAACTGTGGCGCGAGACCGGTGGCGAAGCCGAGATCCTCGACCGCGTGGTCAAGCGCTGGCGCAGCCAGGGGCGGTAAACGCTTTTCCGATGCATTCGCTCTCTCCCCTTCAGGGGAGAGGGCATCGGGCCCTCATCACTTCCGCCACTCGCCGCTCTTGTTGAATTCCTCGCGGATCTGCCCCGAGCGGTTGAGCCGCGGGTCGGCGTAGGTCGGCGCGGGCGCGGTTGCCGCGGGTGCCGGCGTCCCGATCGGCCGCTCGGCCTGTGCCATCGCCTGCGGGGTCGGTGCGGGGGCGCTCGCGGGAAGCGCCGCAACCGACCCGCTGCCCTCGGGGAGCAGCCCGGTCGCCGCGCCCACGGCGCTCGCCTTACCCGACAGCACCGCCAGCTGCTGCGCGACCGGGGTGTAAGGCCCCGGCACCGGCTCGCGGCCCATATAGGGCGCGCGGAAGGCGTCGGGCATGCCCCAGCGGCCGCGCCAGCGGTGGAAGATATGCGCGCCGACGATGTTGGTCATCACCAGGCTCTTGCCCCAGCGCGGCCAGATCGCCTGCGTGTGATAATGGGTCGCGAGGCCGACCCCCGGAAAGACATAGCCGTTCAGCGCCGCCGTGGCGACGCGGCTTGCGCGCAGCCAGTTGGGCTTGCTCGGTGCGCGCGCCATCGCGCCGTCGCAGCTGAAGGTGAACTGGCACACGCCGACGCGCTGCGATCCCTGGAACACGACGCCGCAGATGGTGTTGGGAAAGCTCGGGTGGCGCGCGCGGTTGACGATCACCTGCGCGACCCCGCGCATGCCGTCGTCGCTCTCCGACGCCGCTTCGTAATAGATGGCGGCGGTCAGGCAATAATGCGCGCGCTCGCGGTCGAGCGCGGTGACGCCGCGAAAAACGTAGGGCTTGGCGGGCGGGCCGACGAAGGCTTCCTGCTGCAGCTTCGACGGATCGACCGGGGGCAGCGCCGCGGCGTCGCCGAAACCGACGCTGTCGGGGTTGGGCAGCGTCGGGTCGAGCTTCAGCGCGTCCTCATAATCCTCGGCGTTCATGATCGCCCAGCGCGTCGGGTCATAGGGTTTGAAGTCGACGGGCACACTGACGGCGTATGGCCCCGGTGTGAAGGCGCGGAGCTGTCCGGTGGTCGCGACGAGCGCGAGGCACGCGAAGAGGCTGGCGAGCGCGAGCCCCATCCACCAGCGCCGGTCGGGGCCGACGGGCGCATATTCGGCCGCCGGGTCGAGCCAGGGCGATTGCGCGCTGAGGTTGAGTTCGGGCTTCATTCGCGGGTCGGCGTCTCGTGCAGCGCCCGCGCGAGTGATTCGCGCGGGGGTAGGCAGCCTGTCTTATGCCGCGAGGTGCGAATAAAATGTTGCGCCGCGCTCGGGGTGTCCCGCGAAGGGACGTTGGCGCGGGCGGGCGTTAAGGGTGGTGGCCGCGGTCAGGCGGCCGGTCGCTCCAGCTCGGCGATGCGCTCGCGCGTCGCGGCATCGACGAGCCCGCGCATCTGCGCGAGCAGCGGGTGCTTCGCCGTATGCTGCGCGCCGTAGCTCAGGTTGAACCGGTAGTCGAAGTCGGGCGCGTTTTGTCCGATCAGATGCTGGAGCATCGTTTCGAGCTTGTCGAAGCCCTTGACCATCTGCGCCTCGGGGGTCGCGGCGGCGCTATATTCGTCCCAGAGGTCGAGGATTTCCTCGGCGAGGTCGCCGGGCAGCGGCGCGCACAGGGTCGCAAGATCGGCGCGTTCGCGCGCGGCGCGGTCGTCGCCCGGCCGCTGGCACGTCGCGGGGACGTCGCCCGAAATCGCTTCGCCCAGATCGTGGACGATGCAGAGCCGGAGCAGTTTGAGCCGGTCGTATCCGGCGAGCTCGCGGTCGAAGAGCATCGCCATCAGGCACAATCGCCAGCTATGCTCGGCGGTGCTTTCGGCGCGGCCGTTCGCGGTGATGCCGCTGCGCAGCGTGTCCTTGAGCTGTTCCGCCGCCTGCACGAAAGCGAGGATCGCGGCGAGCCGCGACGGGTCGATGGGCTGGTCGGTCGTCATGCGGCGAAGGTAGCGGGCGGCGGGGCGCGCTCAACATCGGGAATATTTTATGCGCGGGCCCGGCGCGGACTGTCCTCGACGAGGCGCGCGAAGCTGCCGTCGGAGAGCGGCATGCGCGTGTAGCGCAGGCGGCCGGCGGCGATGCTGAGTTCGTCGAAATCGGCCTCCTCGGTGTCGATCGTGACCGCGGGCGCGACCGGCGCGTACCAGCCGAGCGCATTGAGCGCCGCCTCGCCCGCGGCGATGCCCGGCGAGGCGAAGCGCCACAGCGAGCGGCCGGCGAGGTCCTCGATCCCGACGCGCCATCCGGCGATGCGCGCCGGCGATGCGGCGAAGAGCCGGTGCGTGAGGTCGCAGATCAGGTGCACCGGGCGCGGCGACTGGCGGACGAGGTCGAGTAATGCGCGATCGGCGGCCGAGGCGGGCCGTGCCGCGAGCAGCTGCGTCACCCGGTCCTCCTCGCGCGGACCGAGCGGCAGCGTCCCCGCCTCCCACCGCGATACCGTCGTCTGCGACACGCCCATCTCGTTCGCGAGCGCCGCCTGCTTGACGCGGTTGAGCGCGCGCCAGCGCCGCAGCGAGGCGCCCAGATGGTCGCGGCAGGGCAGGACGGCGTGGGTCATGCCGCGCAGCATAGCGCGGCAGACGCGCAGCCGGAACGGCCTTGTTAGGCAAATATTGGGTCCCGATGCCTAAGTTAGCCGCATGATCGCGCCCGCCGTCCCCGCCTATCGCCGCAGCGCGCGCACCGATTTCCGGATGTGGCTGCTGCTCGGCTTTGGTATCGTCTTCTTCTGGGCGGGATCGGTGATCAACCCGCGCAACAATTGCAGCGAGGACGGGCGCGAATGCGCGCCCTGGCTCATGCCGCTGGCGCAGGGCCTGGGCGCGCTGGTCGGGCTCGGCGCGGCGCTCAACATGTTCGCCAATCCGAACCGCGGCAGCCTGATCGATCCCGCGACGGGCGATCTCGTCTGGTGGCAGGGGCGCATCGGCGCGGCCAGCGGCGACGAAGGCCGCATCCATCCTTCGCGCATCGGCAAGGTGCGGATCATCCGGCAGGACGAGAGCGACGACAGCGTGTCGCTCTACGATCTCGGCGGCGAGCGCCTCGCCTGGTTCAACGAGGAAGTGATCCCCTGGCCCTATGAGCGCTGGGCCGGCAAGCTTGCGGCGCGCTGGCCGCACATCGTGGTCGACGTCGAGGAATAGGCTTCGTCAGGGTCTGACGATCAGCAGGTCCGAAAAATCGAAGCCCATCAGCGCATCGTCATCGTCGTAGCGCGTCGCCCGGGCATCGGGATCGTAACGATAGATGAGCAGCCCGATCGACCGTAATGTGCCCAGCATCGTCCGCGCCTTGCCGGGGTCGAGGATCGGCGGCACGAATTCCATCAGCATCTTCAGCCGCGGCGAGCGCGCGAGGATTTCCCGCGCCCCGGCGATGATCTCGGGCTCGTGCCCCTCGGCGTCGATCTTGATGAAATCGATCGCGGGGCAGTCGTGCATCACCGCGTCGAGCGTATCGGTCGGCACCGCCACTTCGTGCGACGCGCGCCCGGTCTCGCGCTCGGTATGCGCAACGAAGGCGTCCGACACGCCGCGGATCGTCGAGGTCGCCTCATAGCCCGGAAACACGCGCAGCATCGCCTCGCCGCGACGGTCCGAGAGCGCGAGCCGGTGACGGCGCGCGATCCCGCCGAAACCGTTGTTGTGCAGATTGTCCGACATCAACGCATAAGCCGCGGGGTTCGGCTCGAACGACCAGATCTGTCCGCCCGGGAAGGCACGCCACGCGCCGAGCACCGAATAATAGCCGGTGTTCGCGCCGACATCGACGACGACGTCGCCCGGTGCGACGAGCGAGGCGACGAGCCGGCTGTTGTGCGGCTCTACCATGCCGATGTTGATCAGATTGGGGGTGACGATCATGTCGCGCGTCGAGGCGAGGAAACTGTGGTCGGACCACAGCCGCGTCATCACCACGTCGCCGCCCATATAGACCCCCGCCATCCGGTCGGGCCGCGGCGGGATGGGGCCGAAATCGCGCGCTTCGACGATATCGGCAAAGGGCCGCGCTTCGGGCTTGGTCAGAATATCGCTGTGCATGTCGAGGGAATAACAGTCCGCGGCGGCAGAGGTTGCGGGCGGCGCGAGGCTTTCCTTTCCCCTTGCCGACTCGCCTGTGCCAGCCTATATGCGCCGTACTTCTTGACATGGTTAGCCAGTTGGGACGTCGGGGCCGCGGGCCGCGGCGGCTATACCCACATGCTTTCCAGTCATCCGATGGGATATGGATTTGGTCGATTTCGACACCCTCAACGCGATCATCGCGCCCGAAGCTGAGGCGATGGGCCTGGCGCTCGTGCGCGTCGCCTTCTTCGGCGGCGAGAGCGACCCGACGCTGCAGGTGATGGCCGAGCGGCCCGACACGCGCCAGCTGACGATCGACGATTGCGCCGACCTGTCGCGCCGCATCTCGACCCAGCTCGACGCGCTCGAGGAAGCGGGCAAGGACCCGATCGACGTCGCCTATCGGCTCGAGGTGTCGTCGCCCGGCATCGACCGGCCGCTGACGCGCCGCGCCGACTTCGCCGACTGGGCGGGGCACGAGGCGAAGCTCGCGCTGAAAGAGAAGTTGAACGGGCGCCAGCGCTTCAACGGCGAGCTGGTCGGCATCGTCGGCGATGTCGTTACGATTTCGGATAAGGAAGGGGTGGAGCACAAGCTGCCGTTCGATGCGATCGACACGGCGAAGCTGGTCCTCACCGACAAATTGATTGCCGCAACCGTCCCGCTCTCGATCGAGGGCGCCGACGAAATGGAAGAAGAAGGACAGGACTGATGGCCACTGCCATTTCCGCCAACAAGGCCGAGCTGCTCGCGATCGCCAACAGCGTCGCCAGCGAGAAGATGATCGACAAGGGCATCGTCATCGAGGCGATCGAGGAAGCGATCCAGCGCGCCGCGCGCGCGCGTTACGGCGCCGAGAACGACATCCGCGCCAAGCTCGATGCCCAGACCGGCGATCTTCGCCTGTGGCGCGTCGTCGAGGTCGTCGAGCAGGTCGAGGATTATTTCAAGCAGGTCGATCTCGCCGCCGGCCAGAAGCTGCAGAAGGACGCCAAGATCGGCGACTTCATCGTCGACCCGCTGCCCGCGGTCGACCTCGGCCGCATCGACGCCCAGTCGGCGAAGCAGGTGATCTTCCAGAAGGTCCGCGAAGCCGACCGCGAGCGCCAGTTCGAGGAATTCAAGGACCGCGGCGGCGAGATCATCACCGGCGTCGTCAAGTCGGTCGAATTCGGCCACATCGTCGTCAACCTGGGCCGCGCCGAAGGCGTCATCCGCCGCGACCAGCAGATCCCGCGCGAACTGATGCGCGTCGGCGACCGCGTCCGCGCGATCATCCTGTCGGTGCGCCGCGAGAACCGTGGCCCGCAGATTTTCCTCAGCCGCGCGCACCCCGATTTCATGAAGAAATTGTTCGCGCAGGAAGTGCCCGAAATCTACGACGGCATCATCGAGATCAAGGCCGCCGCCCGCGACCCAGGTTCGCGCGCCAAGATCGGCGTGATCAGCTATGACGGCAGCATCGACCCCGTCGGCGCGTGCGTCGGCATGAAGGGCAGCCGCGTTCAGGCGGTCGTGCAGGAAATGCAGGGCGAAAAGATCGACATCATCCCCTGGTCCGAGGACACCGCGACCTTCGTCGTCAACGCGCTCCAGCCGGCGACGGTGCAGCGCGTCGTCATCGACGAGGATGACGGCCGCATCGAAGTCGTCGTCCCCGACGACCAGCTGAGCCTCGCCATCGGCCGCCGCGGCCAGAATGTCCGTCTCGCCAGCCAGCTGACCGGCAGCCAGATCGACATCATGACCGAGGCCGACGCCAGCGAGAAGCGCCAGCGCGAATTCGTCGAACGCTCGACGATGTTCCAGGAAGAGCTCGACGTCGACGAGACGCTCGCGCAGCTGCTCGTCGCCGAAGGCTTCAGCGAGCTCGAGGAAGTCGCCTATGTGCCCGCCGAGGAACTGGCGAGCATCGAAGGCTTCGACGAGGAACTCGCCGAGGAACTGCAGAGCCGCGCGACCGAAGCGCTCGAACGCCGCGAAGAAGCCGCGCGCCAGACGCGCCGCGAGCTGGGCGTCGAGGACGATCTCGCCACCATGCCGCACCTGACCGAAGCGATGCTCGTCGTGCTCGGCAAGGCGGGGATCAAGACGCTCGACGACCTCGCCGATCTCGCGACCGACGAACTGATCGCCAAGAAGCGCCAGGACAACCGCCGCGGCCCGTCGCGCGAACGCGCCGAGGACAAGGGCGGCGTGCTCGGCGAATATGGCCTGTCGGAAGAACAGGGCAACGAGATCATCATGGCGGCGCGTGCGCACTGGTTCGAAGACGAGCCGGCAGCCGAGCCGCAAGCCGGGGAGGCCGCCGATGCGGACCCCGCGCAATGATCAGCTAGGCGACACCGACCGCGCAAAGGGGCGCGGCCACCATGTGCCCGAGCGGCGCTGCGTGATCACCGGCGAGACATCGCCGGCGGAGCATCTCGTGCGCCTTGCGCTCGGCCCCGATGGCCAGATCGCCCCTGACGTCCATGCCAAGGCGCCCGGCCGCGGCGCCTGGATCGGCGTGCCGCGCGCCGCGCTCGAAGCCGCGCAGGGGAAAGGCAAGCTTAAGGGCGGGCTCGCACGCGCGCTGCACGAGGGGCAGTTCGTCATTCCGGGCGACCTCGGCGCGCGGATCGAGGCGCAATTGCAGCGCGCGACGCTCGACCGCCTCGGGCTCGAGGCGCGTTCGGGTACGCTCATCAGCGGCAGCGACAAGATCGAGCAGGCGGCGCGCCGCGGGCAGGTGCGCCTGCTCCTCCACGCGCAGGACGCGGGCGAGGACGGGCGCAAGAAACTGGCGCAGGCGTGGCGCGTCGGCGAGGACGACGAAGGCTCGGGCCGCGAGGGTCACGTCTTGCCGGTGGACCGGAACGCCCTATCTATGGCATTGGGGCGGGAGAATGCGGTGCATCTGGCGTTGACCGACGCCCGCGCCGCGGCCCGCGTGCTGGCGCATTTGAGCCGCTGGCAGTTTTTCACGGGATGGAGTAGGGACGCGGCCAATCGCGATTCCGATCCGCAACAACCGTCGCCTGGCGATGGGGCAGAAAATGGGGCGGGGCCAGATGGCACCGCCGCTTCGGACGCGTTTTGAAGGAATGATGGTTTTCGATGAGTGACGAACAGGACAAGCCGACCCTCAGCCGCAAGCCCCTCGGGCTGAAGCGGACGGTCGAGGCCGGACAGGTGCAGCAGCAATTCAGCCACGGCCGCCGCAACACGGTGGTGGTCGAGGTGAAGCGCCGCCGCGTGCTCGGCCGTCCCGGCGAAGCCGCGCCCGAGCCCGTGGTCGAAGAGGTCGAGGCCGCTCCGGCACCCGCCCCGGCTCCCGCGCCTGCGCCCGCTCCGAAGCCCGCGCCGCGCGCGACCGAGGCCGACAGCCTGATGTCGCGCCAGGAACGCCAGGCGCAGCTGCTGCGCGAAGCCGAAGAAGCGCGCATGTCGGCGCAGGAAGACACGCGCCGCCGCGAGGAAGCCGCGCGTGCGCGTGCCGCCGAGGAAGAAAAGGCCCGCGCCGAAGCGCGCGCAGCCGAGCCGGCCCCGGCGCCCGAACCGACGCCCGCGCCTGCGCCCGCCGCCGAAGCCGCTCCGGCCGCCGAGGCGCCCGCCGCCAAGGCCGACGAAGGCGAAGCCGCCGCGCCGCGCAGCACGACCAGCGCCGCGCCGGCGCCGCGCCGCTTCACCCCGGTCGAGGCGCCGAAGCGCCCCGAGCCCAAGCGCCCCGAGCCCAAGGCGGCGCGCGGCGCCGATAATCGCCGCCAGTCGGGCAAGCTGACCGTCACCCGTGCCCTCAACGAGGACGAGGGCGCGCGTGCGCGCAGCCTTGCCGCGCTGAAGCGCGCCCGCGAAAAGGAAAAGCGCTCGCACACCAGCTTCTCGGGTCCGCGCGAGAAGCAGGTCCGCGAAGTCGTGGTGCCCGAGAGCATCACGGTCGCCGAACTCGCGAACCGCATGGCCGAAAAGACCAACGACCTGATCAAGGCGCTGTTCAAGATGGGCAGCCCGGCCGCGGCCGGCGACACGATCGACCAGGATACCGCCGAACTGCTCGTCACCGAATTCGGGCACGAGATCACGCGCGTCAGCGAAGGCGATATCGACATCCGCCACGACGAGGATATCGACGATGCCGAGCATCTGAAGCCGCGCGCGCCGGTCGTCACGATCATGGGCCATGTCGATCACGGCAAGACGTCGCTGCTCGACGCGCTGCGCGGGGCGAATGTCGTCGCGGGCGAAGCCGGCGGCATCACCCAGCATATCGGCGCCTATCAGGTGAAGGCACAGGACGGCAGCGTCATCACCTTCCTCGATACGCCGGGCCATGAGGCGTTTACGGAAATGCGCCAGCGCGGCGCGAACGTCACCGACATCGTGATCCTGGTGGTCGCCGCCGACGACGGGCTGAAGCCGCAGTCGATCGAGGCGATCAACCACGCGAAGGCCGCGGGCGTGCCGATCATCGTCGCGATCAACAAGGTCGACAAGGAAGGCGCCAACCCGCAGCGCGTCCGCGAACGCCTGCTCGAACACGAGCTGGTGGTCGAGGAAATGGGCGGCGACGTCCAGAATGTCGAAGTGTCGGCGCTCAAGAAGACCGGCCTCGACAAATTGCTCGACGCGATCGCGGTGCAGGCCGAGATCATGGAGCTGAAGGCCAACCCCGACCGCGCCGCAGAAGGCACGGTGGTCGAGGCGAAGCTCGACAAGGGCCGCGGCCCGGTGGCGACGATCCTCGTCCGCCGCGGTACGCTCAAGGTCGGCGACATCTTCGTCTGCGGCGCCGAAAGCGGCCGTGTCCGCGCGCTGATCGACGACAAGGGCCAGCAGATCAAGACGGCCACCCCGTCGATGCCGGTCGAAGTCCTCGGTCTCGGCGGTGTGCCGATGGCCGGCGACACGCTGACCGTCGTCGAGAATGAGGCACGCGCCCGCGAAGTCGCGAGCTATCGCCAGGAACAGGCGACGCGCAAGCGCACCGTGCAGGCGCCCGTCAGCCTGGAGGGTATGTTCGAGGCGCTGGCCGACAAGGCCAATGTCATCCAGTTCCCCGTGGTCATCAAGGGCGACGTGCAGGGCAGCGTCGAGGCGATCGTCAACGCGCTCAACAAGATATCGACCGACGAGATCAAGGTCCGCGTGCTCCATTCGGGCGCCGGCGCGATCACCGAAAGCGACGTGACGCTGGCGGCGGCGACGGGAGCGCCGATCATCGGCTTCAACGTCCGTCCGAACGCCAAGGCGCGCGATATCGCGAAGCGCGAAAAAGTGCGCTTCATGTATCACGACGTCATCTACCACCTGACCGACGAGGTCCGGAAGGAAATGGCGGGCGAACTGGGCCCCGAACGGATCGAAACCGTCGTCGGCCGCGCCGAGGTCAAGGAAGTCTTCCCGGCCGGCAAGCGCGACAAGGCTGCGGGTCTGCTGGTGCTCGAAGGCATCATCCGCAAGGGGCTGCACGCACGCCTCACGCGCGACGACGTCATCGTCTCGGCGACGACCATCGCGTCGCTCCGCCGTTTCAAGGACGACGTCGCCGAAGTGCGCGCCGGCCTCGAGTGCGGTGTCGTGCTGGCGGATACCAACGACATCAAGCCGGGCGACCACCTCGAAGTCTTCGAAGTCGAGCTGCGCGACCGGACGCTGTAACGGCGAGGCGGCATGTCCGAGGAGGACGCGGGCCAGCAGGACGGCGACGAGGTGGGGTGGGGTCGCGAGGCTCTCGGATGCCTCGGCGACGGTTGCATACTCGGTTGCCTTCCGGCCGCCGCAGGGCTGAGCGTGGTTCTGATGACAGTGGGGTACGGCCTCTGGCAGGCCGTGCACCCCTATTTACTGGCGTGAAGGGTTCACCATGGCGCGCTACGTCGCCCTGTTCGGCAGCATCAATGTCGGCGGCAACCGGCTGAAGATGGTCGACTTGCGCTCGGCCTTCGAGGCCGAGGGCTTCAGCAATGTCGAGACCGTCGTGGCGAGCGGCAATGTGCTGTTCGACCATGACGCGCGCCCGACGCGCGGGCTCGAGGAAAAACTCGGGCTGATGGTCGACGAGCGGTTCGACATGACGAGCGCTGTCGTCGTGCGCGACCGCGACGAGCTGGCGGCTGGCGTCTCGGACAATCCCTTCGCGGGGACGAACGAGGACAAATTCGTCCACACGATGTTCCTCACCGACCAGCCGAGCAAGGAGCAATTCGAGCGGCTCGTCGGCGACCATCTCGGCCGCGGCGGCGAGAAGCTGGCGCTCGGCAAGCGCATGCTGTTCCTCGACTATGGCGACGGCGTCGCCGACAGCAAGCTCACCGGCCCCTTCATCGAAAGGCGCTTGGGCTGCAAGGGCACCGCGCGTAACATGCGCTCGATCGCGCGCATCGTCGCGAAACTGGACGAAGAGAAGAAGGCGAAGTGAAGAAAGCCGAAAAGGACAATGGCCCGTCGGTCCGCGTGCTGCGCGTCGGCGAGCAGGTGCGCCACATATTGAGCGAGATCATCGCGCGCGGCGACGTCCATGACGACGTGCTTGCGACGCACCCCGTCAGCATCACCGAAGTGCGCATGTCGCCCGATTTGCGTCATGCGACGGTGTTCGTGAAGCCGCTGCTCGGCAAGGGCGAGGAAGCGGTGCTGAAGGCGCTGCGCACCAACACCGCCTATCTCCAGAAGACCGTCGCGTCGAAGGTGCGGATGAAATATGCCGCGAAGCTGAAATTCCTCGCGGACGAGAGCTTCGACGAGGCGAGCCATATCGAAAAATTGCTGCGCGACCCGAAGGTGGCGCGGGATTTGGCCGCTCCCGAGGATCAAAGCGACGCCTGACCTCCGTTCGTGTCGAGCGAAGTCGAGACACGCCGCGGAATAGCCCTAAGCCGAGAGGCATCTCGACTTCGCTCGATGCGAACGGTTTAGGTTTTCCCCTTCGGCGTCTTGATCCCCGCCGCCTGCTCCAGTTCGACCAGCGCTTCCTCGAGATAGTCGATCATCCGCTGCGCATGCGGGACGCTGCGGCGGCAGGCGGTGATGCCGAAGTCGATATTCTCGAAATTCGACACCTGGGTGATGTTCATCGCCATGCCGTCGACGGGGATGCTCGCGGGATACATGCCGTCCAAACGCGCGCCGTTCCAGAACATCTGCTCGCGCGGGCCGGGGACGTTGGAGATCGTCACCGAATAGGCGGGGAATTTGTCGGCGGTGCGCGTCAGCGCGGTCAGCATCATCGGGAAGCTGGTGATCGCGGTGTAGAGCTGGATCTGCGATGCGGTCATCGCGCGGAGCTGCGCCTTCGCCGAATTCATCGATTCCTGAATCGCCGCCATGCGCGTCGCGGGATCGTCGATATGCGTCGCGAGGTTCGCGGTCACCGACGCGACCGAATTGCCCGAATCGATATCGTCCTTGGGCCGGATCGACACCGGTGCCATGGCTTTCAGCGGCTTGTCGGGCAGCTCGTTCAGCGACTGCAGATATTTGCGCATCGCGCCCGCGCACATGCCGAGCACCGCGTCGTTGATCGTGCCGTCATAGGCCTTGCCGACGCGGCGGACGCGTTCGAGCGACCAGCTTTGCGCGACGAAACGCCGCGCGCCGGTGATGTTGCGGTTGAAGCTGGTGCGCGGCACCCCGGCAAAAGGCGTGACCAGCCCGTCGCCGCCGAGCCCGACCATCGCCGCGACATATTGGTTGAGCGCCTTGGTCACCCCGACGCTGTTGCCCCATTGCTCCTTCAGGAAATCGCCGATCGCCGCGATGTCGGTCAGGCTGGGGCGCGGCGCTTTCTTGGGCGGCGGGAATTTGCGCTTGTATGCTTCATAGGCCTCGACCGAGAGCGGCGAGGCGGTGCGGCGCTCCTTGGGGTCGGGCGACAGCATCGAATTATAGAAATGGATGCTCGCCGCGCCGTCCATCAGCGCGTGGTGGATCTTCTTGAAGGTCGCGATCTGCCGGTTGGGCAGCCCCGAAATGAGCGTGATTTCCCACAGGGGCCGGGTGCGGTCGAGCAGCCCCGAATGGAGCCGCGAGGCGAGTTCAAACATCTCGCGGTAACGCCCCGGCTTGGGCAGCGCCGAGGCGCGGACATGGTAGTGCATGTCGATGTCGCGGTCGGGTTCGAGCCGGATCGGGCCGTATTGCCCGAGCGCGGTAAGCTTGAGCACCTCGCTGAACGGCCGACGCAGTCCCTCGGACTGGCGGAGCAAAGCGAGCTGTTCGTTGAGCCACTCGGTCTCGTCGACATCGTCGGGCAGGGTGTAGAGGTTGATCCCGCCGATATGCATCGGCATCTCGCGGCTCTCGCCTACCAGGAACATCGCATCGCTGATCGGCATCAGGCGCATCGGCAGCTCTCCCCCACTGATTGTGCTGCATATTTGTGCGCAGCATGACAGGGGGACGAGGGGAGTCAAGCGACCGCTGGCGGGCACTCCTATTCAATAGTTGACATCGGCAACTAATTGGCCGACGACGCTGCCATGACCCAAGCCGCCACCCTCGCCCCGAATCCCGCGCTCAACACCGCCGTCACGTCGCTCCGGCGCTTCAACCGCTTCTACACGCGGCGGATGGGCGTGCTCGATCCGCATTATATGGGCAGCGAGCTGTCGCTGGTCGAAGCGCGGATCTTCTACGAGATCGCGGTCGGAGAGCCCGTGCTCGCCAAGAGCATCCAGGAGGCGGTCGGGGTCGACCCCGGCTATCTCAGCCGCATCATCGGCAAATTCGCGCAGCGCGGCTGGATCGCGCGCGGGCGCGGCGCCGATGCGCGCGAGCGGCCGATCATGCTGACGGACGAAGGCCGCGCCGCCTTTGCCGTGCTCGACGCGCGAACCTTCGAAGAGACCGCGCGGCTGCTCGATGGATTGCCGGGCCCCGACGTCGCGGCGCTCAGTGCCGCGGTCGACTGGATCGCCGACCGGCTGGGCAGCGCCGACGGTGAGGCTTACCAGGTCCGGACCTGGACGGTCGGCGACATGGGCATGGTCACCGCACGGCAGGCGATCCTTTATCAGCAGGTCTATGGCTGGGGCGCGCGCATGGAAGCGCTGATCGGCGAGATCACCACCGCCTTCCTCCGCGATTTCCAGCCCGGGCGCGAGCAATGCTGGATCGCCGAGCGCGCGGGGCGCATGCTCGGCTCGGTCTTCCTCGTCGCCGAGGACGACCGCGTCGCACGCCTGCGCCTCCTTTATGTCGAGCCCGAGGCGCGGGGGCTCGGGATCGGCGCCGACCTCGTCGCGCGCTGCGTCGCCTTCGCCCGCGCCGCGGGCTATCGCGAGATCATACTGTGGACCCACGCGGTGCTGACGAGCGCGCGCAAAATCTATGCGGCGGAGGGTTTCGTCCTCGAGTCGGCCGAAAGCAGCGACGAATTCGGCACGCCCGAGGTGAGCGAAAGCTGGCGGCTGATCCTGACCGACTGATCGGGGTGGAACCGCGCCGGGATTGATCCTAAGCAGCGGCGCATGGCCAAGCTCTATTTCTATTATGCCAGCATGAACGCGGGCAAATCGACGACGCTGCTGCAGGCGGATTTCAACTATCGCGAGCGCGGCATGGAGACGATGCTGTGGACCGCGGCGCTCGACGATCGCTACGGCGCGGGGCAGGTGACGAGCCGCATCGGGCTGATGGCCGAGGCGCACAAGTTCGACCCCGACAGCGACATTGCCGCCGCCGTGCTCGCCGAGAACCGCCAGCGCCCGCTCGCCTGTGTGCTCGTCGACGAGGCGCAATTCCTGTCGAAGGCCCAAGTGTTCCAGCTCGCGGCGCTCGCCGACGAAGCGAATATCCCGGTGCTCTGCTATGGCCTGCGCACCGATTTTTCGGCCGAGCTCTTCCCCGGATCGGCGGCGCTGCTCGGTATCGCCGACGCGCTCGTCGAGCTGAAGGCAGTCTGCGAATGCGGGCGCAAGGCGACGATGAACCTGCGCGTCGACGAAAAGGGCCGCGCGGTGGTCGAGGGGGCGCAGACCGAGATCGGCGGCAACGACCGCTATGTCGCGATGTGCCGCCGCCACTTCATGGCTAAGCGGCGCGAAGCCGCCGCGGCCACGGTCCCGGCCTGATCCCGTTTTCCCGAAAGGACTATCATGCGTAATCTCGTGTCGCTGAGCCTCGCCGCCGCGCTGCTCGCCGTCTCGCCCGTGCAGGCGAAGCCGGCGCCCAAGCCCGAGGCGGTGCTCAAGAACAAAGGCTATCAGGCCGCGGTGAAAATCCTCGACCGCGACCACGACCGGATGGTCGCCGAGATTATCGAGCTCACCGAAATCCCCGCGCCGCCGTTCAAGGAAGCGGCGCGCGCCGCCGCCTATCGCGACATGCTCAAGGACGCCGGACTCGCGGATGTCGAGATCGACGAAGAGGGCAATGCGATGGGCGTCTATCGCGGCACCGGTCCTGCCGGCGGCCCCGCGGTGATGATCGCCGCGCACCTCGACACCGTCTTTCCCGAGGGCACGCCGGTCAAGGTCCGCCGCGAAGGCACGCGCCTCCATGCCCCGGGCATCGGCGACGATACGCGCGGCCTCGCGGTGCTGCTCGCCTATGCGCGCGCGATGAAGGAAAGCGGCGTCAAGGTCCGCCAGGACATCGTCTTCGTCGGCAATGTCGGCGAGGAAGGCCCCGGCGACCTCCGCGGCGTCCGCTACCTGCTCACCAAGGGCAAGTACAAGGACCGGGTGAAAGCCTTTTTCTCGATGGACGGGCTCGATCCGTCGCGCCTCGTCACCGGCGGGGTCGGGTCGAAACGCTATCGCATCACGTGGAAGGGGCCCGGCGGCCACAGCTTCAGCGCTTTCGGGCTGGTCAATCCGATGGCGGCGATGAGCCAGGCGGTGGTCGATTTCTACAAGATTCCGGTCCCTGCACAGCCCAAGACGACCTATTCCGCCAGCGTCACCGGCGGCGGCACCTCGGTCAATTCGATCCCGAACGAGGTGTTCGTCGAATTCGACATGCGCTCCGAAAGCCCCGCCGAACTCGCCAAGCTCGAGCAGGCCTTCCTCGGGGTGGTCCAGACGAGCGTCGAGGGCGAAAATGCGGCGCGCTCGGTCAAGGAAGGGCCGATCGCCGCCGATATCAAGATGATCGGCGATCGTCCCGCGGGCGAGACCGCCGCGACGCAACCGATCGTGCTGAACGCGCAGGCGATCATCCGCGCGAACGGGCTCGATCCCGTCTCGTCCTTCTCTTCGACCGACTCCAACCTGCCGATGAGCCTCGGTATTCCGGCGGTGACGATCGGATCGGGCGGCGAGGGCGGCCGCGCGCATGCGCTCGACGAATGGATCGACGTCGAAAAGACCAAAAGCTTGGGCGGCGCCAAGGTCGGCCTCGGCATCCTGCTCGCGACCGCCGGGGTCCAGTGATGCAGGAGGCGCTGTATGTCGAACTAGCCGACGGCGACCTGCGCCTCGTCAAGCTCGCCGAGCAACACCGCGAGGCGCTCCGCGCCGTCTGCGCCGCCGATGCCGACATCTGGCCGATCTATTCGTCGAGCTTCGGCCCCGGCCATTTCGACAAGAGCTTCGATAATTTGGTCTCGGGCGTCGGGCGCATGCCCTATGCGGTGTTCGACGGCGCGCGGCTGATCGGCATGACCGCCTGGCTGCGCCCCGACTGGTCGGCGCAGACGGTCGAGATCGGCAACAGCTATATCCACCCTGACGCGCGCGGCACGGGTTTCAACGGGCGCCTCAAGAAGCTGATGATCGACCATGCGTTCGTGGTCGGCATCCGCCGCATCGAATTCCGCATCGACGAGCGCAACAAAAGGTCGCAGGCGGCGGTCGCCAAGCTCGGCTGTTTCAAGGAAGCGACCTTGCGCTCGGAACGCATCACCTGGACCGGCCATGTCCGCGACACCGCGCTGTGGTCGCTGCTGGTGGGGGAATGGCCAAGGGGCTAGGGTCAGCCTTAGTTCAGACTCGCTCTGCTAAGGCGCACCGCATCATGAAACAGAAACTCGCACTCTCCCTGGCCGCCTTGCTGCTTCCCCTTTCTGCAGCGGCGGCCGACGAGCCCGCCAAGGAAGCGCGCCAGATCGGCGTCGAGGCGAGCATCGCCTTTCCCGCTTATGGCACCGTCCGCAATTTCGAGGCCGACGGCGACGACGGCATCTGGATCGAGGACCAGCGCCGCGACTGGTATTATGCCACGCTCACCGGCTATTGCCCCGACCTCGACTTCGTCCAGTCGATCGGCATCGATACGCGCGGCACGTCGCGGCTCGACAAGTTCGGCGCGATCATCGTCAACGGCCAGCGCTGCGCTTTCACGTCCTTTGTCACCGCCGAGAAGCCGCTGCCGCGCAAGGAGCGGCTGAAGGCGGAAAAGGCCGCCAAGGACGCTGCGAAAGCCGCCGAGTCAAATTGACGCGTCGGCCGCGGCGCCATAGGGCGCGGCGATGAACGGCTGGATCATTCTCGACAAACCCTTGGGGCTCGGTTCGACGCAGGCGGTCGGCGCGGTCAAGCGCGTGTGCCGCGAGGCGGGGCTGGGCAAGGTCAAGGTCGGCCATGGCGGCACGCTCGACCCGCTCGCGACCGGCGTGCTGCCGATCGCGCTCGGCGAGGCCACGAAGCTCTGCGGCCGGATGCTCGACGCCAGCAAGATCTACGACTTCACGATCCGCTTCGGGGTGCAGACCGACGGGCTCGATGCCGAGGGCGCGGTGGTCGCGACGAGCGACGTACGACCGACGCTGGCCGAGGTCGAAGCCGTGCTGCCGCGCTTCACCGGGCCGATCGAGCAGGTGCCGCCGGCTTATTCGGCGATCAAGATCGACGGCGAGCGTGCCTATGACTTGGCGCGCAAGGGCGAGACGGTCGAGATGAAGCCGCGGGCGGTGACGGTTTACGCTCTTAAGCCCCTCCCCTTCAGGGGAGGGGTTGGGGTGGGGGCCAGCGAAATGGCGCGAGGCCCGTTGGCCCACCCCGCTGCGACTAGCCAGCAAGCTGGCAAGTCTCACTGCCCCTCCCCTTCAGGGGAGGGGTTGGAGTCCGTGACCCTCACCGCCCACGTCTCCAAGGGCACCTATATCCGCAGCCTCGCGCGCGACATCGCGCTCGCGCTCGGCACGGTCGGCCATGTCGTCATGCTGCGCCGAACGCGCGCGGGTCCGTTCACCGCAGAACAGGCGATTTCGCTGGACAAATTGAACGCTTTCGGCCAAGGGGCCGCGCAATCAGATTTCATTCTGCCGCTCGAGGCAGGGCTGGTCGACATCCCGGCTCTTGACCTTTCCCCGGAAGCGGCAGGGGCGATCCGTCAGGGTCGCGTCTGGACCGGGGGTAGCACGGACGACGGGCTCTATTGGGGAAGGGACAGCGAAATGCGTCCCGTTGCCCTGATCGAGGCTTTGGCGGGAACGCTGAAGGTCGTGCGCGGCTTCAACCTTTAAAGCACGATGTTCGAAGGAAAAAACTATGTCGATTACCGCCGAACGCAAGGCCGAAGTCATCAAGGAACATGCCCGCGAAGCCGGTGACACGGGTTCGCCCGAAGTCCAGGTCGCGATCCTCACCGACCGCATCAACAACCTGACCGACCACTTCAAGGCGAACCACAAGGACAATCACAGCCGCCGCGGGCTGCTGATGATGGTCAACAAGCGCCGCACCCTCCTCGCCTATCTCAAGAAGAAGGACGAGGGCCGCTACGCCGACCTGATCGCGAAGCTGGGTCTTCGCAAGTAAGAATGCGAGGGCGGCTCCGGATCACCGGGGCCGCTTTCATATTGGTCGCTTGCATAAGCACGCGACCACAGGGCCGCTCCCGCATCCGGCGGGACCGCCATAGGGGCATCAAAGCGCCCCGTACCGCCCCGGGCCGGATTGCCCGGAACAGAGGCCCCGCCCGGCATAGGGCCCGGCGGGCGAAGGAAACCACATGTTTGACGTGAAAAAAGTATCGATCGAGTGGGGCGGTGAAACGCTGACCCTCGAAACGGGCAAGGTTGCCCGCCAGGCCGACGGCGCCGTGATGGCGACGCTGGGCGAAACGGTCGTCCTGTGCGCCGTGACCGCCGCGAAGTCGGTGAAGGACGGGCAGGACTTCTTCCCGCTCACCGTCCATTATCAGGAAAAATATTCGGCCGCTGGCCGCATCCCGGGCGGCTTCTTCAAGCGCGAACGCGGCGCGACCGAAAAGGAAACGCTCGTCAGCCGCCTGATCGACCGTCCGATCCGTCCGCTGTTCCCCGAAGGTTTCTACAACGAGATCAACGCTATTGCTCAGGTGCTGAGCTATGACGGCCACAATGAACCCGACATCCTCGCGATGGTCGCCGCGTCGGCCGCGCTCACCATCTCGGGCGTTCCCTTCATGGGCCCGATCGGCGCCGCGCGCGTCGGTTATGTCGACGGCGAATATATCCTGAACCCGACCGACGAACAGGTTGCCGAAGGCGATCTCGATCTCGTCGTTGCCGCCACCTACGACGCGGTGATGATGGTCGAGTCCGAAGCAAACGAGCTGTCGGAAGAGGTCATGCTCGGCGCCGTCCTGTTCGCGCACGACGCGTGCAAGGAAGTCGTCAAGGCGATCGTCAAGCTCGCCGAGCAGGCCGCCAAGGATCCGTGGGAAGTCGCCGCCGGCGACGACAATGCCGCGATCAAGGACAAGCTCAAGAAGCTGATCGGCAAGGACATCGCCGCCGCCTACAAGCTGACCGACAAGTCGGCCCGTTCGGACGCGCTCAACGAAGCGCGCGCGAAGGCCAGGGCGCAGTTCGTCGAGGACGGCCTCAGCCCGCAGGACGTCATGGCCGGCATCAAGCTGACCAAGAAGCTGGAAGCCGAAATCGTTCGCGGCGCCATCCTGAAGGACGGCAAGCGCATCGACGGCCGCACGACGACGCAGATCCGCCCGATCGTCGCCGAAACGCACTTCCTGCCCCGCGCACACGGCTCGGCGCTGTTCACCCGCGGTGAAACCCAGACGATCGCTACGGCAACGCTCGGCACCAAGGAAAGCGAACAGATGGTCGATGGCCTCAACGGCCTGTCGTACCAGAACTTCATGCTCCATTATAACTTCCCGCCCTATTCGGTCGGCGAAGTCGGCCGCTTCGGCGCCCCGGGCCGCCGCGAAGTCGGTCATGGCAAGCTGGCATGGCGCGCGCTGCACCCCGTGCTGCCGACGAAGGACGAGTTCCCTTACACGATCCGCCTCACCAGCGACATCACCGAGTCGAACGGCTCGTCGTCGATGGCGTCGGTCTGCGGCGGTTCGCTCGCGATGATGGACGCCGGCGTGCCGATCAAGCGCCCCGTTTCGGGCATCGCGATGGGCCTGATCCTCGAAGGCAAGGATTATGCGATCCTGTCGGACATCCTCGGTGACGAGGACCATCTCGGCGACATGGATTTCAAGGTCGCGGGCACCTCCGAAGGCATCACCACGATGCAGATGGACATCAAGATCGCCGGCATCACGCGCGAGATCTTCGAAGCTGCGCTCAACCAGGCCAAGGAAGGCCGCGCGCACATCCTCGGTGAAATGAACAAGGCGCTCGGCGAAACCCGCAGCGAATTGTCGGCGCACGCGCCGCGCATCGAGACGATGCAGATCGACAAGTCGAAGATCCGCGACGTCATCGGCACCGGCGGCAAGGTGATCCGCGAGATCGTCGCGACCACCGGCGCCAAGGTCGACATCGACGACGAAGGCCTGATCAAGATTTCGTCGAGCGACCTCGACCAGATCGAGGCCGCCCGCAAGTGGATCAGCGGCATCGTCGAGGAAGCCGAAGTCGGCAAGATCTATGACGGCAAGGTCGTCAACCTCGTCGATTTCGGTGCGTTCGTGAATTTCATGGGCGGCAAGGACGGTCTCGTCCACGTCAGCGAAATCAAGAACGAGCGCGTCGAGAAGGTCTCGGACGTCCTCGCCGAAGGCCAGGAAGTCAAGGTCAAGGTCCTCGAGATCGACCAGCGCGGCAAGGTTCGCCTGTCGATGCGCGTCGTCGACCAGGAAACCGGCGAAGAGCTGGAAGACACCCGCCCGGCGCGCGAACCCCGCGAACCGCGCGGCGATCGTGGTCCGCGCCGTGACGGCGACCGCGACCGCGGCCCCCGCCGCGACGGCGGCCGCGGCGATCGTGGCCCGCGCCGCGACGGCGACCGCGGTCCGCGCCGCGAGCGCAACGACGGTCCCGAAGACCAGGGCCATGTGCCCGACTTCCTGAAGGACTAAGCGCTTCCGCTATCGGAACAGAGAAGGGGCTGCCGAGAGGCGGCCCCTTTTTTGTTTGTCGGTATGGGTTGGTGAGCGACGCTGATCTCCCCTCCCGCTTGCGGGAGGGGTCGGGGGTGGGCAACAACGGTGCAAAGGCCCACCCCGCTGCGACTAGGGCGCAAGCGCCCAAGTCTCGCTGCCCCTCCCGCAAGCGGTAGGGGAAATCGGCTTAGTCCTTCGGTACCCATTACTCACCCAGCCGCCGCGCGGCGTCCTCGCGGTAGGGCGTCCAGTCGGCCGGACACGCCTTCACAGCCTTGGGCACCGCCTGCATCCCCTCGGTCACCCAGCAGTCGCCGTAGATCGAGCAATAACAGGCGCGGATCTGGAGCTTCCAGCGCTCGCGGTTGAACGCCGTCCAGATCGCTTCGTTCTCGGGCGTGCGCGGCAGGCCGATGAAGCGCAATTGCTCGCCCGGCCGCACCGCGACGGCGGTCGAGGGCGAGGTCGCGAAGGACAGGCGCTTGGCGTCGCCGCTGCAGCAGCTTTGCAGCAATTCGCCGGGGCTCGCGATCGCCTTGCCGCGATAGCGGATCTCGACCGGCCCCATGATCGCGGGGCCGACGCCATTGTTGGTCATCGACAGCGAGATATCGGCCTTGCCCTCGTCGTCGACATTGCTGGTGCCCAGCGTGACGAAGGGCATCACCCCGCCGGTCTGCATCTTCTGCGTCGCATCGGCCTGGACGAAGGCGAAATAGGCGAGCGCGAGCGAGGCGATCAGCGCGGGCAGGCCGATCAGGAAATGCGCGACGGTGATGAAGGGGAGATAGCGCAGCAGGCGAAGCGGAAACTCCTGCGGCGGCGGAGCGGGCGGGGGCGTGTCGGTCATCGCGCCATGCTAGCGCCGCGGCCCCGCCATTCCAATTACCTGTCGCTGCTCAGTCCGGTGTCGCCGGCGCCAGCTCGGCTTTCAGGAAGGCGACGATCTTCGGCCAGCTGTCGGTGCGCGCCGCGGCATTGCCATCGGGCGTGCCGCCCATCTTGCTCCAGCGCTTCGCGTCCGCCGCTTCGGCGAAGGGCGCTCCCATCACGCCATGCCCGGCATGCTTATAGCGCAGCACCAGCGGCGTGGCGGCGCCCTTGGCTTTCGCGCGCACGACGATCTGGTCGGTCATCGGGCAGCTCGGCCACAATGTCTCGGCCTCGCCGCAGACGAGCAGCAATTTGCCTTTGTAGGCCTCGACCGGGATGATCGCGGCGGGATTTTGGGCCAGTTCCTTGAGCCCGCCCTCGAACACCGCCATCAGCCCGTCGCTTCCCGGCCGGCCCTTGTAGGCAAGGTGCGGCACCGGCGCGCCCTTCTCGCTCCACGACGAACTGAACGAGCCGAGCATGTAATTCTCGCCGCTCATCCCGTCCCAGACGACGCTCGACGGCATGCCGAGCGCGGCGGCGCGGATGCCCGGATAGCGCGTCGCGACGAGCAGTCCCGCCTCAGCGCCTTTCGAATAGCCGACGATGCCGACGCGGGCGGGATCGACGCCGGGCTGTTTCCTGAGCCAGTCGAGCCCCTTGTAGAAATCCTCGAGCGGGATGTTCTTGAGCTTCGCCGATTTGCCCGGCGCATTGTGATAGGCGAGCTGGAGCGTCGTGAAGCCTTCGGCCTGCAACGCCAGCGCCTGCGCGCTTATATCCTTACCCAGCCCGCCTTCGGACCCGCCGAGCAGCAGGATCGCGGGATGCGGTCCCGGACCGCTGGCGGGATAGAAATTGGCGAGGATGCCGTCGGCGGCGATCCGCTGGCCGGTTGGCCCGGCCTCGACGACCTTGGCGGGTTTGGGATCGGCGGTCAGCATATAGGCGAAGCCGCCCCCGCCGACGACGACGAGCGCGCCCAGCACGCCCAGAACGATCTTCCACCTCAATTTCAAGGGCCGCCCTCCCTGTTGCTGTATTATCGATATAGTACAGCATGGCGGATGACTAGGGAAAAAAAAGAGGGGCCGCGCGATGCGGCCCCTCCCGTTTTGCTGGGTTTCTTGATCAGTTTGCGAAGCGCTCGGTGTAATCCGCGCGCAGCTGGACCCAATTGTCCCAATGCGGCTTCGCTACCGTGCCGCGCAGCCGCGCCTCGAGCACGTCGACATGCGCGTGCCAGCCCGCGCTGACGTTGAGGCGGATATTGAGGTCCTCGATCCGCTTGTGGACGATCTGGAGCAGCACGTCGTCGCCGCGCTCCTCGAGCCGGAAGATGACGCCGCCGGTGCTGCCCCAGCTGATCGACAGGCTGTGCGGCGGCGCGATCGCGGTGACCTCGCACGTCATGCGATGCTCGGTGTCCATGCCCTCGGGCCGCGCGCCCGGCGGGTCGGTGAGCTCGTCATTGCGCCAGACGAACTCGACCGGCGCGCCGACCTGTTCCTCCATCGCGCCCGCGGCGAGCCATTGGCGGCGCAGCTCGCCGTCGGTGAGATAGGCCCAGACGCGCTCGATCGGGCCGGGGAGCAGGCGCTGGAGCGTCAGCGTCGCGTGTTCGGTGAGCATGCCGTAATTGTCGTCGGCCAGTATAGCGGTCATTTCTCTTCTCCTTCTTTCCCGGGGAGGGGGTTCTTCGGCGGGGGCGGGGCATCTTCGGCGCGGAGCAGCGCTTCGAGGGTGTCGAGGCGGCTGGTCCAGAAGCGGCGATAGATGCCGAGCCACTGGTCGGCGCTCATCAGCGGCGCCGGGTCGAGGCTGCAGACATGCGTGCGCCCGCGCACCTCGCGGCGCACCAGCCCGGCGCGTTCGAGCATCTTGATATGCTTCGACGCCGCGGCGAGCGACATCGCGAAGGGCTCGGCGAGTTCGCCGACGCTGCGCGCCCCGCTGGCGAGTTCGCCGAGCATCGCGCGCCGCGTCGCATCGCCGAGCGCGTGGAAGATCGTGTCGAGGGCGTGCGAATCATGTTCAACCATGTGGTTGAATATGATCGATCCCGATCGATTGTCAACCGATTGGTTGAATTAAACGCCGAAAGAGCGCGACGCTAGGCGAGCTTGGCGCCCTTGACCGAGAGTTTCAGCGCCTTGAGTTCGATCGCCCCCGCGGCGAGGTTGAAGCCGATGAACAGCGGCCCGTAGCATGTGTCGGGCACCGGGATGATCGCGCGCGTCCCTATGGCGAAGCTCGCCGGCGAATAGGGTGGCGGCGTGGTCGCGCCCTCCGCCGGCGGGGCTTCGGCCGCGGCGGTGTTGCGCGCCGCCGAACTGCCGCCGAGCTTGCCGATCAGCGCGCCCGGGCGGCAGGCGCTGACGACGAGCGATGCCGCATCGACCGGCACGCCCGCGATTCCGTCGGGGCCGCAGGCGAGGCCGGGCGGTCCGAACAGGGCCCACTCGCCCTCGGCCTCGATCAGCAGATGATCGAAATCCTCGAAGGGGTCGGTGATTGCGATCCACGGCGCGTCGATCACCCCCGCGGGCACATCCTTGGTCGCGATGCTGGTCCAGGTCATGGTCATGTCGTCGGTCCACAGGGCTTGGTCGATAATTTGGGGCGCGCGGCGGCGATTTCGGCGGCGCGCGCAGGCGGGACGCCGACGACCGCCATGCAGGCGGTGCCGGGCGCACCGCACAGCGGCGAGACGATCTGCACCGGCGGCGCGTCGGCCGCCTTGGCGGGACAGAGCCAGACGTTGCGGCCGGCGCGGGCGGCGCCGCGGTTCGCCGCGTCCTCCATTTCGAGCAGCACGGGGACGAGGCCTGGGCGGGTGCGGTTCGACGGCACGGCGGCCGAATTCGATGGGCCGATCCGGGTGCCCGCCGGCACCGCCTTGGTCAGGTAGCGCGGCCCGCCCGACAGCACGACATCGCCGCTGTCGATCAGATGCCCCTGCGGCAGCGCGCGCGCGGTGCGCATTTCGGGCACCGGATCGTTCTTCAGCCACAGCAGCAGGAGCGCGCCCGCGACGAGCAGGGCGAGATAGAGCATCGCGATAAAGTCACCCATCCTCACGGCGTGGCTCCCGGATAATGATAGACGAGTTCGACGCCGCTGTCGGCGACGCGGGCATTGTGCAGCTTGCGCCACAGCGCGCGTTCGGCCGAGCGCGTCGGTGGCGGCTTGAGCTTGAGCAGCGGAAAGACGTCGAGCCGGTAGCGGTCGACCGCCGAATTGACGCTGTTCGCGAAACGGACTTCGCTTTGCACCGCGAGTTCGTAGAGCGCCGCGAGCACCGCGGGTGCGAGCACGCCGATCAGCACGAAGGCAGCGAGCGACTTGTTGGCGATCACGATATAGGGCAGCCAGAAGGCGGGGACGGTCACCGCCAGCGCCAGCAGCAGGACGGCGAATTCCACCTGCGCCGCCCCGTCGACGACCGTGCGTGGCAGGCCCTTGTCCTCGTCGGCTTCACCCGCGCCGTTCATCGCCAGCAGCACCCGCGGCCAGAGGAAGGAAAAGGGCACGCCATAGGAATCGCGGCAGAAACGGTCGCAGAGCTGGCGCGCATCGCCAAAGCGCGTGGGTTGCCAGTCGACCGGGTCGTCGAGGAAGGCGCGCGACTGGGCGGCGTCGCGGCGGTGCCTATACTCGCTCTCGATCCGCAGCGTCGCGGCGTCGAAACCGGTCTGCGTCCGGTCGAGCCGCTGTGACCAATCGTCCGCCTCGTCGGCCGAGCAGGCTTCGAGCGCCACCTGAACCGTAGCAGCCGCTCGGTGCAGCCGCGCCGCCAGCCCTCCGTCGGGCTCGTTCCCCTCGATCAGCTGCGCCACCGCGGCGTCGAGATCGGCCACCGCGGTTTCGGCGGCTTCGATCGCCGCGAGATCGGGCTGGAGCTTGGCCGCGCCCACGTCGCGCGCGTTCTGCAGCCTCTCGATCAGGCGGCCGCGCAGCGTCTGTATCTGCGCATAATCGATGCGCGCCGCGTTGATCGCTTCGGCGCCGGCGTTCCAGTCGGCGAAGCGCGCCCGGCGCAGCGACTCGTGCAGACGCTTCGGCATCACCGACCCGTCGAGGATCGCGCCCGCGATCGTCGTGATCGGCGCGAGCGCATAGGCCAGGAACAGGATTGCGGCGATGGCGACCACGGTCGTGCCGGGCTCGCTGCTCACCGCCGTCACCACCCACGCTCCGACATCGACCGGGACGACTGCGTCGGCGATCGCGGCATGCACCGCGGCGACGATCGCGACCGGCAGGAAGGCGCCCAGCCAGAAGGCCCGGCTGAAAAAGCCCTTGAAGCTGGTGAGCAGGTCGCCGACACCCATCTCAGTTCACCAGGTCGACCGGCACATTTTTGTGATGGTTGCAGAAACCCGTCTTGATCAGCGTTCCCGGCGCGAAAATATGATTCTTGTTCTTGCGACATTGCCAATAGGAGGTTCGCGCCTCGAGCGGCGCGCCGACGCCTTCCTGGATGCTGATCACCTGGGCCTGGCCGCCACCGGTGCCGCCGATGCCGAAGCTCGCTTCGTGCATCTCCAGCGCATCGTGCGTGCTGGCGTCCATCCCGCGCAGCGGCGCGGGCAGCTTGACCGACCGCAACGTCGGCTTGGCGCCGCCGATCACCGAAATATTGCCCTTTGCCGCGTTGCGCAGCGCTTCGACGTCGACCACCGCGGGGATGCCCGCGACGCGCGTCACGCAGCCCGAGGTCCCGGCGGCGTTCATCCGCTGCAGCGCCTTTCCGATGCTCATGCCCGCGGGCAGCACCGGCAGGGTCAGTTCGCGCATCTTGCTTCTCCTCTCACCAGCCGCCCGCGCGTAGCGCGTCCTGGAACTGCAGCGCATAGCGTGCGATCAGCTTGGGCTTGTCGCTGGGGTGGTTGATGATGGCCCGCGCGACGACGAAATGGTCGAGCGTGCCGTCGACGGTCTCGGGCAGGTGCCGCGCGAAGGTGTGGCGCCCCCGGGCATCGCCGCGGAACCAGCCCTCGATCATCCCGCGGCGCATCACCCGCGCGGCGATGCCGGGTTCGAGCGCGCGGTCGAGATTGGCCACCAGCGTGCCGCCCAGGCCGAGCTTGGTGTCGGCCTTCTGGTAATTGCTCTTGTGCGTCCGCTGGACATAGCCGCGACCATAATGCGGATAATAGCTGAGGTTGTTCCGGCGCCAGTTCTCGCTCAGCCAATAGGCCTCGCGCACCGGCTGCATCGTCGAGGCGGTCTCGTGATAGGCGGTCGCGAAACCATAAGCGCAATAGGCAATGGGGAGCCCGTTCATGGCGTCGAGAATCGCCCCGCATCCCGAAACTTCGTCGTTCGAGAGCGTCGGCCCCAATATGCCGCCACGAAGCGCGCTGAAGAATTTCGTCCGATCCATCGATTCCTCCCCGAACCGAGCCCCAGGAATCGCGACCATTATTGTTGTTGGTCTGACGAAATTATCACGATCTGCGCAAGCGGGCAAATCGATACTTGGGCGCGCGGAAATCCTCCGCGCAGAGCTGCGCCGCTGTGCCGCGCACGAAACATCTTCCGCCCGCCGTGCCATCGCTCCATAAGGACAATATGATCGCTACGCTCCTCGCCACCCTCGCCCTCGCGGCGGCCGAGCCCGCCGCTCCGCCGCCGCCCGATCCGCAGCCGGTCGCGGCGACCCCGCAGGCCGCGGCGCCCGACACACGCCCTTACGTTGCGCTGGTCACCGACCTCGGCACGATCACCGTGCGGCTGGAGGACAAGCGCGCGCCAATCAGCACCAAGAATTTCCTGCGCTACGTCGATTCGAAGCGCATGGACGGCTTCAGCTTCTATCGCACGACGAAGAGCTGGGGCCCCGCGAGCCAGCTGATCCAGGCGGGCAACCGCGGCGATGCGCGCAAGAACTACCCGCAGATCGCGCACGAGCCGACCAACGTCACCGGCCTTTCGAACTGCAAGGGCGCGCTGGTGATGGCGCGGCTTTCGCCGGGCGATGCGACGACCGACTTCTTCCTGCTGCTGTCGGACATCCCCGGCTTCGACGCCGATCCGAGCCAGAGCGGCGACAATGCGGGCTTCGCGGTGTTCGGCGAACTGGTCGGCGGCGCCGATATCGCCGAGAAGATCTTCAACGCGCCGATCTCGCCGACGAAGGGCGAGGGGGTGATGGTCGGGCAGATCCTCGACCCGATGGTTATGATCAAGAGTGCACGCCGCGTTGCCGCACCCGCCGACGCGCCGAAAGGCTGCGTCGTCAAGGCGCCGTAAAACCGCATTAGGTTGTGCGGCACCGGCCCGCTCCCCCACCCGGCCTCCCTAGGTTACTATCGTTGGGGAGGCCGGGTGGGGGAGCGGGCCGGTGCCGAAACCCAGACAAAACCCCCGATCATTTATTTTGCGTTCATGCGCGCTGTGGCTATACCGCGCGCATGACTCAGCGTCCCACCCTGCGCGCCTCGACGCGCCTGCTCGCCGCCGCCCTTGTGATCACCCCCCTGCTCGCGGCCTGCGGCGGGGGCAGCGGCGTCAAAAAGGACACGCGCTATGTCGCGCGCGACGTGAGCACGCTGTATCGCGCGGCGCAGGACCGGCTCGACCGCCAGCAATATGGCCTCGCCGCCGCGCTGTTCGACGAGGTCGAGCGCCAGCACCCCTATTCGCCCTGGGCGCGCCGCGCGCAGCTGATGAGCAGCTTCAGCTATTATATGGACCGCGAATATACCCCGGCGATCGAGGCGGCGCAGCGCTTCCTGGCGATCCACCCGGGCAACAAGGACGCGCCCTACGCCTATTATCTGATCGGGCTCAGCTATTATGAGCAGATCAGCGACGTCACCCGCGACCAGAAGATCACGCAGCAGGCGCTCGCGGCGCTCGGCGAGGTGATCCGCCGCTATCCCGACAGCCGCTACGCCGCCGACGCGCGGTTGAAGGTCGACCTGGTGCAGGACCATCTCGCGGGCAAGGAGATGGAGATCGGGCGTTTCTATCAGCGCAGCTCGAACTGGCTCGCGGCGTCGATCCGCTTCCGCGAAGTGACCGAGAAGTTCCAGACGACCAGCCACACGCCCGAGGCGCTCTATCGCCTGACCGAATGCTATCTGGCACTGGGCGTGCCGACGGAGGCGAAGAAGTCGGCCGCGGTGCTCGGCGCCAACTATCCGGGCAGCGAATGGTACGACCGCGCGTACAAGCTGATGCAGAAGCACGCGCCCACCGCATAGTGCCCTGAGTCGATTATAGCGGGCATAGATTCGCATTTTGTTCTGCGGTAAGGACGGCGCGTGCTGACCGCTTTGTCCATCGCCAATATCGTCCTGATCGAACGGCTCGACCTCGATTTCGCGGCCGGGCTCGGTGTGCTCACCGGCGAGACGGGGGCGGGCAAGTCGATTCTGCTCGACGCGCTGGGGCTCGCGCTCGGCGCGCGCGCCGACAGCGCGCTGGTGCGGCAGGGGACCGACAAGGCGCAGGTGACGGCGAGCTTTGCGCCGCCCGCCGCGGCGACGCCGCTCGGCAGGCTGCTCGCCGAAAACGACATCGAGATCGAAGCCGGCGAGCCTTTGCTGATCCGCCGCACGCTCAAGGCCGACGGCGGCAGCCGCGCCTTCTTGAACGACCAGCCCTGTTCGGCGGCGCTGCTGCGCGAGGTCGGCGGGCATCTGGTCGAGATCCACGGCCAGCACGACGACCGCGGCCTGCTCGCGCCCGCGGGGCATCGCGCGCTGCTCGATACTTATGGCCGCTGCGACAGCGCGGCGGTCGCGGCGGCGCATGGCGAATGGCGCGCCGCCGAAGCGCGCCTCGCCGCCGCCCGTGCCGCACTCGACGAGGCCGAGCGTGATCGCGAATGGCTCACCCATTGCGTCGCCGAACTGACTGCTCTCGCCCCCCAGCTCGGCGAGGAAGCGGAACTCGCCGAGGCGCGCAGCGCGATGCAGAAGGGCGAGCGCATCGCCGCCGACATGGGCGCGATCATGGCGGCGTTCGAGGGCAGCGACAGCGGCCCCGCGCAGCTGCGCGCCGCGGCGCGGCGGCTAGACCGGCTCGCGGGCGACCATCCGCTGCTGGCCGAGGCGCTCGCGGGGCTCGACCGCGCGATCATCGAGGCCGACGAGGCCGAGCAAAGGCTGGTCGAGGCGGCGCGCGCGCTCGAATATGACCCCGCGCGGCTCGAGGAGACCGAGACGCGATTGTTCGACCTCCGCGCGATGGCGCGCAAGCATCATGTCCAGCCCGACGAGCTCGCCACCCTCGCAGGCGACCTCGCGGCGCGGCTCGATGCGATCGAGGGTGGTAGCGAGGGGCTCGCCAAGCTCGAGGCCGAGGTCGCGGCGAAGGCCGCGGCCTATACCCATGCAGCGGCCGCGCTGTCCGATGCGCGGAGCAAGGCAGCGGCGCGGCTCGACAAGGCGGTGGCGGGTGAACTCGTCCCTTTGAAGCTCGACGCCGTGCGCTTCCAGACGCTCGTCGAAAGGCTGCCCGCCGAGCGCTGGGGCGCGGAGGGCATGGACCGCGTCGAATTCCTCATTTCGACCAATCCGGGTGCGCCCTTCGCGCCGCTGATCAAGATCGCGTCGGGCGGCGAATTGTCGCGCTTCATCCTCGCGCTGAAGGTCGCGCTTGCCGAAGAGGGCGGCGCCGACACGATCATTTTCGACGAAATCGATCGCGGCGTCGGCGGCGCGGTCGCGAGCGCGATCGGCGAACGGCTGGCGAAGCTCGCGAGCGGCGACAAACAATTGCTCGCGGTGACGCACAGCCCGCAGGTCGCGGCGAAAGGCGCGGCGCATTTCCTGATCGCCAAGTCGAGCCAGGGCACCGTCACCCGCACCGGCGTCCGCGCGCTCGACGAAGCCGAACGCCGCGAAGAAATCGCGCGCATGCTGTCGGGGGCGGAGGTCACGGACGAAGCGCGGGCGCAGGCCGAGCGGCTGCTGGAGACGGTAGGGTGATCCGTCATGGAAATCCCCAAACCCCTCCTCTTCAGAGGAGGGGCAGCGAGACTTGGTCTGACGTAGCCAGTCCTAGTCGCAGCGGGGTGGTGCAATGAGCCGCGCGCGCTATCGCGCGCCACCACCCCAACCCCTCCTCTAAAGAGGAGGGGCTTTTAGTGGTAAGCCGCAAGACCCTGCTGGACCGCGCGGCACATATGCGGCGGGAACCGACGGAAGCCGAAAAGCGACTATGGTGTTACCTGTCCGGCGCGAAGCTAAATGGCCTCAAATTCCGGCGGCAGACGACGATCGGCAACCGCATCGTCGATTTCTTCTGCCCCGCAAAAGGACTTATCGTCGAAATCGACGGGAATACGCACGACCGCGAAAGAGATGAGGCGCTGGACCACTGGATAGCGGCACAATATGGACATCATACCATCCGCGTGACGAATGAGGACGTGCTCAAGAATATGGACGGCGTCTTAATATATATCGAGGATGTCGCGTCCAGATTGCCTGACCGATGGCCCTTGCTGGGCCGGTCCGAATGACGACCGCCCACCCCCTCGACCGCCCGGTCTGGTCGATGCTCACCGGCCGGCAGGCGCATCTCGCCGAGGGCGGCGCAGCGGCGTTCCGGATCGATCGCGGTTACGGTGTGTTCGGCGTCGCGGCGGATACCGGCGCCGCAGCGCAGGCGGCGCTTGTCGCGCTGATCCCCGCGGGCGGCGAGCTCTGGATCGTCGAGGGCGAGGCCTGGCCGGTCCCGCCCGGCGCGCGCGAGGTGAAGCGCGCCGTGCTCGCGCAAATGGTCGCCGAGGGTGCCCCGCCCGCGCCGCGCGAGGGCGAGCCCGCTATGATCGCGCTCGGCGATGCCGATGCTGCCGAAATGGCCGCGCTCGCCGACCATGCCAAGCCCGGACCCTGGGGGCCGAAGACGCATCGATACGGCCCCTTCTACGGCGTGCGCGAGGACGGCCGCCTGCTCGCGATGGCGGGGCAGCGCATGCTGATGCCCGGCATGGCCGAGGTCAGCGGTGTCGCGACATGGGAGGATTGCCGCGGCCGCGGGCTCGCGCGCGCGCTGATCGGCCATGTCATGCGCGAAATGGCGGCGCGCGGCGAGACGCCATTCCTGCACAGCTATGCCGACAATGCGGGGGCGATCACGCTCTATGAATCGCTGGGGTTCCGCATTCGCCGCGAAATCCATGTGCTGGCGATATCGCGATGAACCGGCGCCAGCATCTGATGGCGCTCGCGGCGATGGCCGCCGCCTTTTTGCCGATCACCAAGCTGCGCGCACTGGAGGCTATGATGGAAGAGGCCGACCCCCAATATGGCCTGATCGGCCAGATGATCGCCAAGCCCGGCGAGCGTGCCGCGCTCGTCGCTGCGCTCAGCGAAGGCTCGGCCGCGATGCCGGGCAACATCGCCTATCTGATCGGCGAGGACAGCGCGAACCCCGATGCGATCTGGATCGTCGAGCTGTGGGACAGCAAGGAATCGCATGCCGCCTCGCTCGCGCTTCCCGCGGTGCAGGCGGCGATCAAAAAGGGTCGCCCGCTGATCGCAGGATTTGGTACTCGCGCCGAGTTCAAGCCGGTGGCAAAGACCGGTGCATGACCGAGATTGAATCGCTGTCCGAAGCCGATGCCGCCAACGAATTGATGCGGCTGGCGAAGACCATCGCCTATCACAGCAAGCGTTATCATGCCGAGGACGCGCCCGAGATTGCGGACGCCGAGTACGACGCGCTCGTCCGCCGCAACAACGAACTCGAAGCCGCCTTTCCCCACCTGATCCGCGCCGACAGCCCGAACAATGCGGTCGGCGCCGCGGTCGAGGCATCGCCGCTCGCCAAGGTCGCGCACCGCCAGCGGATGATGAGCCTCGACAATGCGTTCGGCGATGACGATGTCGCCGAGTTCGCTGCGCGCGTGCGGCGTTTCCTCAACCTCGGCGAGGGCGACGCGGTCGCGCTGACCGCCGAGGACAAGATCGACGGCCTGTCCTGCTCGCTGCGCTACGAAAAGGGCAAGCTGGTCCAAGCCGCGACGCGCGGCGACGGCAGCGTCGGCGAGGACGTCACCCCGAACGTCGCGACGATCGCAGACATCCCGCAGCAGCTGAAGGGCGAGGTCCCCGACGTCTTCGAGATCCGCGGCGAGGTCTATATGGCCAAGACCGACTTCGCCGCGCTCAATGCGCGGCTGATGGAGGAGGGCCGGGCGCTCGCGGCGCAGCGCGAGGCCGAGTTCGACCCCGCCACCGTCCGCCAGTTCGCCAACCCGCGCAACGCTGCCGCGGGTTCGCTGCGCCAGAAGGACGCGAGCGTCACCGCGTCGCGCCCGCTCCGCTTCCTCGCGCACGGCTGGGGCGAGGTCAGCGGCTTGCCCGCCGACACGCAGTTCGACATGATGCAGCGCATCGCGAGCTGGGGCGTGCCGGTGTCGCCGCTCCTGCAACGCTTCGACAGCGTCGAGGGCGTGCTCGCGCACTATCGCATGATCGAGGCCGAGCGCGCCGAGCTGCCCTATGATATCGACGGCGTCGTCTACAAGGTCGACCGGCTCGACTGGCAGGCGCGGTTGGGCTTCGTCGCCAAGGCGCCGCGCTGGGCGATTGCGCATAAATTCCCCGCCGAACGCGCACAGACCACGCTCGAGGCCATCGACATCCAGGTCGGGCGCACCGGCAAGCTGACCCCGGTCGGGCGGCTGACGCCGGTCACCGTCGGCGGCGTCGTCGTCTCGAACGTCACGCTCCACAACCGCGACGAGATCGGCCGGTTGGGCGTGCGCCCCGGCGACCGCGTCGTGATCCAGCGCGCGGGCGACGTGATCCCGCAGGTGGTCGAGAATCTCACCCGCGACGAGGCGCGCGCGGCGTATGTGTTCCCCGACCATTGCCCGGTGTGCGGGAGCGAGGCGGTCGCCGAGGAGGGCGAGGTCGACGTCCGCTGCACCGGCGGCCTCATCTGCAACGCGCAGAAGTTCGAGCGCCTGCGCCATTTCGTCAGCCGCGGCGCGCTCGACATCGAGGGGCTGGGCGAGAAAAGCATCCAGGAGTTCCTCGACCTCGGCTGGCTCGACAAGGGCCCCGCCGACATCTTCCGGCTGAAGGCGCACCGCGACGAACTGCTCGGCCGCGAGGGGTGGAAGGAAAAGTCGGTCGACAATCTCTACGCCGCGATCGAGGCGAAGCGGCAGCCCGATGCTGCGCGATTGCTGTTCGGGCTCGGCATCCGCCACATCGGCGCGGTGACGGCGCGCGACCTGCTCAAGGGACTCGGCGATATCGCGCGGCTTCCCGAAGCAGCGGCAGGCATCCAGGGCTGGCTCGACGCCAATCCGCAGGGTGAGGGCGAATCGGACGGCAAATATCTCGCGCGCCGGATGGAGGCGATCAAGGCGATCCTCGAAGTGCGCGCCGACGGCATCGGCCCCGCGGTCGCCGAGGCGCTCGGCGATTTCTTCCACGAACCGCACAACCGGGCCTTGTGGGACGACCTGCTGAGCGAGGTGTCGCCGCCGCCCTATGTGGTCGAGACGCGCGAGAGCGAAGTGTCGGGCATGACCGTCGTCTTTACCGGCAAGCTCGAGACGATGAGCCGCGACGAGGCCAAGGCGCAGGCCGAGGCGCTCGGCGCCAAGGCCGCGGGCAGCGTCAGCGCCAAGACCGACCTCGTCGTTGCGGGCCCCGGTGCGGGATCGAAACTCAAGCAGGCTTCGGCGCTCGGCATCCGCGTGATCGACGAAGCCGAATGGGCGGCGATCGTCGCGGCGGCGGGTTAGGGCGATTTCAACCGGTGCGCGTCATCACAGACGGCGCGGCCGAAATGCCGTGAGGGGGACACATGGCAAAGCGTGACTATCTCGATCATCTGATGCGCGATCTCGAATCGCATACCGAGGTGCGGCGGTTCGGCAGCGGCTGGCTGTCGGGTTTCTTCGCGCTGCTCTTTGCGATCGCCGGGTTCGGCATGGTGATCGCGCTGCGCTTTCCCGATTGGTTCGCGACCCCCGAGCTCGAGATCGTCAAAAATTGGGGCGGCTTCCGCGGCGTCGTCCACCTCGTGCTGCTCGCGAGCTACGCGCTCGCGTTGCTCAGCCTGTTGCTGCGTCCGCGCAAGGTGCTCGGCGCGACCGCGCTGATGATCGCGCTCGCCGCCGCACTGATCGGCGGCGCGAACGTCCAGCCCGCCGAGACGCGCGACTGGGGGATTTTCTTCGGGCTCGACTTCTTCGTCGTCAATCTGCTGATCACCGGCTTCATGTTCGCGCCGCTCGAACGCGCTTTCCCGCACCGCCGCAAGCAGCGGCTGTTCCGCACCGAATGGCGCGAGGATCTCTTCTACTACCTCGTCAGCACGATGTTCGTGCAGGTGCTGGGCTTCCTCGCGCTCGCGCCGCAGCAGTTCGTCAACGACCATACGAGCAACTGGGACGCCTTCCGCGCGGCGGTCGCGTCGTTGCCGTGGATCGTGCAATTCCTGATCGTGCTCGTCGCGTCGGACGTGGTGCAATATTTCTTCCACCGCACCTTCCACCGCTACCCCTTTCTCTGGGGTTTCCACGCGGTGCACCACAGCGCGAAATCGATGGACTGGCTCGCGGGCTCGCGGATGCATTTCATCGAGATCATCCTGCTCCGCGCGATCACCTCGTTGCCGCTCTTCACCCTCGGGTTCAGCCCGTCGGTGATGCAGGCCTATATCGGTTTCGTCTATGTCTGGTCGTCGCTGCTCCACGCCAATGTCGGCGGCAATTTCAACCGCCTCGGCCACTGGATCGCGACCCCGCGCTTCCACCACTGGCACCATGGGCTCGAGCGCGAGGCGTTCGACGTCAATTTTGCGATCCACTTCCCGTGGATCGACAAGCTCTTCGGCACCTTCCACCTGCCCAAGGACCGCTGGCCCGAAAATTACGGCATCGCCGAGGATGTGCCCAAGAGTTATTGGGGGCAATTGCTCTACCCCTGGACACGCACCGGCAAGAAGACCGACGAGACGCCGGCGGAGTAGCTTCGCACAGAGGTCCTCCAAATTTGTTCACGCGGAGACGCGGAGACGCGGAGAATGAAGAAAGAATGATTCGCGCAGAGGCGCCGAGGACGCAGAGAAGAGAGAAATGGGCGGCAAAGCCGCCAGTCCTTTTTCTTTCTCCGCGTCTCCGCGTGAACCCCAATGCGCGGCGGCTTGCCACGCATTCGGACAGGGCATAAAGGCCCCCACGTGGGCCTTCTCGCCGCCTTTCGCCGTCCGGGCATCCTCCTCTTGCTGCCGCTGCTGCTCGCGCTCGCCGCGCGCATCCTCGTCGCGCCGGGCTGGATGATCGAAGTCGACGGCAGCGGGTCGATCACCGTGCGCGTCTGTTCGGACCCGAGCAAGCCCGGCGGCACGATGACGATCCCCATCGAAAAGGCGGCCGGCCACGACGGCGAGGCGCAGCAGCATTGCCCGTGGGGCGCGCTCGCGGTCGCGCCGATCGTCCCCGCCGAACCCGTCCTGCCCACCGCACCCGTTACGGTCGAGCCGCCACCCGTCGCGATCCCCGCGCTCGGTTTTGCCCCCGGCATCGCCTCGCCGCTGCCGCCGAGTACCGGACCACCCGTCTTCGCCTGATCCAGCCTGAAACGACCGCCCGCGCCCCATGCGCGGTGCGGTCCCATGCCTGTATCCAGGGAAGATAATCCATGAAGAATCACGCCACCCGCGCGGCGCCCTTGCTTGCGCTCGCCTTCGCCCCGTTCGCCGCCCAAGCCGAAGAGGCCGCCGACGCCACCATCATCGTCACCGCGCCGCAGCTCACCGACGCCGCCGAGGCGCGGGTCGCCCGGACCCCCGGCGGCGCCGACGTCGTCGGCCATGAAGATTATGCCGACAAATCGATCGTCAGCCTGCGCGACACGCTCGCCTTCTCGCCGGGCGTCTATCTCCAGCCGCGCTATGGGCAGGAGGTGCGCATTTCGATCCGCGGCTCGGGCCTGTCGCGCGGTTTCCATATGCGCGGGCTGACGCTGCTCCAGGACGGGGTGCCGATCAATCTCGCCGACGACAATGGCGATTTCCAGGAGCTCGAGCCGATCTTCTTCGACCATCTCGAAGTCTATCGCGGCGCCAATGCGCTGCGCTTCGGCTCGGGTACCTTGGGCGGCGCGGTCAATGGCGTCACGCCGACCGGGCATACCGCCGAGGGCTTTTACCTCCGCGGCGACATCGGCAGCTTCGACAGCTACCGCGGGCTCGTCTCGGCGGGCATCGCGGGCGACCGCGTCGACGCCTGGGGCGCGATCAGCGCCGACACGTCGGACGGCGACCGCGATCATGTCAAACGGCGGAGCCTGCGCTTTCACGGCAATGTCGGGATGCTGTTCAGCGATGTCGTGTCGAGCCGGCTCTATGTCAGTTTCAACAACATCGATCAGGAAATCCCGGGCGCGCTGACGCGCACGCAGGCGCTGACGACCCCGCGTATGGCGAACGCCGGTGCGGTCGCGCTCGATCAGGCCCGCGACATCGATTCGCTGCGTATCCAGAACCGCACGCGCTTCGACTGGGGTGCGCTGACGCTCGACGTCGGCGCTTTCCTCAACGTCAAGTCGCTCTACCACCCGATCTTCGAGGTGATCGATCAGGAAGGTGCCGATCGCGGCGGCTACTTCCGCTTCGACTATACGGGCGATATCGTCGAGGCGACCATCGGCGGCGAACTGCGCGTCGGCGACATCAGGTCGAAACGCTTCGTCAATCTCGCGGGCAAGCGCGGCGCGGTGCGCTTCAACGCCGATCAGGACGCGCGCGCCGCGACGCTTTATGGCGAACTGCGCGTGAAGCCGATGGAGAGGCTGTCGCTGATTGCGGGTGGCATTTACGCCGACGGCAAGCGCAAGCAGGTGATCAATGTCAACGCGGCCTCACCCGCGCAGAACGGCACAGTCGGGCGCGCCGACTTCGATGCTTTCTCGCCCAAGTTCGGCTTGCTGTTCGAACCCGCCGAGGACGTCCAGCTTTACGCCAATTACAGCCGCTCGGTCGAATTCCCAGGCTTCAACGAACTGGCGCAGATCGCGAGCTTCGTCGCGCTCGACCCGCAGCGGGCCTGGACCGCCGAGGTCGGTACGCGCGGGAAAACCGGACCGCTCAGCTGGGACCTCACCTACTATCGCAGCGATATCAAGGGTGAGCTTCTGCAATTCAATGTCGGCCCGACGATCCCGGTCTCGACCTTCAACGCCGGGCGCACGCGCCATGAAGGCGTCGAGGCTGCGGTGCAACTCGACCTGACGGACTGGTTGCGGCTGCGGCAGGTCTATAACGGGAGCAACTTCCGCTTCCGGGGCGACGCCGAGTTCGGCGACAACCGCCTGCCGGTGGTACCCAAGCACGTCTACCGCGCCGAGCTGCGCATCGGCACCGACGCGCTGCATGTCGCGCCGAACGTCGAATGGGTGCCCGACGGCCCCTTCGCTGACTATCGCAATCTTGTCTCGACCCCCGGCTACGCGCTGATCGGTGTCACCGGCGGCGCGCGGATCGCCGATGGCATCGACGCTTTCGTCGATATCCGCAACATCACGGGCAAGAAGGCGATCGGCGACATCAGCGCGGCGATTGCGGCGACGCCGGCCTCGGCGATCTATTATCCCGTCGAGCGCCGCGCGATCTCCGCCGGCCTCCGCGCGCGCTTCTGAAGGGAAGGGGGATGACCGACAGCAACCGCATTCCGCTCTATCGCACGATCTGGCGCTGGCATTTCTATGCCGGGCTGTTCGTCATCCCCTTCATTCTCATCCTGTCGGTGACGGGCGCGGCCTATCTGTTCAAGCCGCAGCTCGACCGCTGGGAGGAACGCGGCTGGCGCGGGCTGCCGACCGCCGGGGCGGTCGATGCCGACGCGCAGGTCGCCGCCGCGCTCGGCGATTTTCCGGGCGCGAGCTTTCATTATTACCGGATTCCCGAGGCGCCCGGCGACGCCGCGGTCGTCCATCTCGGCCTGTCGAACGGCACGATGCGCGACGTCGCGGTATCGCCGCAGGGCGACGTGATCGGCTCGGCCGACCCGGAGGCGCGCATCTCGGCGTGGCTCGCGAAAATCCACGGCAGCCTGCTGATCGGCCGCACCGGCGGGCTGCTCGTCGAGCTCGCGGCGAGCTGGGCGATCGTGATGATCCTCACCGGCCTCTATCTCTGGTGGCCGCGCGGGCGAGGGGCTGCGGGGGTGGTCTGGCCGCGGTTGTCGCTCGGCGGAAGGGCGGCGCTGCGCGACCTGCACGCGGTGACCGGCTTCTGGGTCTCGGGGCTCGCGCTCGTCCTGCTGCTCACCGCGTTGCCGTGGACCGACGTCTGGGCGAGTGGCTTTCGCGCGCTGCGCGCGGAGATGGGCTGGGTGTCGGGCGCGCAGGACTGGAAGAGCGGCGGCGCCGATCATCATGCTTCGCACGACCATGATGCGATGGCGATGGCCGGTCATGGCGGCCATGCGGCGCCGACGGTCCCGCTCGCGCGGATCGTAGCGCTCGCGAAAGCCGAGCGCATGCCCGCCCCCGCGATTATCCAGCCGCCCGGCGCGCCCAATCTGTTCGGGCCGCCCAAAGGAAATGTCTGGATGCTGACGACGCAGACGCAGAACCGGCCGCTGGTGCGCAAGGTCGGCTATGATCCCATGACCGGCGCCGAGGTGTCGCGCAGCGGCTTTGCCGACAAGCATGGCATCGATCGCGCGGTCGGCTACGGCATCGCCTGGCACGAGGGACAGTTGTTCGGCTGGGTCAACCAGCTGGTCGGCGTCGCGACCGCGCTCGCGCTGTTCACGCTCGCCATTTCGGGCTTCCTGATGTGGTGCCGCCGCAAGCCGGAGGACGCGCTCGGCGCGCCGCCCGCTCCGCGCGATCCGGCTCGGCTGAAGGGCGTCGCGGCGATCCTGCTGCTCCTCGCCGCCTTGCTGCCCTTGCTCGCCGCATCGCTGGTCTTGCTGTGGATCGCCGAAAGGCTCATCCTGCCGCATCTCCCGCGCGCGGCGCGCTGGCTCGGAGTCGCGCGCGCATGAAGGTTTCATTTGTTACCATCTCATGCTAGGCCTTTACCCATGAAAGACGGCTTTACCCATGTCCACGAAAGCCCGCCGCCCGGCGCCGCGGCCGACTGGACGATTTCGCAGAATTGGGACGCCTTCACCGCCGACGAACATGCGATGTGGGACCGGCTCTTCGCGCGCCAGTCGGCGATGCTGCCCGGCCGCGCGTCCGAAGCCTTCCTGCGCGGCATCGACGTGCTGCGGCTCGAAAAGCCGGGCATTCCCGATTACCGCGAGCTCAACGCGCGGCTGATGGCCGCGACGGGGTGGCAGGTCGTCGCGGTGCCCGGGCTCGTACCCGATGCGGTGTTTTTCGACCATCTCGCGAACCGCCGCTTCCCCGCGGGCAATTTCATCCGCACCCCCGAACAGCTGGACTATCTGAAAGAGCCCGACGTCTTCCACGACGTCTTCGGCCATGTCCCGATGCTCGCCGACCCGGTCTTCGCCGACTATATGGTCGCCTATGGCGAAGGGGGCTTACGCAGCCTGAAGTTCGACGCGCTGAAGCAGCTCGCGCGGCTCTACTGGTACACCGTCGAATTCGGACTGATCCGCGAAGCCGGCGGCCTGCGCATCTATGGCGCGGGCATCGTCTCCTCTTACGCCGAAAGCGTCTTCGCGCTCGACTCGGACAGCCCGAACCGCATCGGCTTCGACCTCGCGCGTGTGATGCGCACCGATTACCGGATCGACGATTTCCAGCAGAATTATTTCGTCATCGACAGCCTCGATCAGCTGCTGGGCACCACGGTGAACACCGATTTCGCGCCGCTCTACGCCGCGAACGACGCGCTGCCGCCGATCGCCATCGCTGACATCTTGCCCGGCGACGCGGTGATCACGCGCGGCACGCAGGATTATGCGCTCGCCAAGAGCGGCTGAGCGTCAATCGCGGTCCTTGCGGACCTTCGAAATCAGCTGGCGGCGATGCTGATAGGCCTCGCGGTCGGGCGGCAGGCCATAGATGCCGCGCAGCAGGGCGGCGTCATTGTCCGATAGCTCGCGCCGTCCCGCCTCGCCGGCGAACAGCGCCAGGATCGAATCGCTGGGCGGTGGCGGGTTGCTGCCGAGTTCGGCGAGCGCGACCATCGCGGCATAGGACGCCACCGAATCGAGCAAGGCGCCGTCGGCCTGTTCGGCGTCGACCACCACCGTCGCCGAGCGCAGCGCGCGGACGACCTGGGTGCTGACGATGCTGCTGTTGTACTGGCGGGTGATGCCGCCCGATGCGGGCATGCCGTCGCGGGTCTCGTCGCGCGTGTTGTACCACCAGCGGACCGGACCGTCGCGCCGGACCAGCCGCTCGCGCTCGGCGGCGGGCAGCGCGGCGATCTGGCGCGGCGATTTGTCGAGGATCGCGCGCGTCAGTGCGGCGCCGTCGTCGGTGAAGATGATCGCGATATTGGGTGTGCAGCCGGCGGGGGCGACCTCGGCGCCCGCAGTCGCGGCGATCGCGCGCACCCGCCGGTCGACGATCGCCGCGACCGCGTCGTCGAGCCCGACGGTGCGCGGGCAGACCGGCATGATCCAGCGCGCGACGGGCTCCCGCCGCGCGACGCCGGCGCGGCGCACGAATTCGGCGGCGCGCTTGCGCTCCTCGGCGGCGGTGACCGGGGTGCCGGTGACGACGATCGGGTCGGGATCGTCCGCGCCCGCGGCGGCGAGCAGCGCGATGGCGGCGAACAGGCTCATGCGTATCTCCCGGCGATATCAGGCCAAGCCTAGCAAATCGCGGGAGGATTTCCAGCCTACCAGCTGCCGAAGCTCGCGTCCGCCGGGTCTGCGCGGTGAAAGGCGCGCTCCTTGCGCCGATATCCGTAGCGGCGGCGCTTCACCAGCAGCAGGCACGGCCAGTCGGCGCTGCCGCCGCGCGCGGCGAGGCGGAAGCCCTGCGCGCGATAGGCGGCGAGCACCGGCTCCATCTGGCGCGCGATCAGCCCCGCGAGGATCGCGCGGCCGCCGGGCGCGGTGACGCTGGCGATATCAGGGGCGAGGGTGATCAGCGGCCCCGCGAGGATGTTCGCGATCAAGAGATCGTAAGGCGCGCGGTGGCGGATTGCGGGGTGGTCGGTCCCCGGCGCGACCGCGACCGCCAGCCGCCCGCCGCCGCGCCCCAATGGCACGCCGTTGATGCCGGCATTATCCTTGGTGACGAAGATGCTCGCGGGGTCGATGTCCGACGCGATCGTCCGCGCGCGCGGCCACAGCGCCATGGCGGCAAAGGCTAGCAGCCCGGTGCCGGTGCCGATATCGGCGATGTTGCGCGGGCTTACGCCCTGCCGCGCCAGCCGGTCGAGCATCGACAGGCAGCCCGCGGTGGTGTCGTGCCCGCCGGTGCCGAAGGCCTGGCTCGCGTCGATCAGGAAGGCGGTCGTGCCCGGCGGCACGCGGTCGGCGTGGCTGCTGGTGTGAACGAAGAAGCGCCCCGCCTGCACAGGCTCGAGCCCCTGCTGCGACAGCGTGACCCAATCCTCCTCGGGCAGCTCGGCGACGACGGGCGTCGCGCCCCTCGCGCTCGGCACCAGCGACTGGAGCAGCTTCACGAGCGCCGCGCCCGGTCTGTCGTCCATATAGGCGTCGAGCTGCCACAGCCCGGCATCCTCGTCGATCTCGCGCGTCACGACGACGGGCGCCTCGGGCGCGGCATCGAGCGCGGGGATCTCGCCCGACAGCGCCTCGGCCTCGGCGCGCGTGCAGGGGAGCGAGACGATCCAGCTCATTTTGCGGCGGCTTCCTTCGCCAGCCGGTCGTCGAGGCGCTTCGTTGCCGCCGCGGCGTAGGCTTTGCAGCCGTTCGCATCGACCAGCGGCGCTTCACCCGTCAGCCGTGCGAACAAGTTGCTCGCCGATGGGTGCGGGGTGATCAGCAGGTCGCAGGGCAGCGTCGGCACCTTGGCGAAGGTCGCGCGCATCATCGCGACATAATCGGGATGGTCGCTGAAGCGGTAGGCGTCGCCCGACACCGCAGACAGGCTGTCGACATAGGCGATGGTACGGCAATCGCCGGCCTCGCACGACCGCCAGGTCCAGCTGGTGCTGCCCGGCGTATGCCCCGGTGTCGCGTGCAGCGTCAGGCGGAGGTCGCGGATCGGCAGGGCTTCGCCCTCCTTGAGTTCGCGGGCGACCTTGACGCCCTTGAACGGGGGGATCGCGCCGCGCTGCGGATCGATCGCCTCGGGCTCGCCGCTGGTCAGCGTCGCCACCGCTTCCTTTCGGGTAAGCACCGCGGCGCCGGTGGCATCCTGCAGCGCCTTGAGTCCACCGACATGGTCGAGATGCTCGTGGCTCGCGAGCAGGTAACGGACATTGGCGGGGTCGAAGCCGAGCGTGCGGATATTGGCGAGAATGGCGGGCGCGGCCTCCTCGGTCGCGCCGTCGATCAGCACCAGCCCGTCGGGCGCCGCGATCAGCAGCGCGGTGATGCCGCAGGTGCCGACATAATAGGTGTTGCCGTGGATCTTGGCGGGCGGGGCAGCGTCGCTCCACCCGTCGCGGCCCTCGCACGCGGCCGCGAGCGCCTTCCCGGTCGGCGCGGGCGCGGCGGTGACGGGCGCCGGTTGCGGCGCGCAGCCCGCGAGCGCCAGCGCGGCGAGGATCGCAAGCCTAGCGGACATAGCTCGCCCCGTTGACGTCGAGCACCGCGCCGGTCATCGACGCTGGCGCGTCCAGCGCACACCAGCGCGCCATCTCCGCAACTTCGTCGGGCATCGCGACACGCCCCAGCGGGATATCGGCGAGCAATTTGTCGCCGCCGCGGCTGCTGAGGTACTCCTCGGCCATGCCGGTCATGGTGAAGCCGGGGCAGATCGCATAGGCAAGGATATTCTCCTTCGCATAGGCGCGCGCGATCGTCTTGGTCATCGCGACCATGCCCGCCTTCGACGCGGCATAATGCCAGTGCGCGGGGCTGTCGCCGCGATGCGCGGCGCGGCTTGCGATATTGACGATGCGGCCGGCGGCCTTGCGCTCCTGCCAGTGCAGCACCGCGCGGCGGCAGAGTAAGGCGCTCGCGGTCAGGTTGATCTGGAGCGTGCGGTTCCAGTTCGCGAGCCACTCGGCGTCGCCGTCGTCAACGGGGTTCGCCTCGAACACGCCCGCGTTATTCACCAGCACGTCGATGCGGCCACCGAGGTGCGCGAGCGCGCGGTTCCAGATGCGGTCGGGGACCGCGGGATCGGCGAGGTCGCCATCGGTGCTCGACAGCGCGACGACCTTGGTCGTGTCGGAAACCAGCGCCTCGGCGATCGCCGCGCCGATGCCGCGGCTCGCGCCGCTGATCAGGATATGGGTCTGCATGGCCTCGCCTTAGAGGCGTCGGCGATGCCGCGCTAGAGCCGTTCCCCGGCGAAAGCCGGGGTCCGGTCGAAAGCTGTGGACGGCGGGCTCAGGCCACCCGGCGGCTGAACTCGCTCGCGGCCTTCTCGAGCGACTGCAGCCGCTCGCCCATGCGCGAGAATTCTTCGCTCAGCACGCTGATCTCGCCCGCGACCATCCCCGAATCGTTGCGGATGCTGGCGATCGTCGACGACATCGAGTCGGCGGCGAGCGCGGTTTCGTCGACCGCCGCGGTGATCGAGGTGACCGTCTGCGCCTGCGCGTCCATCGCGTCGCGGATGCGCTGCGCCGAATGCTGGACCTCGACGATCGTTTGCTGGATCGACTGGTTGGCGCTGACCGACCCGCGCGTCGCCTGCTGGATCGCGGTGATCTTGCCCGCGATATCGTCGGTCGCGCGCGCGGTTTCGTTGGCGAGGCTCTTCACTTCCTGCGCGACCACCGCAAAGCCGCGGCCCGATTCGCCCGCACGCGCCGCCTCGATGGTGGCGTTCAAGGCGAGGAGGTTGGTCTGCCCCGCGATCTCGCGGATCAGGCCCAAAATCGATTCGATCGATTCGGCGTGGTGCGACAGCGCTTCGGACATGGCGACGGCTTCGCCCGCCTGTTCGGAGGCGCGCGTCGCGACGCTGGCCGAGGCTTCGACTTCGCTCCGCGCATCCTCGATCGCGCGGATCAGGCCCGCGGCGGTCGAGGCGGCTTCGCGCATCGCGATCGCCGACTGTTCGGACGCCGCGGCGACCTCGCTCGTCTTGGCGATCATGCCCTTCGCGGCCTGGTCGGCCGAGGCCGCCTGCTTGGCGAGTTCGCGGCGCACCCCGTCGGTGTCCTGCACGAGAGAAGCAATGGATTGATCGAAATCGCCCGCCAGCGCCTGACGCTCGGACGAGACGACCGCGCGGTCTAGCTTTTCGGCGTAGCGCTGCATGATGTCATATTCGAGCAGGCCGAGGCGGTTCATCGCGCTCGCCAGCCGGACCAGCCGCGCCTCGTCGCCGCGGCACGCCTCGGCGATATATTCGAAGGTCAGCCGCTGGCTCTCGGCCATGCACGACAGCACCGACGCGAGCGGCAGGTTCACGCGCCGCGCCATATGCGTGTTCTGGCACGCGATGGTCGCGACTTCCTGGCCGGCGGCGTCGCGATATTTGACCGCACTGTGATGCGCGCTGCCGCGGACATAGCTGTCGTAGAGGTCGCCCTCGACGCGGCGGTCGACCGACGGCAAGGTGTTGAACACGTCCCAATAGGCGCGCGCGATCGCCTCCTCGCGCCCCGCGATGATCTGATGGATTTCGGCGCCGTCGGCGGCAAGCCGGCCGTCGAGGTCATAGAAGGGAAAGCGCTCCGACATCGAAATCGGGTCGATCTGCTGCTTATGAATCGGATTTTCCTTCACCATGATCCTGCTTCCCTCACCATGTTCGTGGCGCGCGGCGCTGCCGTCCGCTGTCACCGGCGAAAATCATGACCGATCTATGTGGGGAAGGGGTAAATTCGGCGTTAACCAGCTCCGCGAAATTTGGGCTCAGGGCTCGCCGCGCACCGGATAACCCTCGAACGCCTTGATCGTGCGCAGCGCAAAGGCGCTATGCATCGCCGCGACCCCGGGCAGCCGCGATAGGCAGTGGCGGTGCAGTCGGTCGAAGTCGGCGACGTTGCGCGCCGCGACGCGGAGGCGATAATCGGACGCGCCCGACAAGAGCTGGCATTCGAGGATTTCGTCGAAGCTCTTCACCGCCGCCTCGAACGCGGTCAGCGCTTCCTCGCTCTGCGAATGCAGGCTGATGTCGACGAAGACGTCGAGTCCCAGCCCGATCCGCTCGGGGGCGAGGCGCGCGGTATAGCCGGTGATGATCCCCCCCGCCTCGAGCGCGCGGATGCGGCGGTGGCACGCCGAGGCCGACAACCCGACCTTTTCGCCGAGCTCGGCGGCGGGACGCGGGCCCTCGCGTTGCAGCAAGTCGAGCAGCCTTATGTCGATCCGGTCCATGATCGTGCGCGTTCCTTTAGAATGACGCAAAAATTGTGCGTCCTTCTCGGCAAAGCCCCCGCGATATGCAAGCACCTCGCGCAACAATTTTGCTATTAGCGCGTCATCACAAAAGGGCGCCGGCGGACAGCGACCGCGGCGCTCGGACACGGAGAGCGACCATGATCATCGGCACCCCCAAGGAAATCAAGAACCACGAATATCGCGTCGGCCTGACCCCCGAAAGCGCGCGCGAACTGCATGCGCACGGCCATCGCGTGCTGGTCCAGACCGGCGCGGGCGAGGGCATCGGCGCGCACGACCGTTTCTATGAGGAAGCCGGCGCCGAGATCGTCGGAAGCGCCGAAGAGATCTTCGCGGCTTGCGAGATGGTCGTGAAGGTCAAGGAACCCCAGCCCGGCGAGCGCGCGATGCTGCGCCCGGACCAGATCCTCTACACCTATCTCCACCTCGCGCCCGACCCCGACCAGACGCGCGACCTGATGAAGTCGGGCGCGGTGTGCATCGCCTATGAAACCGTGACCTCCCCGCACGGCGGCCTGCCGCTCCTGAAACCGATGAGCCAGGTCGCGGGCCGCATGTCGATCCAGGCTGGCGCGACCGCGCTCGAAAAGGCGCATGGCGGCCGCGGCGTGCTCCTCGGCGGCGTCCCCGGCGTCGCGCCGGGCAAGGTCTGCGTGATCGGCGGCGGCGTCGTCGGCTTCAACGCGGCGCAGATGGCGGCGGGGCTCGGCGCCGACGTCACCATCCTCGACCGCGACCCCGAAGTGCTCGAACGGGTCGGCACCTTTTTCGAGGCGCGCGCCAAGACGCGCTTCTCGAACCGCGCGAACCTCGCCGAATGCGTCGCCGAGGCCGACCTCGTCATCGGCGCGGTGCTGATCCCCGGCGCCGAGGCGCCCAAGCTCGTCAGCCGCGACATGCTGAAGACGATGCGCCCGGGCTCGGTGCTCGTCGACGTCGCGATCGACCAGGGCGGTTGCTTCGAAACCAGCCATGCGACGACGCACGCCGAACCGACGTACGTGGTCGACGGCATCGTCCATTATGCGGTGGCCAACATGCCCGGCGCGGTCGCGCGCACCAGCACCTATGCGCTCAACAACGTCACCCTGCCGCACGCGCTGCGCATCGCCGACCTCGGCTGGAAAGAGGCGCTCAAGCGCGACGTGCATCTTGCGCAGGGACTCAACGTCTGGAATGGTAAGGTCACGTTCGAAGCCGTCGCCGAGGCGGTGGGGACGGACTATGTGCCTGTCGAGCAGGCACTCGCCTGAAAACAAGGACTTAGGACTGCCATGACTCCCCAGGAAGACCTTCCCGACACCGGCACCGGCGAAGAGACCGAAAACGAAGTGCTGCGCGCCGCGCGCGAACTCCAGGCGCAGAAGGACGCCGCCGAGGCGACCGAAGCCGCCGACAAGGGCGCCGCGGGCGGCAAGAAGATCGGCTGGAAGACCGCCGCGGCGGCCGCGGGCATCGGCATCGGCTCGGCCGCGGTGCTGGCGGCGCTGCTTTACGCGAACCGCGGGAAGATCAAGTAGGCGTCACTATGGCGGGACTGCGATGAATTGCAGGCCGCCCCCTCTTTCCGTTCGTGTCGAGCGAAGTCGAGACACCCCGAAGGCAAGCGCGCCCCAAGCGCGTCTCGACTTCGCTCGACACGAACGGGATTATGGGCGGTCTGTCCGCTTCGCCAAAATCGCACCCCGAGTGTCCTAAGCATTTGCATATCCCGCGCGGAAGGCTTAACCGGCCCCATCGACCGATTAGAGTCAGAAAAGCGGGGCTGATATGGCTGGCAAGGAAACGAGCGGGCGACCGCGCTCGCCGCATTTACAGGTATATAAATGGGGACCGGCGATGACGGTCTCGATCCTCCACCGCGTCAGCGGCGACGGTCTCGCGATCGTCGGCGCCAGCATGTTCCTCTGGTGGCTCTACGCCATTGCCGCGGGGCCCGAGGCCTATGCGGCCTTCGTGGCGATCGTGTGGAAGGATCCCAGCCCCGAGATCACGCTCTTGCATCAGGTGACCAACATCCTGGGCAAAATCGTGCTGGTCGGGCTGACCTGGGCCTTTTTCCAGCATCTCTTTTCGGGCCTCCGTCACTTCGTACTCGATGCGGGCGCGGGCTATGAGCTCAAAACCAACAAGCTCTGGTCGGCGGTCGTGATCGCTGCCGGGCTGTTCGCCACCGCCGCGACCTGGCTCTTCATCCTGTGGGGGAACCTCAATGGGTAACGGCACGCACCTCGGCAAGGTCCGCGGGCTCGGCTCGGCGCAGCATGGTTCGCACCACTGGCTGCAACAGCGGCTCTCGGCGCTCGGCAATCTGCTGCTCGTCGGCTTCCTCGTCGTCTCGCTGCTTCGCCTGCCGCTCGGCGACCATGGCGCGGTGTCGCGCTGGGCCGCCGACCCGCTGGTCGCCTTTGCGCTCATCATGCTCGTCGTCAGCGTGTTCTGGCACCTCCGCCTCGGGCTGCAGGTGCTGATCGAGGACTATGTCCATGGCGAGGCGACGCGGCTGCTCGCGCTCGTCGCTCTGAATTTCTACGCGATCGGCGGCGCGGCCTTCGGGATCTTCACCATCGCCCGCATCGCTTTGGCGCCCGTGGTGCCCGGCCCGGGGGGGATGTGACATGACCGACGCCTACAAGATCATCGACCATGTCTATGACACCGTCGTCGTCGGTGCCGGCGGATCGGGCCTGCGCGCCACGATGGGCAGCGCCGAAGCCGGCCTCAAGACCGCCTGCATCACCAAGGTGTTCCCGACGCGCAGCCACACCGTCGCGGCGCAGGGCGGCATCGCCGCCAGCCTCGGCAACAACAGCCCCGACCACTGGCAGTGGCATATGTACGACACCGTCAAGGGTTCCGACTGGCTCGGCGACCAGGACGCGATCGAATATATGGTGCGCGAGGCGCCCGCCGCGGTCTACGAACTCGAGCATGCCGGCGTGCCTTTCAGCCGCAACCAGGACGGCACCATCTACCAGCGTCCCTTCGGCGGCCATATGCAGAATATGGGCGAAGGCCCGCCGGTGCAGCGCACCTGCGCCGCGGCCGACCGCACCGGCCACGCGATGCTCCACGCGCTCTATCAGCAGTCGCTGAAGTATGACGCGGACTTCTTCATCGAATATTTCGCGCTCGACCTGATCATGGAAAATGGCGCGTGCCGCGGCGTGATCGCGCTATGCATGGAGGATGGCAGCATCCACCGCTTCCGCTCGCAGGCCGTCGTGCTCGCGACCGGCGGCTACGGCCGCGCCTATTTCACTGCGACCTCGGCGCACACCTGCACCGGCGACGGCGGAGGCATGGTGCTGCGCGCGGGCCTGCCGCTGCAGGACATGGAATTCGTCCAGTTCCACCCGACCGGCATCTATGGCGCGGGCGTGCTGATCACCGAAGGCGCGCGCGGCGAGGGCGGTTACCTCACCAATTCCGAAGGCGAGCGGTTCATGGAACGCTATGCGCCCTCGGCGAAGGATCTCGCGTCGCGCGACGTCGTGTCGCGCTCGATGGCGCTCGAAATCCGCGAAGGCCGCGGCGTCGGCCCGCACAAGGACCATATCTACCTGCACCTCGACCATATCGAGGAAAGCGTGCTCGCTGAGCGCCTGCCCGGCATCACCGAGAGCGGCAAGGTCTTCGCGGGGGTCGATCTGACACGGCAGCCGCTGCCCGTGGTGCCGACGGTCCATTATAATATGGGCGGCATCCCCTGTAATTATCATGGCGAGGTCGTGACGCTGAAGGACGGCAATCCCGACACCGTCGTCCCCGGCCTGTTCGCGGTCGGCGAGGCTGCTTGCGTCTCGGTCCATGGCGCGAACCGCCTCGGCTCGAACAGCCTGATCGACCTCGTGGTCTTCGGCCGCGCGACCGGGCATCGCCTGCGCGACATCGTCAAGCCCGGCGCCGCGCAGGCCGCACTGCCCAAGGACAGCGCCGACCTGGCGCTCGGCCGCCTCGACCATTTCCGCAACGCCAAGGGCGGCTCGCCGACCGCGGTGATCCGCGACGAGATGCAGCGCGCCATGTCGCAGCACGCCGCGGTGTTCCGCACCGACGAGCTGATGGCCGAGGGCAAGGAAAAGCTGACCAAGACCTATCAGCGCATGAACGACATCGGCGTCACCGACCGCAGCCTGATCTGGAACACCGACCTCGTCGAAACGCTCGAGCTCGACAATCTGATCAGCCAGGCGACGGTGACGATGCATTCGGCGTTCAACCGCAAGGAAAGCCGCGGCGCCCACGCGCACGAGGATTTCCCGAACCGCGACGACGCGACTTGGATGAAGCACACGATCAGCTGGTTCGACGGCTGGGGCGGCAAGGGCGGCGGCGTCCGCCTCGATTACCGCCCGGTCCACGAATATACGCTGTCGGACGACGCCGAATATATCAAGCCGAAGGCGCGCGTTTATTAAGGCGATGCGCCGTTTGGTCGCAGTCGGTTTGACCGTCGCGGCGGCAGGCGGCGCAACCGCTTGCGCATCCGACGTGACGATCGACGCGCCGGAGGCCGAGCTGATCGCGCGTACGCGCGACACGCGGGCAACCTATTCGCTGATATTGTGGAACCGGATCCAGCGCCCGGGCGAACGTCCCGTCGAGGAATGGAGTGCCGAATTCCACGCGGGAACGCACCACCGGGTCGAAACACCGCGCGACCGCGTCGTCGCCGATTGCGCGGCAATGACGGGCACCCATCTCGAAGTCGCGACGGGCAAGCGTATCGACGGGCCGCAAGTCGCGCGGGCGGCGTGCGGGATTCAGGCGAATACGGCGATCGTTTCGGCGCGGATCGTCGGCAAGCGGACCACCCGGTTCGGGCCGGCGGCGCGTCTCGTCGTCACCGATGCCGGACACGTCCGGACTTACGACGTCGCGCATGACGGCGCGCTGCTGGCAGCGACGATTTCGGATCACGACGGAAACCGGCTGCTGACCAATTGGGCGACAAGCCATACGCGGCAGGTGTCGGGCGACATTTTTTCGCAGGAGTCGCTGACGCGGAGCGTGGTGCCCGACGACTACAAGAAGGCACCCGCCGAAGAGCCGGCCGGTCGCTGACTATGGCGTGAAGCCTATTCGAACCAGCCCTGGATCGGATTGAGATCGGAGAAGGGCTCGTCGACATTCTGGCCGAGGACCCACAATTTCTGGCAGGCGATGGTGAAAAAGAGCAGCGCGATCGTCCACACAATGATCGTCTTGATCACCTGCCAGCGCTTCGCCTCATAGGCCGCGCGCGCGCGCGCCTTATAGTCGATACCCAGGTCGCCCTCGAACTCGGCGACGAGCTGCGCGCGGCGGGTGCGCGAAATATTCGCGAGGCTCGCGCTTTGTTCGTCACCCGTCGGTCGGCGAGTTGCCATGTCCCTACCCTGCGCAAAACGCTAATGTCAGGCCTTCCACGATAGGGACGAGCCCCTGACAAAGGGTTAACCGGCACGCTCCGGCCGCACTCGGTTCGTCGCAAAACGCCGCGTCAGATGGTGATCACCAGCTTGCCCACCGCGCTGCGGTCGCCCAGCTTGGCGATCGCCTTGCCGCCGTCGGCGAGCGCGAAGCTCTCGGTGACGCGCGGTCTGATCTTGCCCTGCTCCCACAGGGCGAACAGCCGCGCGATATTGGCGCGGTTGCGCTTGGGCTCGCGCGCGACGAAGGCGCCCCAGAAGACGCCCGCGACGTCGCAGCTCTTGAGCAGGGTCAGGTTCAGCGGCAGCCGCGGGATGCCCGCGGGGAAACCGACGACCAGATAGCGGCCCTCCCACGCGATCGAGCGCAGCGCGGGCTCGGCATAATCGCCGCCGACCGCGTCGTAGATGACGTTGGCGCCGTTCGGGCCGACGGCTTCCTTGAACTTGTTCGCGAGCTCCTTCGACTGGTCCTTGTCGAACGGCTGGCGGCCATAGACGACGACTTCGTCGGCGCCCGCCTCGCGCGCGATCCTGGCCTTCTCCTCGCTCGACACACCCGCGACGACGCGCGCGCCGAACGCCTTGCCCAGCTCGACCGCGGCGATGCCGACGCCGCCCGACGCGCCGAGGACGAGCAAGGTATCGCCCTCCTTGATATGGCTGCGATCGACGAGCGCGTGGATGCTGGTGCCATAGGTCATCAGCAGCGAGGCACCCGCGGCGAAATCATGGCCTTCGGGCAGATGATAGACATTGTGCACCGACACCGCGATCGCTTCCGACATACCGCCGTTGCCGCAGCCCGCGATCACTCGGTCGCCGACCTTGAAGTCGGTCACGCCTTCGCCGACCTCGGCGACCAGCCCCGCAACCTCGCCGCCCGGCGCAAAGGGGCGCTCGGGCTTGAACTGATATTTGTCCTCGATGATCAGCACGTCGGGGAAGTTGACCGCGCAGGCCTTCACGTCGATCACGATCTGTCCGGCCCCCGCGGTGGGGCGCGGCAATTCGCCCAGCGTCAGCGTTTCGGGGCCGCCGGTGGCGGTCGACAAGAGAGCCTTCATCATCTTCTCCTCTGTTGCTGTTATGCCGCGGGTCGCATCCACGGACGCTCGGCGTCGAGCTTCTTTTCATAATCGCCGATCGCGGCGGCGCTTTTTTCGGTGATCGAAATCTCGTCGAGCCCTTCGAGCAGGCACATCTTGCGGAACGGGTCGATCTCGAAGGTGAAGCGGTCCTGAAATTGCGTCGTCACCGTCTGGTTCTCGAGGTCGACATGCACCGGGTCGGTCTGGGCAACCTCCAACAGCCGGTCGATGGCTGATTGAGGGAGCACGACGGGCAGGATTCCGTTCTTGACCGCATTGCCCGAGAAGATGTCCGAATAACTGGGCGCGATGACGACGCGGATGCCGAGATCGCCGAGCGCCCAGGCGGCATGCTCGCGGCTCGATCCGCAGCCGAAATTGTCGCCCGCGATCAGGATCGGCGCGCCCTTATATTCGGCGCTGTCGAAGATATTGTCGGGGTCCTTGCGGATCGACTCGAACGCGCCGCGGCCCATGCCCTCGCGCGTGGTGCCCTTCAGCCAGTGCGCGGGGATGATCACGTCGGTATCGACATTCTTGAGCCCGAACGGAATCGCACGGCCATCGACTTCGTTCAGCGGGGTCATGCCATCAACTCCCGGACGTCGGTCAACCTGCCCGTGACCGCCGCCGCCGCCGCCATCGCGGGGCTCACGAGGTGGGTGCGGCTGCCCGGCCCCTGGCGGCCGACGAAATTGCGGTTGCTCGTGCTCGCGCAGCGTTCGCCCGCGGGCACCTTGTCGGGGTTCATCGCAAGGCACGCCGAGCAGCCCGGCTCGCGCCATTCGAGGCCCGCGTCGGTGAAGATGCGGTCGAGTCCCTCGGCCTCGGCCTGCGCTTTCACGAGGCCCGATCCGGGCACGACGATCGCCCATTTGACGTTGGCGGCCTTCTTGCGGCCCTTGATCACCGCCGCGGCGGCGCGCATGTCTTCGATGCGGCTGTTGGTGCAGCTGCCGATGAAGATATTCTCGACCGGCACATCCTGCATCCGCGTGCCGGGTTCGAGGCCCATATAGGCGAGCGACTTGGCGGCTGCGACCTGCTTCGACGGATCGGCGAAGCTAGCGGGGTCGGGCACGACGCCGATGATCGGCACGACATCCTCGGGGCTGGTGCCCCAGGTGACGCTCGGCGCGATGTCGGCGGCGTCGATCACGACGACCTTGTCATAGGTCGCCCCCGGGTCGGTCGCGAGGCTCTTCCACCAAGCGACCGCAGCATCCCAGTCGGCGCCCTTGGGTGCATAGGGGCGGCCCTTGAGGTAGGCGAAGGTCGTCTCGTCGGGCGCGATCAGACCTGCGCGCGCGCCGCCCTCGATCGCCATGTTGCTGATCGTCAGCCGGCCTTCGATGCTCAGCGCGCGGATTGCGCCGCCGGTATATTCGATGACATGGCCGGTGCCGCCCGCGGCGCCGATCGTGCCGGTGATGTGGAGGATGATGTCCTTCGCGCTGACGCCGGGGCCGACCTCGCCCTCGACGCGCACTTCCATCGTCTTCGACGGTTGGAGCAGCAAGGTCTGCGTGGCGAGGACATGCTCGACCTCGCTCGTCCCGATGCCGAAGGCGAGCGCGCCGATGCCGCCGTGGCAGGCGGTGTGGCTGTCGCCGCAGACGATCGTCGTGCCGGGCAGCGAAAAGCCTTGCTCGGGCCCGACGACATGGACGATGCCCTGCTCGGGCGCGACCGCATCGATATAGCGGATGCCGAATTCGGGGGCGTTCTTCTCGAGCGCCGCCAATTGCGCCGCGCTTTCGGGGTCGGCGATCGGCAGCTTGTTGCCGCTCGCGTCGAGCCGCGCGGTGGTCGGCACATTATGGTCGGGCACCGCGAGCGTCAGGTCGGGGCGGCGCACCGTGCGGCCGCTCGCGCGAAGCCCGGCAAAGGCCTGCGGGCTGGTGACTTCATGGACGAGGTGGCGGTCGATGAAGATCAGGCAGGTACCATCGGGGCGCTGTTCGACGACATGCGCGTTCCAGATTTTCTCGTAGAGGGTGCGGGGCCGAGTCATGCGGGTTCACTTACGCCTGCCGGATAACTTTGCAAGCGAGTGGCGATCAAAAACGCAATTTTCGGTCGCGCGCCTTGGAGTATAAGCGGAGCATGTCGTTGTTCGCCATCATCGCGCTAATCCTCGCCACCGTCATCGCGATGGAGTTCGTCGCCTGGGCGAGCCATAAATATATCATGCACGGCTTCGGCTGGGCGTGGCACCGCGATCATCACGAGCCGCATGACAATCTGCTGGAGAAAAACGACCTCTTCGCGATCTTCGGCGCGGCGCTCAGCATCTCGATGTTCGCGGCGGGCAGCCCGATGATCCTGGGCGCCGCGGCGTGGGAGCCGGGGACGTGGATCGGGCTCGGCGTGCTTTTCTACGGCATCATCTACACGCTGGTGCACGACGGCCTCGTCCACCAGCGCTATTTCCGCTGGGTCCCGCGCCGCGGCTACGCCAAGCGGCTGGTGCAGGCGCACAAGCTCCACCATGCGACGATCGGCAAGGAGGGCGGGGTCAGCTTCGGCTTCGTCTTCGCGCGCGATCCGGCAAAACTGAAGGCCGAATTGAAGGCGCAGCGCGAAGCGGGGATCGCGGTCGTGCGCGAGGCGCTGACCGACTAGCGGTAGGCGTCGACCGTTTCGAACAGCGCCGCGACGCCCTTGCGGTCGGCTTCGGTCAATTCGGGCCGCCAAACGTCGAAGATCAGGACGATGCGGTCGCTGTCGGCGTCGTTCCAGGCCTCATGCTGCACCGAGTCGTCGAAGATCAGCAGCTTGCCCTCTTCCCACTGCCGCGCCTCCTCGGCGACCTGCAGCGCCCCGGCGCCGGGAACGATCAGCGGCAAGTGACAGATCAGCCGCGCGTTGATCATCCCATGGTGCGGTGCGATGCGCGCGCCGGGCTGGAGCAGCGAGAACATGATCGACGGCGAGCGCACCGAAATCCGGCACAGGGGCGCGGCCGCGAGAGCGGCGAGCGTGGCGGGGAAACGTGCCGCCATTTCGGGGATCGGTGCGCCGCTGTCGATCAGGTGCAGCGCCGACCATTGGGGATTGTCGTGCATGCCGTCGAAATCGACGCGCGGCCGGCCCGGTTCGTGGGTCAGATAGGGTTTGAACAGGCCCGGGTCGGCCAGTGCGGCTTCCAGCTCGGCGCGGATCGCCGGGGTGGCCGCCTCCACCGTGGGTGCCCAGTCGAACTGTTCGCGTTCGTAGAATGCCCGCTGCGGCAGGCCGGGGAAATAGAAGCTCGACGGCCTCTGCAGCGTCATCTCGACCTGCTCATCGCCGCGTACGATCGCGACCGACCGGGCAAAGGCGGGGCTGCGCGCTTCCGGCGGCAGGCCGCGTTCGGCAAGCCCCGCCTCCAGCGCGGCACCGAATTCGGCGTCGAGTTCGGCGCGCGCAGCTTCGGCACCCTTGACCAGCGGGACCAGCGAGGGCGGCAGCCCCGCCATCGTCTCCGCGAGGCGGACCGCATTGATATACCAGCTCGCGGCGGTCCGCCGGTCGCCGGCGGCGCGGCGGCAATCGCCCTTCCATATGATCGCGCGCAATGCACGGGCATCTTGATCGAGGATCGCGTCGGCGGCGGCTTCCTGTCCGGCGCGGTCGTCGGTCAGGCGGCAGGCTTCGCCGAGCATCATCCAGATCTGCGCATTGGCCAGACCGGCTTCGGCCACCGGCTGCAAAGCCGTCTTCGCCGCGGCGGCATCGCCGCGCTGCAAGGCCGCGCCGCCGTCCTGCGCCAGTTTGGTCGCCTGCGCGACGGTCAGGAGCTTCGCATCAGCCATGGCGATAGTCTGCCGTGATTGCGCCCGCCGCGGCAAGCTCTTGCTCGTGGCCCGCCTCGCGCCAGCTTTCGGCGAGCGCCTGCCGCTCCCAGTCCTGCATCGCGGGGTGCGCGAGCATATGGTCGACCCACGCCTGCCCGGCGCCGACGTCGAGGCCATAGGTTCGGATGCGGAAAGCGACCGGCGCGAAGAAGGCGTCGACCGCCGAGAAATCGGGCCCCGCGAGCCACGGTCCGCCGAAGCGAGCCAAGCCCTCCTCGAACAATTCGCGGATGCGCGTCACATTGGCGGTGAGCGCATCGGACATCGGCTTGGGCGTGACGCGCACCCCGACGTTCATCGTGCAATCGTTGCGGAGCGCCGCAAAGCTGCTGTGCATCTCCGCCGCCGCGCACTGCGCCCAGGCGCGCGCGTCGGGATCGGCGGGCCACACGCCGTCGTGCCGGTCGGCGAGATAGAGCGCGATGCCGAGCGAATCATAGATGGTGCGCCCCTCGTGGAGCAAAGCGGGCACTTGGCCCGTCGGCGAGAAGCTGCGGAAGGCTTCGTAATTCACCGGCTGCGCAAAGGGCTCGATGCGGTCGTCGAACGCGATGCCCAGGCCCTGCATCAGCATCCACGGGCGAAGCGACCAGCTCGAATAATTGCGGTTGGCGGTGATCAGCACATACATGTTTCGCGTTCCTGGGCGATGATCGGGGAGGTGTAGGCGGGGTCGTGCGCGAAGGGCATCGCGCGGCCCTCGCGCAGAGCGGCGAGCACGCTGCCGAAGTCGGTCGCGGCGCGCCAGCCGAAGCGGCGTTCGGCGCGCGAGGGGTCGTAGACGCGGTCGATGACCTCGGGCAGCACCCAGCCCGCCGCGGCGTAGAGCTCGGCGGCATCGGGATGATGGCGCGCGATCACCGCGCGCGCGTCGCGGGCCAGCTCCTCGGCCGCGTCGCGTGCAAAGGGCGGCGGGGCCGAGAGGATGAAGGTGTCGCAGCCGATTTGCGGCGCGGCTTCAAGCGCGGCGAGATGCGCCGTCGCGGCATCCTCGACCGTGAGACGCCGGTTGAGCAACTCGTTGGCCTTCAGGTTCTCGCCGCTCGGCACCGCATGCGTGTCGTCGTCCTCGGGGAAGAAGCGCCCGGTGCGCAGGATCGCGACGTTGATGCCATGCTCGCGGTGGACCAGCCGGCACGCCTGCTCGGCGGCGAGCTTGGTGATGCCGTATATGTTGCGCGGTTCGATAGGACCGAAATCCTCGTCCATCCACCAGGCGCCCTCGGCGCCCGCGCCCTCGCGCACATCGGCGCGCATCATCAGCGAGGTGGTCGAGGTGAAGAGGAAACGGTCGTTGCCCGCCGCGACCGCCGCCTCGATCAGGTTCAAGGTCCCGGTGACATTGACGTCGATAAAGGCCTGGCGCTGATAACGCACGATGTCGGGCTTGTGCAGCGCGCCGCCGTGGATGACCGCTTCGATACCATGCTCGCCCATCACGCGCTCGACCAGCGCGCGGTCGGCGACGGTGCCGACGATGTCGGTGTCGGGGCCGGGAACGACGTCGATTCCGGTGACCTGGTGTCCCGCCTCCCGCAGCATGGGCGCAAGGAAGCGGCCGAGCCAGCCCGTCGACCCGGTGAGCAGCACGCGCATCGATGATTCTCCGTCAGAAAGTGGAGCGCCTCTTATCGCCGCGAGCGAGGGCGATGCAAGGCCGGTCCCCGATGCCCCGTCAGGCAGCCTTGGCGCGCGCGGCGCGGCGCTGCGAATGGTCGGTGGCGCGCGTTTCGTCGACCAGCGGCGAGGCACTGTCGCCCGCATCGGCGCTGATCGCGCGGTCGCGATAGGCGAAGCGGTTCGGGTCGGTGACGATCCGCCGCATCATCCGATAGAGGCGCACATAGGTCACCAGGCTGCCGCCGAGCGCACGGAACGTGTGCCCCGCATAGCCGCTCCAGAAGGCGAAGAGGTTCTCGCGCGGCAGGCCCGGCCGGCGCTGCGTCCGGCGCTTGATGCGGACATAGCCCGATTCGAGCTTGGCGACGCCCTCCAGCCGCACCGCCTCGCGATAGGCGAGCAGGCGGTTGACCGTCGTGCGCTTCTTGTTCGACCCCAGCGCGGCCATGCGGCGCAGGATGCGCTCCATATGATCCCAGCTGTAGAAGCTGCGGTGCGCGTCGCGATAGGCGCGCTCCCATTCCTCGTCGCTCATCGCCGGATGATGGGTGACGCGGTGGTTGAGGTCATATTTGTTGAGGTCGGGGTCCATCCACACCCCGCCGTCGAGCAGGCAGCGATGATCCTCGCTGCCCGGCAGCGGGGTCAGATAATTGAGGTAGAGCGTGTCGACCGGCAGCTCCTCCTTCAGCATCGCGATGTCGCGCATCACCGAGGCATAGCTGTCGTTGGGGAAGCCGATGATATAGCCGCAGGTGATCACCACCGGATGGCGCTTCCACGCGAGGAACATCTCGCGATATTCCTCGACGCGGTTCTGGCGCTTTTTCGCGGCCTCCAGATTGTCGGGGTTGATATTCTCCAGCCCGATGAAGATCTGGTCGGCGCCCGCGGCGACGCATTTGTCGATGAAGCCGTCGATGCGGTGCGCGAGCGTGTCGACCTGGATCGCCATGCGCACGCCCAGCCCCTCGGCCTGCAGCGCGATCAGCCGGTCGAGCAGCGGCTCCCAATGGCGGTTGCGCGCAAAATTATCGTCGGTCAGGAAAAAGCGCGACACGCCCTGCGCGGCGTTGGCGCGGACGATCGCCTCGAGGTCGTCGGGGGTGCGAAAGCGGCTCTTGCGGCCCTGCACGTTGATGATCGTGCAGAAGCTGCACTCGAACGGACAGCCGCGCCCCAGGTCGAAGCTGGCGTAGCGGTTGATATTGCGGTCGACCTGCGCCTTGGGCAGCAGCGGCAGCGGCGCGCCTTCGAGGTGCGGGGTCTTGCCCAGCCAGTTGTATATGGGCTTCATCGCGCCGTTCGCCGCGTCGACCAGCACCTCGTCGATCCGGCCTTCTTCGGCCTCGCCGGCAAAGAAGGAGACGCCCATCTCCTGCGCCTCGACCAGCTCGGCGGGCATGGTCTTGAGCATCGACAGGCAGCCCGAGACGTGGAAGCCGCCGATCGCCACCTGCACGCCGCCGTTGCGGAATATGCGCGCCAGGTCGAGCGCGCGCGGGAACTGGTTCGACTGCACCCCGACCAACCCGACGAAACCCGCACCGGCGCGGCGGATCGAGCGCGCGATCTTCGCGGCGTCGACCTTGCTGTGGATCTCGTCGATTACTTCGATGCGCACCTCGCGGCCCGCGAGCACGCCGCGCGCCAGCGCATCCTCGATGATCCCGGTCAGGCAGGCGAGCGAGTTCGATGGAATGATCGAGCGCCACCATTGCAGCGGATAGCCGTCGTCGTCGTAGCGCGTCGGCTTGACCAGCCAGATGTGGAAGGCGCCCCCGTCGGAAGCGGTGTGGCGTTGCGCGGGCAGGGATGATTCGTCGGCCAAGACCATAGTCCTAGCGCGCGGCAGGGGAGGCCGCCAGCCCCGGATTCCTACCCGTTGCCGTGCTCGGTCGCCGCGGGCGCCGCGGCCGGCGCCGCGCCGCGATGCGGCAGCTCGCTCATGTCGAGCCAGTTGGTGCCCTCGCGCCGGTGATAGCTGTCGATCACCGCAAAGGGGACGCGGAAGGGGAAACCCCAGTCGCTGTTCCACAGCACGACGACGCCGGTGCGCGTCGCGGGTTCGAAGATCATCGTCGCGCGGTACCCTGCGACCGCGCCCGAATGCCCTTCGAGCTGGCGATCGCCATAGCTGAAGCGCCGCCAGCCGAGCCCATAGGACGCATTGCTCGTCGCCTGGCGCAGCGTGCCGCCATAGAGGCGCCCGGTGCCGACGCGCGGGCTGTGCGCGATTTCGAGCACCTTGCCCGGCAGCACGTCGGGGCGCGCGCCCATCATCGCCTGCATCCAGGTCGCGAAATCGACGATGTCGCTCTCGACCCCCGCGGCGGCGGGGACGCGCCAATAGGCTTCCTTGACCTCGCGGACATGCTGGCCGTTGCGATGCGGCCGCGCCCAATCCTTCGCGCCGGTCAGCCGCGCCATGCCATAGCCCGCGCTGACCATGCCGAGCGGGCGGAAGAAACGATCCTCGACCGCGTCGGCGAAGGGCTCATTGGCGGCCTCGGCCAGGATCTCGCTCGCGGTATCGAAGGCGATATTCTGATAGGTGTAGCAGGTGCCGGGCTGGCACTGCAGCGGCGCGGTGGCGAGGCCGGCGCGTAGGAACTGCGGGTTCTGCCCCTCCTCCAGTTTCTCGTCATAGGCATTCTTCGTGAGCCCGGTGCGCTGCGCGAGCAAATCGTCGAGCCGCAGCTGCGTCTCGGCGCCGCCCGGCAGGCGCAGCGACGAGCTGCGCCATCCCGCGACCGGGCGGTCGAGGTCGACCGTGCCGTCCTTCGCCAGCTTGGCGGCGAGCACGCCCGTCGCGGTCTTCGAGACCGAGGCCCAGCGGAAGACCGTATGCGGGGTGACCGGCGCGCCGGTCGCGGCGTCGGCGACGCCATAGCCGCGCACGAAGCTGAGCTTGCCGTCCTCGACCACCGCGACCGCCAGCCCCGCCATTTCGGGGCGCTGCGCGAGGTCGGTCAGCTGCTTGTCGAGCGCGCGATAGTCGATCCGCCCGCGCCATTCGGCGGGGGTGTCGGGCAGGTTCGCGGGCGGCTTGATCGGGATCGCGACGCTGGCGAGCGCATGATGGTCGCCGCCGGGCGCGCGCAGACCGAACCAGCCGGCCGATCCCAGCGCGGCGATGGCGACCAGCGCGGCGATGACGCGCTTCGTGGATTTGTTCTGGGACTGGTGCGACTTCATATTTTGGGGCGGTCTTAGCCGCGCCGGACCGCGCCGTCACCCCCGCTGCGATCAACGCCCCAGAAAGTGCCACGCCTTGAAGGTTCCGACGGCATAGACCGTGCCATAGACGAGCACGATCAGCGACGACCAGATCGCGAAAGCATCGCTATGCTGCGGCCGCCAGACATGCAGCGGCACGAACAGCAACGCGCGGAGCAGGTAGATGGCGGTGATCACCACCAGCCCCGTGCGTAGCAGGGGCAGGCGCGGCAGCGAGCCGGCGCCCGAAAAGGCATAGGCCGCCCAGATCAGCAGCACGGCCGTAATGCCCAATGTGATCAGCGTCGGCCGCAGGTCGCCGCGCGCCGCGGCGCGCGCCATGCCCTCGCCGGCACCGAAGAAGCGGTACCAGTCGGGGCCGCCGAAGATGCAGGCGAGATGGAGCAGCGCGGCGAGCACCGACAGCCATCCCCCGACGATCAGCCAGGGCGTGCCGGGGCTGGCCGCGACGTCAGGCAATATAATGCGCCGTGGTCTTTTCGGCGACTTCCTCGGCGGTGACGCCCGGCGCCAGTTCGATCAGCCGGAACGGGCTCGAATGATCGTCGCGCTTGAACACCGCGAGGTCGGTGATGATCATGTCGACGACATTCTGGCCGGTCAGCGGCAGCGTGCAGGCGGGGATGAACTTGGGGCTGCCGTCCTTGGCGTTATGCTCCATCACGACGATGATCTTCTTGACGCCAGCGACGAGGTCCATCGCGCCGCCCATGCCCTTGATCATCTTGCCGGGGATCATCCAGTTGGCGATGTCGCCGTTCTCGGCGATCTCCATCGCACCCAATACGGTCAGGTCGATATGCCCGCCGCGGATCATCGCGAAGCTGTCGGACGACGAAAAATAGGCCGATTGCGGCACTTCGCTGATCGTCTGCTTGCCCGCGTTGATCAGGTCGGCATCCTCCTCGCCCTCATAGGGGAAGGGCCCGATCCCGAGCATGCCATTCTCCGACTGCAGCGTCACCGTCATCCCCGCGGGGATATGGTTCGCGACCAAAGTCGGGATGCCGATGCCGAGGTTGACGTAATAGCCGTCCTGCAGTTCCTTCGCGGCGCGTGCCGCCATATCGTCGCGCGTCCAAGCCATTATTTCGGCTCCCATTGCTTGTCGGAGGGGAAGGCATCGCCCCAGCCCAGTTTTTCCCACGGGCCGTAGACGGGGTTGGGAAAAAGGAACCAGCCCTTGTCCCAGAGTGCGGTCGCACCCGCGCTCGTCGCGAGCGCCATGCGCTGCGCCGCGGGCAAATCCTTGACGTTGAACTGCTGGCTGAAATCGCCCAGCTGGTCGCCGCCGAGGATGATGACGCAATATTTCGACGCGATCGTCGCGCGCCGGCCGTCCTTGCTCGACCCGCCGGCATCGTCGCCCATCAGGAACAAGGTCTCGCCATGCTTGAACTCGCCGAGCCCGGCGGCACGGAGCGTGTCCTCACTGCCCCTGGCATTGGCGGCGCTGCGGTTGGTGTTGGCGATGACGGTGATCCCCGCGGCGCGGAGCTTGCTCACCATCTCGACCGTCCCGGGCATCGCGACCGCCTTGCCCGCGCCGGTCTTTTCCCACTGGTCCCAAACCTTGGGGTCGAAGGCCGTACCCTTCTCGGCGAACCAGCGCATCGGGCCGAGGTTCCAGATCAGCGTCTCGTCGGCGTCGAACACCGCGGCGAAGGGCTTGTCGCCGCACGGCTCGAAGGCCGGAGCATCCATCGTAGCGCCCGGCGCGAGGACGACACTGTCCTTCGGCCGCTGCTTGATCCGCCACACGCCATAGTCGGCGATCCGCGCATTGGTCGCGCGCACCGCGACCGCGGCCTCGGGCGAGCCATAGAGATATTGCAGCGCGACCGGCGGCTTGGCGGGTTCGGCAGGGGCAGGGGGCGGCGGCGGTGTCGAGGCGACCTCGACCGGCGCGCTTGCGCACCCCGCCAGCAGCAGCGACGCCGCGATGGCTACGCGACGCATCAGACCGTCTCGCGCGGGCGCGTCGTGCGAAACTCGATCTTCTTGTCGTAGGGCGCGCCGACGATCATGCGCTTCACATAGATGCCGGGCAGGTGGATCGCGTCGGGGTCGAGGCTGCCGGTCGGCACGATTTCCTCGACCTCGGCGACGCAGATCTTCGCCGCGGTCGCCATCGGCTGGTTGAAGTTGCGCGCGGTCTTGCGGAAGATCAAATTGCCGCTCTCGTCGGCCTTCCACCCCTTGATGATCGCAAGGTCGGCGAAGATGCCGCGTTCGAGGATATAATCCTGCCCGTCGAAATTCTTCACTTCCTTGCCCTCGGCGACCAGCGTGCCGACGCCGGTCTTGGTGTAGAAGCCGGGGATGCCCGCGCCGCCGGCGCGGCAGCGTTCGGCGAGCGTGCCCTGCGGGCAGAATTCGACCTCGAGCTCGCCCGCGAGATATTGCCGCTCGAACTCCTTGTTCTCGCCGACGTAGGACGAGATCATCTTCCTGATCTGCCGCGTGCGCAGCAGCTTGCCGAGCCCTTCGCCGTCGATCCCGGCATTGTTGCTCGCGATGGTGAGGTCTTTCGTGCCCGCGTCGCGGATCGCGTCGATCAGCCGTTCGGGGATGCCGCAGAGGCCGAAACCGCCCGCGCAGATATGCATGCCGTCGAAGAGCAGGCCTTCGAGTGCGGCGGCTGCATCGGCATAGCGCTTGTTACCCATGAACGGACTCCTCACTGGTTGCGGCGCGACGGTTTTGGCCGACAAAATCCATCAATTCTAATTATTCTATTTTTCGATTATGCATAAGCAATGTCTATCAGTCGCGTCTCGCTCTATCACCTCGAAACCCTGCTGTGGATCGACCGGCTCGGGACGTTCTCGGCCGCCGCCGAGCGGCTCAATACGACGCAGCCCGCGGTGTCGGCGCGAATGCGCGAGCTCGAACAACGCCTCGGCTCGACCCTGTTTCGCCGCGACGGGCGGACGATGTCGCTGACCGCGGCGGGGCGCAAGCTGGTGCGCGACTGCGACCCACTGCTGCGCGACATGCAACTCGCGCTGCTCGGCAGCGGAGGTTATGGCGAGGCGAGCGGCGTGGTGCGGATCGGCGCGGGCGAGATCGCGGCGGCGAGCTGCCTCCCCGGCTTCGTCGCGGCGCTCAAGGCGGACATGCCCAACGTCGGGCTCGAGATCGAGATCGACCTCACCGCGAACCTGATCCAGCAATTGCTCACCGGGCGCACCGACATGGTCTTTGCGGCAGGGCCGGTCGCGCATCCCGCGCTCAAGACCAGCCCGATCGGTCAGGTCGCGCTCGTCTGGCTGGCGAGCCCCGCGGTCGCGGCGGCGTTCGCCGAGGGCGCGGGCGTGCCCGTCTGGTCGCTCGCCAGCCCCTCGCCGATCCACGGTCGCATGCGCGAGGCGATCACCGCATCGCGGATCGCGCAAAAGTCGCTGAACCTCTGCAACAACGCGCGCACGATGATCGACATTGCGCGGACCGGCGGCGGCATCGGCATCTTCCCCGAACCGATGGTGCGCAGCGAACTGGCGAGCGGCGCGCTGGTCGAAATCGCCGGCATGCCCGCGCTGGCACCGGTCGAATTCCACGTCGCGATGCGCGTAGCGGACAGCGAGCCGCTGCTCGCGCAGATCTTCGGCCGCGCGGCGGCGCTCGATCTGGCGGATGTCGCCAGCTGAGCGGCGGGTATCGGGCGGGAGCGGCCATTCCCAGCCCCTCCTCTTCAGAGGAGGGGTAGCGAGACTTACGAACTTGTTCGTTAGTCGCAGCGGGGTGGTGGTCGCGGGCTTCGCGTAAGCCTTTGGCCACCACCCCGTTCGACTAAAGGCCCGGCTGCGCCGGACCAAGCCTCACTACCCCTCCT